>OGYU01000384.1_pt1 | contig 37214 bp, 37 predicted proteins | sample 1576581 | NCBI WGS metagenome assembly OGYU01 (sample SAMEA3541547, study PRJEB24748) | human gut metagenome | biome: human gut; feature: human-associated habitat; material: faeces | place: China | collected 2012 | reverse complement strand
ATTCACAGATGGACTTCTTCAGGCACAAGAGCGAGGTGAAGTTCGGCTGATAACGTTGGAAGACCTTTACAAGTAAAAATTCTAATCAACCCTGCTGGTGAAAGCTGGCAGGGTATTTTTATCCCCATTTTTAGTCTGTCTGCTCCGTGCAGATGGGCTTTTCTTATGCCGTGCGTCCAGCGAAGCTGGACCACACTTGCCGGTGCAAGTCCGGTCACGGTAATCGCCAGTGAGCCGTGTAGCTAACCTGATAGAAACAAAAGAGTGACAAACACATCAGAAAGCCTTACAATATAGGAAACACGGTTATCTTGGAACTATTAAAACAGTAATTTGGATTATAAATTACAGTAATATGGGTTACAAAAGTTATAAAGGAGAACATCAAATGGGAAAAAGTACGAGAGGTTATTGCAAATATTGCGGTAAAGAATATACCAGAACAGGTATGGTAAAACATTTGCAAACGTGTAAGAGAAGAGTTGATTTATACGAAAAGGCAACAGAAACAGAGAAGTATTTTGAACTGCTGTTATATGGAGCATTTGTTTTATGCACTGACGGATGCGGTGAAGGAAATCATGCGCTGTGAAGAGTTTGAAGAACAACTATAAGGAGTATAAGAAAAAAGAAAAAGCCTTTTGTGGCGGTTTGGTGTGATAAAAGTGCCGGAAAATACAGCGAAGAAAATGGAGATCAGATGAGAACAGCAAAATGGATTATTTTCGGAATGTTAGTAGCTTTGCTTGCAGGATGTTCTGGAAAGAAAACAGCAGAAACTTCTGCGGATGCAAAAAATGCGGAAAGTACAGATGAGAAAAATACGCTTGATTTTGTAGATGCACACGGAGAGCGTTATACGGTGGAAATCAATGAAGCAGTTGCGAAGAATCCGTATGATAAAGCACTTTTTGTAAAAAATGAAAATAAGATCAGCTATGAGGATAAGAAATATACTTCAAGGCTTGGCGTAGATGTATCTGTTTTTCAGGGAGATATTGACTGGGAGCAGGTGAAAACAGCAGGCTATGAGTTCGCAATTTTGCGGATCGGATATCGTGGCTATGGTGAAGAAGGTACGTTAAATGCAGACGAGATGTTTGAACAGAATCTGGAAAATGCCCGAAAAGCTGGAATAGATGTGGGCGTTTATTTTTTCTCGCAGGCGGTAAATGAAGAAGAGGCAAAGGAAGAGGCTGATTTTGTTCTGGAACATTTGAAAGGGCAGGAGCTTCAGATGCCGGTTGTGTACGATCCAGAGCATATTCTGGAAGACGAAGCACGGACGGATGGTGTAACGGGAGAACAATTTACCCAAAATGCGAAGGTATTTTGTAAAGAAATAGAAGAAGCGGGATATGATGCCATGATTTACAGCAATATGCTGTGGGAAGCGTATGAACTGGATCTGGAAAAGCTGTTGGATTATCCGGTCTGGTATGCAGATTATGAAGAACTTCCGCAGACGCCGTATAGGTTCAGTATGTGGCAGTATTCCAGTACAGGAAGTGTGCCGGGGATTGAAGGAAATGTGGATCTGAATATCCAATTGCTTACAAAATAAAAAATTTATAGTTGTAATCTTGTGGTCGGCGAAAAAATATAGTATAATTGAAAAAAAGAACATATGTTCTCTTGAAAAGTGTTAGGAGGTGCAGCGAATGCCGGAGCAGACACGCAGTTATGTAGCAATTGATCTGAAATCTTTCTATGCTTCGGTGGAGTGCAAGGAACGGAATTTGGATCCGCTTACGACGAATCTGGTTGTAGCCGATCCGGAGAGGACAACGAAGACGATCTGTCTTGCTGTTTCTCCTGCGCTGAAAGCATATGGGATTCCGGGAAGGGCAAGACTTTTTGAGGTTGTCCGGAAGGTGAAGGAGATCAACGGCGAGCGAAAGCGGAAAAATGGAGGACATGAATTTACCGGGCAATCCTGTGACACCGGGGAATTAAAGGCAGACCGAAGCTTTGCACTGGATTATATCACGGCGGTTCCGAGGATGGCACTCTATATGAAGTACAGCATCCGGATTTATGACATTTACCTGAAGTATGTTGCACCGGAAGACATACATGTCTATTCAATCGATGAGGTTTTTATGGATGTTACCGATTATCTGCATACTTACCGGCTGACACCGGAAGAACTTGCAGGAAAGATAATGCGGGAAATCTATGAGCAGACCGGGATTACGGCGACAGCTGGAATTGGTACGAATCTGTATCTGGCAAAGATTGCGATGGATATCATGGCAAAGCATAGCGAACCGGATGAGAATGGTTTCCGGTTTGCAAGTCTGGATGAGATGAGTTATCGCAGATCTTTGTGGAACCACAGACCACTTACAGATTTTTGGCGTGTGGGAAGAGGCTATGCGAAAAAGCTGGAACAATGTGGATTGTATACCATGGGAGATATTGCCAGATGTTCGGTTGGAAAAGAGAATGAATTTTATAACGAAGAGCTTTTGTATAAAATGTTCGGTGTGAATGCAGAACTTCTGATCGATCATGCCTGGGGGTGGGAACCGTGTACGATTGCAGATGTAAAAGCGTATCAGCCGGAGCATAACAGTGTTGGCGCAGGCCAGGTATTACATTGTCCGTATGATGCCCAAAAGGCGAAAATTGTGGTTAAAGAGATGTTGGATCTTTTGACGCTTGATCTTGTAGAAAAGCATCTGGTTACGGATCAGATCGTGCTGACTGTCGGATATGATATCGAGAATCTGACAAGTGGAAAAGGTTATACAGGGGAGGTGACAGTGGACCGGTATGGAAGAAAGATTCCAAAGCATGCACATGGAACAGCGAATCTACGAGAGTATACAGCTTCTGCGAGAATGATAACGGATGCGGTGATTGAACTGTATGACCGGATTGTGAATCCGCATTTGACGGTGCGGCGGATTTCGATGGCGGCGAATCACGTATTGGATGAAAAGAAAGCGGCAGATAAGACAGAATTTCGGCAACTGGATCTGTTTACTGATTTTACCGGAGGCAATGAAAAGAAGCAGCAGGATGAGAAGGTTGAACGGGAGAAGAAGATGCAGGAGGCAGTACTTTCGATTAAGAAGAAGTATGGGAAGAATGCAATTCTGAAGGGACTTAATTTTCAGGAAGGAGCCACTACCAAAGAGCGGAATGAGCAGATCGGAGGGCATAAGGCATGACAGGATACGAGGATATCATTCATTTACCGCATCATTTATCGGTCAGACATCCGCAGATGTCAAGGCAGGACAGAGCGGCGCAGTTTGCCCCGTTTGCAGCGCTGACCGGACATAAAGATGCAATCAGGGAGACCGAAAGACTGACCGAGCGGAAACGCAGACTCAGTGAGGATTGCAGACAGATATTGGATCTGTATTTACGGGAAGTATGCCAGAGTCAGGAACCACGGGAAGTGGATTTTGAATATTTTGTACCGGATCAGAAAAAGGAAGGTGGCTCTTACCAGAAGAAGTCCGGTTGTATCCGGAGGATTGACACCTATCTGAATGAAATCGTACTGCAGAGTGGAGACCGGATTCCGCTTGATGAAATCGTAGACATTGATGGAGTGATTGCCGTGGCCGATGAAGTGTGATAGAATAAATTTTATGATTTCATGGACAAATGCCCATAAATTCAGAAAAGATACAGAAAACCAGGCAGGGAGAATGGAAAGAATGAAACCAGTTTACGAAAGATTCATCGAAAATCCGGATTTTACGAAACCGGATTTTGTCGAATTGATAAAATGTGCAGAAGATCCGGAGGCAGTCCGGAGACTGAAAGAGGAAGCAGTCCGTATCCGGGAGATTTATTACGGGAAAAAGGTATTTACCAGAGGGCTGATCGAATATACCAATTATTGTAAGAATGACTGCTATTACTGCGGAATCCGCAAGAGTAATACGAATGCAAAGCGCTACCGTCTGACAGAGGATGAGATCATGGCATGCTGTGAGAATGGGTATGAGCTTGGATTCCGGACGTTTGTGCTACAGGGCGGAGAAGATGCTTATTATACGGATGATCGGATGGTGGCGATTATTAAAAAAATCAAGGAAGCATATCCGGAATGTGCACTGACTTTGTCTATCGGAGAGAAGTCTTATGAGAGTTACAAAAGATTTCGGGAAGCTGGAGCAGACCGGTATCTGCTTCGCCATGAAACGGCGAATGAGGAGCATTACCGGAAGCTACATCCGGAAAAGATGAGCCTTGCCGTTCGTAAGAATTGTCTGTATGATCTGAAGAAGCTTGGTTATCAGGTGGGGGCTGGCATGATGGTTGGTTCACCTTATCAGACGACAGAAGATCTTGCAGAGGATCTGGTATTTCTGAAGGAATTGCAGCCGGAGATGGTGGGAATCGGACCGTTTATCCCACACCATGATACGAAGTTTTCAAAAGAACCGGCAGGAAGTGTGGAGATGACACTGTTTTTGCTCGCTGTGATCCGGATTCTGCTGCCGAAGGTACTTCTTCCGGCAACGACAGCACTTGGGACGATGGATCCGCTTGGAAGAGAGAAAGGGCTGCAGGCAGGAGCCAATGTCGTGATGCCGAACCTTTCTCCGGTGAAGAACCGGAAGCAGTATGAGCTGTATGACAACAAGATCTGTACCGGTGAAGAGGCAGCAGAATGTCGCGGATGTATGGGGAGACGAGTAGCAAGTGTTGGATATGAGCTGGTGACAGAGCGTGGGGATGCAGTGTAGAATCGAACGGACTTTCTGTAAAAAATCACTAAAATCATGTTTCTGATTTTAAACAGATATTACAAAGAAGAAAATTTATTTTGAAAAATTAAAAGGAATTCGGAGAAAGAAAACATTTTTCGATACATTTCGGTGGATTTCGCAAGCTGTCAAACTGGTATTTTCAGTAGCAAAAGAATCTCCCTTTTTACCACTAGGAAAGTACACCGCAGATATGCTACTATATAGAAGTCGACAATACTTATACGCGTAAGAACAGGAGGAACTTGATTTAGCCGTTTCTAATAAAAGACCGCAAGCCTTTCTTGTAACATGCGGTATCAGAAATAGAATATTTTATTTTGAAGCATATGGAAATTGTATATAGATAACCATATATACAAACCGGACACCGTGGAATGGAACCGTAAAAGGTTTCGCTCCCCGGTGTTTTGTGTTGGTGTAGTTTTCGGAATTCTGTTTATGATGATACCAGGGTCAAAAGATCAGAAAGCCGATGCAAGCTTGCTTGCAAGAGGATTTTTGACCTCTTGACCACAACATCTTATGATTCCAGGATAAAGAATTCGATGAAACGTTTTACAGCCAGAGAAGTATAATTTTGTTTCGGTAATAAAATGTAAAACAGTCGTTCTGCATGGGCAGAATCTAGTTTATAATATTTTAAATGTGCATGGGAGTGCATGACCAACCGGTCGCTGACAAAGGTGGCGACCGGAAAATGTTCAGCCATATGGTAAGCAGTGACTAGTTGAGAAAGCTGAAGTTTGATCTTTGGTTCATATCCGGCATCGGCAAACATGCGGAGCGCACGGTCATGCAGATTATTTCCGGAAGAGAGCAGAATAAAATCCATTTCTTTAAATGGAGAAAGGGTAACTGCAGGGCAGGCATCGTTGCGGTGTCTGCCCTCTTTGATGTCTGCAGAAGTCAGGGCGTAGGAAACAAGCTGGGTATTGATTGGATGATCTTCCTGCACAGCTAACAACATATGATCGGTAAAAGCCGGATAGCGTTCAAAATCCATCAGAAAGGCTTCGTTACAACTGAAAGTCAGATCTACTTCATGAGAAGAGAGCATGGATGCGAGAGTGGCAGCACTGTGCTCTTCGATATCGAGCTCGATTCCGGGATAGAGCTGATTGAATTTTGCAAGCAGCCTGGGAAGGATATAAGCATTCAGATAATGGGATCCGCCAAGCCGGATATGCCCCCGGTTCAGTTCCCGGATATCCTGTAACTGTTCTTCCATTTCCCGGTCAAGGTTCCGGGCTTTTTCGATGGTATTGATATAGATCTCCCCTGCAGGAGTCAGAGCAAGCGGATGACTGCTGCGGTCAAAAAGAGGAAGACCGATCGCATGCTCGATCTTCTGAATGGCAATGCTCAGTGCCGGCTGGGTGATATAGAGTTTCTGGGCTGCTTTTGAGAAGCTGCCTTCTTTGAAAACCTGGTAAACGTACAGAAATTCCTGCTGCATAAAATATCCTCACAATCATATATAAATCTGATTTATAGAAATATAAATACTATAAATTTGATTATATAACAAAGAAATGCTATTGTAAAGATAACAAAAGAAACCATACAAATTGCCAGTTTAAAAACAAGGAGGACGAAATGAAAATCAATGCACTTATGATGGACAAGACAGATAATGTTGTGACCTGTGTGGCAGATATTGCAGCAGGCGAAACCGTATGTTATCGCAATGGTGAGGAAGTCTGTACTCTGGTGGCGAAAGAGGCTATTCCATACTGTCACAAGATTGCGATCAAAGATGTAGAAGAGGGCGGGGAGATCATCAAATATGGTGAGAGTCTTGGAAAGACATCAGAAGAGATCAAAACAGGATACTGGGTATCACACAAGAATCTGTTCAGTGTACCAAGAGATTATGATGCAGAAATGGTCGAGTTAGCTTAAAGGAGGAAGAAAGAGATGAAGTTCTGGGGATACAAGAGAAAAGAAGGACGTGCAGGAATCAGAAATCATGTGCTTATTATGCCAACCTGCGCATGTGGAAGTGAAAGCTGCCGGATCGTGGCAAGCCAGGTAAGAGGTGCAGTGAACATCGTATTTAACACAGGATGTTCAGACGTGGCTGCAAATACTGCAATGTCACAGAAAGTTCTGACTGGATTTGCATGCAATCCGAATGTATATGGTGTGGTGATCATCGGTCTTGGATGTGAGACAGTTCCGCACAATGAACTGCGCGAAAAGATTCAGAAGATGACAAGTAAACCGGTGATTTCTTTCGGAATCCAGGATGAAGGTGGAACACTGAAAACAATTGAAAAAGCAGTACGTGCAGCAAGAGATATGGCAGCAGAAGCCGGAATGCAGCAGAAAGAGCTTTGCGATATTTCGGAACTTCTTCTTGGAATCGAATGTGGCGGATCGGATGCGACATCTGGTATTGCAAGTAATTCGGCAGTCGGAGAGCTGAGTGACAACCTGGTAGATCTGGGTGCTTCTACAATTATGAGTGAGTCGATTGAATGGATCGGTGGAGAACATGTACTGGCGAAAAGAGCTGCAACACCGGAAATCCATAACCAGATCATTCAGGTCTGCAAAGATTATGAAGAACATTTGAAAACAGCCGGACAGGACTGCCGTGCCGGACAGCCGACTCCTGGAAATAAAGCCGGTGGATTATCAACACTGGATGAAAAGAGTCTGGGATGTATCCGCAAAGGCGGAACTCGTCCGATCGTGGAAGTCCTCGAACAGGCAGAACATCCGACAAAGAAGGGCGCAATCGTAATGGATACAGCCGGATATGATATTTCTTCCGTAACTTCTATGGTAGCAGGCGGATGTAATGCGGTGATCTTTACAACGGGAAGAGGAACACCGACAGGAAATGCGATCGTACCGGTATTAAAGGTGACTGCAAATGAAAGAACTTACCAGAAGATGGAAGACAACATGGATGTTGACTTAAGTGATATCATTAAAGGTACAAAAACTTATCAGGAATGCGGAAAAGAACTGGTGGATGTCATTGCAGATGTATGTAACGGAAAGCTGCAGAAGCTTATGGATTTTCAGATCTTGCAGTAGATCATGTGTGCCGATACGTATAAGAGGGAGGAAACGAAATGTCACAGGCAGCAATAACTTTAATTATCCTTGTAGTAGCAATCGTGCTTTTTGTTTCAGACCGTCTGCCGATTGGACTGGTAGCATTTATGGTTCCGGTAGTTCTTTATTTTACAGGAATCATCGAAGCAGACGATATTTTTTCCTGTGTGATCAATTCCAATGTTATCTTAATTCTTGGAATGTGTGTCATTGGAGCAGCGTTCTTTAAAACCGGAATGGCATATAAGACCAGCCAGTTTCTGCTGCGTTATACAAAAAGCGAAAGAGGTTTAATCCTTGTGATCACAATTCTCGGTGGAGTGATGTTCGGATTTGTGTCAAACAGTGGTACGGTAGCTGTTCTGCTTCCAATCGTGATGGGAATTGCAGTTGGAAGTAACATCAAACCGATCAAGCTTTTGCTCCCACTTGTAATTGGAGCAACAATCGGAGCAGATATTACGATCATCGGTTCTCCGGGAAACCTGATCGCTAAAAATACGATTGAAGAATTCAGTAATGGAAGTATGTCGATCAGCTTTTTTGAATATGCAAAGATTGGTATTCCGATGCTGATCGTTGTAGCTGTATTTCTTTTCTTCTTTGGTCCGAAACTGATCAACGACAGAGAAGCAGGAAATGAAACGTTGCAGAACCCGGATTACAGCAATGTGCCAAAATGGCATGGCGTTCTGACAATCGTTGTTCTTGTTTTGACTGTGCTTGGAATGGTACTTACCGATTATGTAGATTTTCTGCCTCCAATGCATGTAACAGCATGCTGTGGCGCGATTGTACTGGTACTTTTCGGAGTTCTTTCCCAGAAAGAAGCGTTCGCTTCCTTTGAAATGCTGACAGTATTCATGCTTGCATTCATGATGCCACTTGGTACGGCACTCAATGATACAGGAGCAGGAAAAATGATCGCAGACGCAGTGGTATCTGTGACTGGAAATTCCAGCCCGCTGATCATTATGGCATCCTTATGGATCCTGACATGGGCACTTACCCAGGTTATGAGCAATACGGCAGCATGTACGTTATTATGCCCGATCGCCTGGACAATTGCAGAATCAATCGGTGCAGATCCGAGAGCGGTAGTTATCGCTGTATTTATCGCAAGTAGTGTGGCAGTTTGTACACCAATGGCGATTCCGGCGAATTCTATGATCATCGGACCTGGAAATGTAAGATTCAAAGACTTTATCAAACCGGGACTTGCAGTGAGCGCAGTATGTTTCGTAGTAAGTATGATCTTACTTCCGATCTTCTACCCATTCTACTAGAATGTATGCTTTTGTAAAAAGAAGCATCAGATAAAAATTAAATCAAATATGCCGAAAAAAGAGAAGAAGCATGGAACTGAGATTCAGTGAAAATGGATTCTTCTCTTTTTGATTTTTATCCCTACCGAAACGAATATTTTTATGTTATGATTGAAAAGTATGTAATAATCGCAGAAAAAGTCGTTTGTGATAAAAAATCGTGAGGATTACACGAAAGAGGAGATGAGTTCGAAAAAGATCTTGTTTCCGATTCCGAATTTTGGGAGGAATATAATTTGAGTAAGAAAAATGAGTATCAGGGACATCTGATCCGTGAGGTTTACCCGGATTCAATTGCCGAGGCGATGGAGATCGAGCCGGGAGATGTCCTTCTAAGAATAAACAACCAGAAAATAGAGGACGTTTTTGATTATCGTTACATGATCAAGGATGAGTATGTAGAAGTGCTGATCCGCAAGCCGGACGGGGAAGAATGGCTTCTGGAGATCGAGAAAGAGTATGATGATGACCTTGGCGTAGAATTTGAAAACGGTCTGATGAGCGACTACCGTTCCTGCAGCAACAAGTGTATTTTCTGTTTTATCGACCAGATGCCGCCGGGAATGCGTGAGACCTTGTATTTTAAAGATGATGATTCCCGTCTGTCTTTCCTGCAGGGCAATTATATTACCCTGACGAATATGAAGCAGAAAGATGTGGACCGTATTATCGAGATGCAGCTTGCGCCGATCAATATTTCTGTGCAGACAACGAACCCGGAGCTGCGCTGCAAGATGCTCCACAATCGTTTCGCCGGAGAAAAGCTGAAATTCCTGGATGATCTGTATGCCGGACATGTGGAGATGAATGGGCAGATCGTACTGTGCAAGGGAGTTAATGATAAGGATGAGCTGAAGCGTTCTATCGAAGATCTGATGAAGTATCTGCCGTTTATGCGGAGTGTGTCAGTGGTTCCGGCAGGACTTTCCAAATACAGGGAGGGACTTTATCCACTGGAGCTTTTTGATAAAGAAGAAGCGGAAGAGGTCATTGATCTGATCGAGAGCTATCAGAAGAAGGCATATGACGAGTTTGGACTTCATTTTATCCATGCGAGTGACGAGTGGTATATCCTTGCAGAGCGGGATTTCCCAGAGGAAGGACGTTATGACGGATATATCCAGCTGGAAAATGGTGTTGGCATGATGCGGCTTCTACGGGATGAATTTTACCATGCCTTTGAAGAGCTTCAGGAAAGTGAAGAATATCCAAAGTTAAAAGAAGGGATCGCACGGACATTTACCATTGCGACTGCAAAGCTTGCGTATCCGACAATTCAGGAATTTGCAGACAGGATCACGGAAGCATTTCCAAAAGTAAAGATCACGGTTGCCTGCATCCGCAATGATTTCTTCGGCGAGACGATCACCGTATCCGGGCTGATCACAGGACAGGATCTGGTGGCGCAGATCAAAGAGCGGCAGGAAGCAGGGGAGGATCTGGGGGACACGCTTCAGATCCCGATCAATATGCTGCGAAGCGGAGAAGAGGTCTTTCTGGATGATATGACCGTACAGGATGTGGAAGCGGCACTTGGCATGAAATTAAAAGCCGTGGAGTCCGGTGGTAAGGATTTTCTTGACGCGGCACTGAATTTGGATTATCATACAGAACGAAACAATGAGAATTTTGTATACATCAAAGCATACGACAGAGAGGATGAGTAACTTGAAATTTTCAAAACAGATGTCTGAATCGATCAAACTTGGTGTGATCCTTGCGATTGCCGGTGGATTTATGGATGCCTATTCCTATATGTGCAGAGGAAAAGTATTTGCCAATGCACAAACCGGAAATATTCTGCTTCTTGGAATCAATATTTCAGAGAGAAACTGGCAGATGGCACTCCACTATCTGGTTCCGGTGCTGGCATTTGCCATTGGAATCGCCCTTGCGGATCTGGTGAAAATACGGACGAAAAATCTGACACTTCTGCACTGGAGACAGATTTCGGTATTCTGTGAGGCAGTGATCCTACTGAGTGTCAGCTTTATCCCACAGGATTTTAATCTGGTGGCGAATGCACTCACGTCCCTTGCGTGTGGGATTCAGGTGGAAAGTTTCCGCAAAATCCATGGAAACGGAATTGCAACCACCATGTGCATCGGAAACTTACGAAGTGCGACCCAGCATATGTGCAGTTATGCGAACACGAAGGATAAAGAGTATATCAAGAAAGGACTTTTGTACTATGGAATCATCTTCTTCTTTGTGATCGGTGCAGTTATCGGAAATGCCTGTGTGGAAATGTTTGCTGAAAAGGCACTTCTGATCGCTTCTGCAATTCTGGCAGTTGCTTTTGTGATGATGTTTGTTGATGGAGAAAAAGAACAATGCAAATAAAGCAGATCGCGTATATAAGATCTGATTTTGTGGAGAAATTCGGGATTCCGCGACAGAGTAATCTTGCGGATACTCGGGCAGAAATCCATTTTCTGCCGGAATATCAGAATGCGGATGCACTGCGGGAAATCGAGGCGTATGATTATCTGTGGCTGATCTGGGAATTTTCGGAATCTATTCGGGATACCTGGAGCCCGACGGTACGTCCACCGCGGCTTGGTGGTAACAGACGGGTGGGAGTTTTTGCCACCCGTTCTCCATTTCGCCCGAATCCGATCGGACTTTCTTCCGTAAAGCTTATTGGGGTGGAATTCCGGGAAAAAGAAGGTCCGGTGCTGATCGTGGAAGGTGCGGATCTTCTGGATATGACGCCGATCTACGATATCAAGCCCTACCTTCCATACGTGGATAGCCACCCGGAGGCAAAAGGCGGTTTCGCGGAAGAAAAGAAAGATTATAAATTGGATGTTAATTTCCCGGAAATGTATTTGGAACAGATTCCGGCTGAAAAAAGAGCAGCACTGATTCAGATCCTGGAGCAGGATCCGAGACCTTCTTATCAAAAGGATCCAGTCCGGATTTACGGCATGTCTTACGCGGGAATGGAAATTCATTTCCGGGTAGACAAAGAAACACTTTATGTGACGGAGGTAGAAAGGTGATGAAAATCTATCTGGCGCCAATGGAGGGCATTACAGGTGAGGTATACCGCAGGGCGTATCACACCTTTTTTGAACCAATGGATAAATATTTTACACCATTTTTAAATCCAAACCCGAAAGGCAAATTCAGCAGACAGGAATGGAATGAGATCCTTCCGGAAAATAATGAGGGCATGTATACCGTTCCGCAGATCCTGACCAACCGCGCCGAGGATTTCATCCGCCTGGCCCGGCAGTTGAAAGAATTCGGATATGAAGAAGTCAATCTGAATCTCGGCTGCCCCTCCAAAACAGTCGTCAACCGGAAAAGGGGATCCGGTTTTTTGTTTTATCCCGATGAACTGAATCATTTCCTTGCCGAAGTTTTCGATCAACTCGATATGAAAATCTCTATCAAAACAAGAAGCGGTAAATATGATCAGGAAGAGTTCGAAGAGCTTCTGGATATCTATAACCAATATCCTCTGGAAGAACTGATCCTTCACCCAAGAGTCCAGCAGGATTACTACAAAAACAAACCTGACTGGACCACTTTTGCCTACGCCTGCCGGAACAGCAAAAATCCTTTGGTCTATAATGGAGACATTTTTTGTGCGGAAAATTACCAAATCTTCCATCAAAAATTTCCCGAAACAGAATGCATCATGCTCGGAAGAGGAATTCTGATGAACCCATTTCTTCCGGCAGTGATAAAAGGGAAATTTACATTTGACACCAAGAAGATTGCTACATTATGCGATCATCTTCTTGATGCCTATATCGAAAAATCTCCGGAAGAAAAAAACGCAGTAGTCAAAATGAAAGAACTCTGGTGGTATCTTGGCAAAAACTTTAAAAACAGCGAAGAATATCTGACGCAAATCCGCAAAAGCCAGACCATACGGGAATACCGGATGGCGGTTGAATGTTTATTGAAAGAGTGTGAGTATGACTAAAGTATAATTTGCGGGAATGAATGTTGGATGTTGACTCTTGTGTTCGATGCGCGAATTGCTTGTGATTATTAAGAGAATCAAGTATAATATATTCTATAAAACTTTGATGGGAGGAATTTGCATGGGCAGTTATCTGAATCCGGGAAATTTTTCGTTTAAAGGAAGTCTTCGCTCTAAAATATATGTAGATAAAAGCAAATTGATTGCAAAAACAAACGAAGTTCTTTGTACAGAACAGAAGTATATCTGCGTGAGCCGACCAAGAAGATTTGGTAAATCCATGGCGGCAAATATGCTCGCAGCATATTATGCCCGAAGTGAAAATACAGAAGAATTATTTCAGAATCTTGTAATTAGTAAAGACGTCTCATACAAAGAAAATTTGAATCAATATGATGTGATCAAAATTAATATGCAGGAATTTTTGAGTATGGCAGGAACGATGGAAGACATGCTCGGAATGCTTAAAAATTATCTGATTTCAGATTTTGCGGAAACATATCCAGAGGTACGTTTTCGAGATGAAAAGAATCTGATTCAGGTGATGAAAGATGTGTTTTCCTATACCAGATGCCCTTTTGTAATTCTGATTGATGAGTGGGATTGCCTGTTTCGGGAATACAAGCAAGATAAAGAAGCACAAAAAAAATATTTGGATTTTTTACGCGTATGGCTGAAAGATAAAGATTATGTTGCAATGGCTTATATGACTGGTATTCTTCCAATTAAAAAGTATGGTTCACATTCTGCCTTGAATATGTTTACTGAATATTCTATGACTGATCCAGGTGATTTTGCAGAATATTTTGGGTTTACAGAACAGGAAGTGCTTGAACTTTGTGAAAAGTATGAAATGAGTTTTGAGGAAGCTAAGATCTGGTATGACGGGTATCAGTTGGTTGTTCATCGGAAAGAAAAAGATGAGTGCTATTCTATGTACAGCCCGAAGTCTGTTGTAGAAGCTATGTTGCGTCACAAATTTGGAACTTATTGGAATCAGACGGAAACATATGAAGCATTAAAAATTTATATCCAGATGGATATGGATGGATTAAAAGATTCTGTGGTTCGAATGCTTGCGAGTGAGTCTGTTTCAATCAATATTGGAACATTCAGCAATGATATGACTACATTTGCAACAAAAGATGATGTATTGACATTACTGGTGCATCTGGGTTATTTGACTTATAGCGTTATAGATAGAACTGTGAGAATTCCGAATAAAGAGGTAGCACAGGAATATGTCAACGCAATCAGTACGATGAACTGGTATGGCGTGATGGAGTCATTGGAAGCTTCCCGTAAATTGTTGGAAGAATTGTGGGCAATGGATGAAGATGCCGTTGCAGCTGGAATTGAAAAGGCGCACGAAGAAATTTCTATTCTTCAATATAATGATGAAAATTCACTTAGTTGTACGATTAATCTCGCATTTTACTTTGCACGTGAATATTACACGATAGTACGAGAGATGCCAGCGGGAAAAGGATATGCGGACATTTGTATGATTCCGAGAAAAGAGCATTTGGATAAGCCGGCAGTAGTAATTGAATTGAAATGGGACAAGAGTACAGTTGGTGCTTTGGAGCAAATCAAAGAAAAGAATTATGGAAGTGCCTTAAAAGAATATCAAGGAAAGCTTTTATTGGTTGGTATTAATTATAATAGGAAAACGAAGAAGCATGAATGCGTGATGGAGGTTATGGAAAAATAGAAAAATAAAATGATAAATAAGTTGATGTCGTAAAATTTGCATCAGCTTATTTTTTGGTAAAAATGCATAAAAATCCAGGCGTTAGCTTTGACTAAGATTCACAAAAATCTGAAAAACATTAGAATTTAAACTAATTTTCTGATAAAATAAAGAAGTAGAGATTCGGCAAGTTTAAGAAAGAAGGAAGAGAATGTACGAAGTAGGAGATTTGATTGTTTATGGCCGGACAGGAATTTGTGAAGTGACTGAAATTACGACGCTGAAAATGGATGGAGTGCCGAAGGACAAACTGTATTATATTCTGAGACCGGTACGTGAAAAGCGTGGAAAAGTCTTTACACCGGTAGACAATGAAAAAATTGTCATGCGAAGAGTCATTTCCAAAGAAGAAGCAGAAGAATTGATCCGTGAGATTCCACAGATCGAAGGACTCTGGATCGGAAGCGAGAAGCAGAGAGAGGAAAAGTACAAGGAATGCATGAAAAGCTGCAAATGTGCAGAATGGGTGCGGATCATCAAGACCCTTTATCAGCGGAAGATGTCCCGCCTGAAGCAGGGAAAGAAGATCACGGTGACTGACGAGCGTTATCTGAGGATGGCAGAAGGCAACCTGTATTCGGAGCTTTCCATAGCACTTGGGATTCCGGAGAGCGGAATGGAAGCCTATATCACGAATCAAATAAATGAGACAGAGGAACCGGTACTTTGCTGATGCAAGGAACCGGTTCTTCCGGGTATAATGAATGTGAAAAAAATGGTGGTAGCAGCGAAAAAGGGTGATTTTACAGAACATTTGCCACTTCCTGTTTTTTGTGAAAAATGGGTTCTTCAAATAGAGATCATTCTATGCTATACTGTTTTAGATAAAACAAAAAATGAGGTGTAATCATGGATAAAGAATTAGAACTTGTGGAGCATAAAGCTTCAATCCTGATAGATGCATTACCATATATCAGAGACTTTAATCAGAAGACAGTAGTTATCGAGTACGGATGTGCCGAGTGGCTCAGCGGAGTGGAAGAGCAGAGACTGATGCAGGATATCGTTCTTTTAAAGAGCGTTGGTATGCGTCCGATCGTGGTACATGCTACCCGTATGGGACTGGACAAATTCCGTGAAAATAAGCGGATTGCCAAGCTCCTTGAACTCTGTGGAGTTAAGGCAATCGGTATCTGCGGCGTGGATACAGAGACGATTGGTCTGATGCTGGACAATGATTATATTCCGGTCATCGTGCCAAATGATATCGACAACGAAAGCGAATATATTGATCCAAGAGAGACTGCACTTGAGATTGCAGAGAAGATGCAGGCGGACAAGCTGGTTTATCTGTCAAAATATCCTGGAATCTACAAAGACGAAGAGAGAAAAGATATTTATTATAAGATTACCGTTCCGGAAGTAGAAAAACTGCGCAAAGAACGTAATTTCCCGAAAGAATTTGACGAGATCATCGGCTATGGTCTTCAGGCATCAAAAAATGGTGTCAACCGTGTACATATTCTGGACGGAAGAATCCGTCACGTTCTTCTGATCGAATTCTTCAGTGTAAACGGAGCCGGAACGATCTTCATTGAAACAGAAGCAAAATTATATCTTCACGAACTTGGCAAATAGGAGACCGGCTCGATGAAGAAAATGACAGGAAAGAATACACTGATGCTCTTTTTGACCGCATTTATCTGGGGAACAGCTTTTGTAGCACAGAGCGTGGGGATGGATTATATCGGGCCCTTTACGTTTACCTGTGTCCGCTCTTTGATCGGTGGAATTTTTCTGATTCCATGTATCTGTTTTCTGGACAAATGGCGTGCGAAAAATGACGGAGCAGAAAGACAGAAAAAAACAGATAGGAAAGAAGAAAAAAAGAATGTCATCCTGGGTGGAATCTGTTGTGGACTGGCACTTTGTGTGGCAAGTAACCTGCAGCAGATCGGAATACAGTACACAACGGTAGGAAAAGCCGGATTTATTACAGCACTTTATATTGTGCTTGTGCCGATCTTTGGAATTTTTCTGAAAAAGAAAGCCGGAGTGAGAATCTGGATAAGCGTGGCAATTTCTGTCGCAGGCTTGTATTTGCTGTGTATTACCGATAAGCTGGTACTTGCAAAAGGAGATATTCTGGTACTGCTATGTGCGGTTGTATTTACCATCCACATTCTGGTGATCGATTATTTTTCACCAAAAGCAGACGGTGTGCGGATCGCCTGCATTCAGTTCTTTGTAACCGGAGTTTTGTCGGCAATTCCAATGTTTTTATTTGAAACACCACGGCTGTCAGATATTTTCGCAGCAGTAGTACCGGTACTTTATGCCGGAGTCCTCTCAAGTGGTGTAGCCTATACCCTCCAGATCGTGGCACAAAAAGATGCCGATCCAACCGTGGCATCCCTGATCCTCAGTCTGGAGTCTGTATTCTCTGTCCTCGGAGGTTGGGTGATATTAGGTCAGAAACTAAGTATCCGAGAAATAGCAGGATGCATTCTGATGTTTAGCGCCATCATCCTCGCTCAACTGCCAGGAAATAAAGAAGCATAGTTCCAATCAATTGCTGAAAATGATTTTCGCTTTCAGAGGCTTCACGGAATGGTTTGCACAACGGAAGTGAAACAAAATCATTTGTACATTCTGCGTCAATCCATCAATCCATAAATTTTTTGCATTACATACCTCCAATGTAATAAACTTAGAACTTCCATTTTAAACCCAGGTATGCTATACTAAATCCAGGTATGCGAAAGTATCTTAAAAACCAAGAGACAGGAGCAAAGACAGATGAAAAGAGTTCTTTTAAAATTAAGCGGAGAAGCACTTGCAGGAGACAAAAAGACAGGTTTTGATGAGGCAACATGCATTGGCGTTGCAAAGCAGGTAAAGCAGATCGTAGATCAGGGAATCCAGGTTGCAATCGTAACCGGAGGCGGTAATTTCTGGAGAGGAAGAACCAGTGAGACGATCGACCGTACCAAAGCTGACCAGATTGGAATGCTTGCAACGGTGATGAACTGCATCTATGTATCCGATATTTTCAGACATGTAGGCATGAAGACAGAGGTTTTCACTCCATTTGTCTGTGGAGCATTCACTTCCCTGTTTTCAAAAGATGCAGCAGTGGAAGCACTGAACGAAGGAAAAGTAATCTTTTTCGCAGGTGGCACAGGACATCCGTATTTTTCAACAGATACAGGAGCTGTTCTCCGTGCAATTGAGATTGAAGCAGATGCAATGCTTCTTGCAAAAGCAATTGACGGAATCTATGACAGCGATCCGAAGGTGAGTCCGGAAGCGAAGAAGTATGATGAGATTTCTATTCAGGAAATCATCGATAAGAAGCTTATGGCAGTAGATCTGACCGCATCGATCATGTGCCTTGAGAATAAGATGCCGATGCTGGTATTCGGACTGAACGAAGAGAACAGTATCGTAGAGACAATGAGCGGTAATTTCAACGGAACAAAGGTGACTGTATAAGCAGCACCCATTAAGGGAGGATAACATATGAACGAAAAATTAAAAATATACGATGAAAAGATGCAGAAAACCATCCATGCACTGGATACAGAGCTTGCTTCTATCCGTGCAGGACGTGCAAACCCGAATATTCTGAACAAATTAACGGTAGAATATTATGGAACACCGACACCGATCCAGCAGGTAGCGAACATTTCTGTTCCGGAAGCACGTATGATCCAGATCCAGCCATGGGAAAAGAAGATCATCAAAGATATTGAGAAAGCAATCCTGATGTCTGATATCGGAATCAATCCAACAAACGATGGTACTGTTATCCGTCTGGTATTCCCGGAACTGACAGAGGAACGAAGAAAAGAACTGGTGAAAGATGTTAAGAAAAAAGGAGAAGCATCCAAGGTTGCAGTCCGTAACATCCGCCGTGATGGAAATGATGCATTCAAGAAGCTGAAAGGCACAGACGTTTCAGAGGATGAAATTCAGGATCTTGAAGATCAGATCCAGAAGCTGACTGACAAATACATCAAGGAAGTTGATGCAGCAGTCGATGCAAAGTCAAAAGAAGTTATGACAGTATAAGAGGGAAAGATAAGGGGCGGCGAGATGTTTGGCGCCTCTTTTCCTTTTTTATATCAGCAAATTTAGTATCAATCAAGAGAGGGTTAAAAGATGAATGTACCGCAGCATATAGCCATTATCCTTGACGGTAACGGACGATGGGCGAAAGCAAAGGGAATGCCGAGAAACTACGGGCATGCGCAGGGCAGCAAGAATGTGGAAAAAATCTGTGAGGCTGCTTATAAGATGGGTGTCAAATATCTGACGGTCTATGCGTTTTCCACAGAGAACTGGAGTCGACCGAAGAGTGAAGTGGATGCACTGATGAAGCTTCTTCGTAACTATATGAAAACCTGTCTGAAGACGGCGGAAAAGAACCGGATGCGTGTCCGTGTGATCGGAGATAAGACAGGTCTGGATGAAGATATCCGTACCAGAATTAAGGAACTGGAAGAGGCATCAAAAAATAATGACGGACTGAATTTCCAGATTGCGATCAATTATGGAAGCAGAGATGAGATGATCCGTGCCATGCGAAAAATGACAAAAGACTGTGCAGATGGCAGATTTGCACCGGAAGAGATTACAGAAGAACTGTTTGAAGGATATCTGGATACACATGGGATTCCGGATCCGGATCTTCTGATCCGTACCAGCGGAGAACTCAGGCTTTCCAATTATTTGTTATGGCAGCTTGCTTATACAGAATTTTATTTTACAGATGTTCCGTGGCCGGATTTTTCAAAAGAAGAATTAGAAAAAGCAATTGAGCAATATAATAGCAGAGACAGAAGATACGGCGGAATCAAGGAGGACGAAGAAAATGTTTAAGACAAGATTACTCAGCGGAATTGTACTGGTTATCATTGCATTTGCAACGATCTTCCTTGGTGGGGATGTCCTGTTTGCAACACTTCTGATTATCAGTCTGATCGGAGTTTCCGAGCTTTACAAGGTTGTAAAGATTGAGAAAGCACCACTTGGAATTGTAGGTTATGCAGGCGTGATCGCGTATTATTTTCTGATACGTGCACAGAAAAAAGAAGATCTGATGATGTTTGCAATCATTTTGCTGATCCTTGTAATGGCAGTTTATGTATTTGCCTTTCCGAAATATGTGTCTGAACAGGTAATGACTGCGTACTTTGGCGTATTTTATGTGGCGATTATGTTATCCTATATTTATCAGACACGTCTGTTGAAAGACGGACTTTTCCTCGTGGGACTTGTATTTTTATGTTCCTGGGGATGTGATACCTGTGCGTACTGTGTGGGTGTACTGATCGGAAAGCATAAGATGGCACCGAAGCTCAGCCCGAAGAAATCCATAGAGGGCGGAATCGGTGGACTTGCAGGCGCAGCACTTCTCGGCGCACTTTACGCTCTTGCGATCAATAAATGGGGTGGTGCTTCGGCAGGAGTCGGCGAATATGCGCTGATCTGTTTTGTTGGTGGAATCATTTCCATGATCGGGGATCTTGCAGCATCTGCGATCAAGAGAAATCATGAGATCAAGGATTACGGAAAACTGATTCCGGGACACGGTGGAATCCTGGACCGTTTCGACAGTGTGATCTTCACGGCTCCGGTGATTTATTATCTGGCAGTTGCACTGATGTAATCTGACAGGAGGTTTCAAATGAAAAAAATAGCAATATTAGGTTCAACAGGTTCGATCGGAACCCAGACACTTGAGGTGATCCGTGAGAACAAAGATATCGAAGTGACAGGGCTTGCGGCAGGGACAAATGTGGAGCTTTTAGAAAAGCAGATCCGGGAATTCCAGCCAAAACTTGTGGCAATGTGGACAGAAGAGAAGGCAAAGGAACTGAAAAGCCGGATCCGGGATCTGGATGTAAAGGTTGTTTCCGGAATGGATGGACTTCTGGAGATTGCCACGATGGAGGAAAGTGAGATCCTTGTGACGGCGATCGTGGGTATGATCGGTATCCGTCCGACAATTGCAGCGATCAAAGCCGGAAAGGATATTGCCCTTGCAAATAAAGAGACACTGGTTACGGCAGGGCATATCATTATGCCGCTTGCAAAGGAATGTGGTGTGAAGATCCTTCCGGTGGACAGTGAACACAGTGCCATTTTCCAGTCTCTGCAGGGAAGCCATGGAAAGAATGAACTGAAGAAGATCCTGCTTACGGCATCCGGTGGTCCGTTCCGTGGAAAGAAGCAGGAGGATCTTCTGAATATCCGTGTGGAAGATGCTTTAAAGCATCCGAACTGGGCGATGGGACGTAAGATTACGATCGATTCTTCGACCATGGTGAATAAAGGACTGGAAGTGATGGAAGCCAGATGGCTTTTTAATGTGAATATTGATGATGTGCAGGTGGTTGTACAGCCGCAGAGTGTGATCCATTCTATGGTAGAGTATGTGGACGGAGCAGTGATCGCACAGCTTGGCACTCCGGATATGAAGCTGCCGATCCAGTATGCACTTTATTATCCGGAAAGAAGATTTCTTCCGGGAGAACGTGTGGATTTCTGGAGTATCGGACACCTTGATTTTGAAAAGCCGGATATGGATACCTTCTACGGGCTTGCACTTGCTTACGAGGCAGGGCGATGCGGTGGAACACTTCCAACGGTATTTAACGCAGCAAATGAACTTGCAGTCAGCCAGTTCCTGAACCGGGAGATTAAATATCTGGAAATTACAGAGATTATCGAAGACTGCATGAAAGCACATAAGACAATTGCGAATCCGACTGTGGAACAGATTCTGGACACAGAGCAGGAAACGTATGACAGAATCAGAAGCAGGAGGTAGCAAATGGGAATCGTACTGGCGATTTTACTTTTTGGATTCATCGTTTTTTTCCATGAACTGGGACATTTTCTTCTGGCGAGGATTAATGGAATCAATGTGTATGAATTCTGGATCGGAATGGGACCGACACTGGCACACAAAAAGATCGGAAATACAGACTACTGTCTGAAAATACTGCCGATCGGCGGTGCGTGTGTGATGGGGGAAGATGAGAAAGAGGATCTGTCAGAGGGAAGCTTCAACAGCAAATCGCCGTGGCGCAGGATCTCGGTCATTGCCGCAGGTCCGGTATTTAACTTTATTCTTGCCTTTATTGGTGCATTCATTATTATCTGCTTTGTCGGTGTAGACAAACCGGTCATAGGAACGGTAAATGCAGGAACGCCTGCAGCTGAGGCAGGGCTTCAGGCAGGGGATGAGATTGTAAAGATCAATGATAAGAATATCCATATTTTCAAGGATATTTCTACTTACAATCAGTTTCATCAGGGACAGACGATGAAGATTGTATACAAAAGAAATGGCGAAAAGAATACGGTTTCCGTTACCCCGGAGAAGAATGACAGTGGATATTATCTGATTGGAATTACGAGTAGCAATTATGTTAAGACCAATGTATTTGAGACTGCCGCATACAGTGCGTATAATGTTAAATACTGGATCAATCTGACGATTGACAGTTTGAAACAGCTTGTGACAGGACGGATCGGAGTGGATCAGTTATCTGGACCGGTGGGTGTTGTGAGCGCGGTGGATACCACGTATAAGGAAAGCAAATCTGGTGGAGCACTGTTGATTTTCCTGAATCTTCTGCAGATGACGATCCTGCTTTCAGCGAACCTTGGAGTGATGAATTTACTTCCGCTTCCGGCACTGGATGGAGGCCGTCTGGTATTTCTGATCGTGGAAGTGATCCGCGGAAAGCGGGTGCCTCCGGAAAAAGAAGGGTATGTACATCTGGCAGGAATGGCACTTCTTCTTTGCCTGATGGTATTTGTGATGTATAATGATATCCGGAGAATCTTCTTTTAGGGATATTGGAAAATTTTACGAAGCACTTCGATTGGCTACAATTGAGGTGCTTTGTGTTAGGTGCATCAGTGGATGCATATTTTGATGGAAATTATTTTACAGAAAGAAGGATGGAAAGATGCGTGAGCAGCTTACAGAAAGTGATGTAAAGAAAATTGAAGAGGAAATCCAGCATCGCAAGCATGTGATCCGTAAGGAAGCCATTGAAGCGGTCAAGGAAGCGCGTGCGCAGGGAGACTTAAGTGAGAACTTTGAATACCATGCAGCAAAAAAATATAAGAACCAGAATGAAAGCCGGATCCGGTATCTGGAAAGAATGCTGAAAAATGCGGAGATTGTATCCGATACTTCCGAAGAAGGTGTTGCCGGAATCAATAACCGTGTGACCGTATATTTTCCGGAGGATGACGAGGAAGAAACCTATAAGCTGGTTACTTCGATTCGCGGGAATTCAATTCATAATTATATCAGTACCGAATCTCCGATCGGAAAGGCAATCTTCGGGCATAAAGCAGGAGAGACTGTGAAGGTGAAGGTTAGCGATGATTATTCGTATGAGCTTGTGATACGGAAGATTGAAGATACGACGGATGATGAGGAGGATAAGATCCGGGCGTTTTAGTTTGAAGGTGGGAGCAGAGTATGTGAGCAAGGGAGCAGAAATTTCCCCAAAGCAATGTCAATGAGAAGAATAAAAACGGATCATGAGATTCCAGGCTCCATACAAAATCCCAGCCCCTGATATAGTCGCAAGGATATAGACCAGAATTGCAGAATTATTTCCGTAGAGTTCACCAATTTTCACAAAGAAAATCTGTTCCATCCGGTAATTTGGATTAATGTAGAAAAGATTAATTTCACCAAAGGAATCCAGAATGTGGTTCAGATATTCTGCGATGAGAGCAAACAGAATATAGAGCAAAGTGATGCGGGAAAAAGAAGGCAGCAGACGGCGTGAAGAAGCGTCAGTCGGCTGTCTTTTAATATTTTTTGGACAGGAAAGAGGAGTCGTTGGCACAGATTTCTGTACCAGAAATATACCGGACAGGATTCCTGTGACAATTAGTAAAATATGCCAGAGATAGGAGTGGACTGTCAGGATCAGAAGCGGATAATGCATTCCACTGGTATCGAAAAAAACGGCAATTCCACCGAGAAGATTATAGGTGGAAAGGAAGCCGAGGATGGTATTTCTGGCAGGTTCTGTGTGAAAAAATGGGTAGAGAACCAGCAGATACATCGGGAGGCTGCAGAGCTGGAATGGGAAGTACCACAGGTTGTAGTGCCCATTATTCATGACGAAGGTCAGGAGTAATTGTTTCAGGATTTCGCTGGTAAGCAGAAAAATGCCGATGAAGAATAAAACTTTTTCTATACAGTGTAGTGAAAATTTTTTTATCATATGGGCTCCTCAAAATTTTATTATATAGCTGTAGTATACGCTGCAATAAAGTTTGTTACAAGATTTTATGGGGAATTTGACCAGTTATTCATAGAAAAGTCCTGAAAAAATATAGAAAAATACCATGATAAAACATAGTTAGAATTGACTGACCTATAGGCATGGAGATATAATTAAAAATAATGATGCAGACGGAGTGGAAGATTCCTATCTGAATGCTGAATGGAGATAATTTTATACAAGAGACTTTGACGGCAAGGTAGATCCGAGCGGGAAACAGTTGGTGATATACGAAGATGTATAATGGGACTCGTCTACCGTTTTGGGAGGCGGGTTTTTTGTGTATACGATAAATTGTCTGCTTGGTTATAGAAAGGAAAAAGGATTATGTTAAAGGTTGCAATTTATGGAAAGGGCGGTATTGGAAAGTCTACGATTACGTCCAACCTGGCGGCAGCATTTGCGGCGATGGGGAAGAAAGTAATCCAGATTGGATGTGATCCGAAGGCAGATTCTACGATCAATCTGCTTGGCGGCGAGCCGCTCAGACCGGTGATGAATTATATGAGAGAAGAGGATGAAGAACCGGAGGAGCTTTCAGATATTGCAAAAGAAGGCTATGGTGGTGTGCTCTGCATTGAAACAGGTGGACCGACACCGGGACTTGGATGCGCGGGGCGTGGGATTATTGCCACATTTCAGCTGTTAGAAGATTTGCAGTTATTTGAAACATATAAGCCGGATGTTGTACTTTATGACGTTCTTGGTGACGTGGTATGCGGTGGATTTGCAGCACCGATCCGGGAAGGGTACGCCGAAAAGGTTCTGATCGTAACTTCCGGAGAAAAGATGGCACTTTATGCAGCAAATAATATTTCAAGTGCGGTGAGGAATTTTGAGGACAGAAGCTATGCCAGAGTATTCGGTATTGTACTGAACCACAGGAATGTGGAAAATGAGACGGAAAAAGTACAGGCATTTTCCGAAAAAAGCGGGATCCCGATCGTCGGGGAAATCCCGAGAAGTGATGAGATCATCCGCTATGAGGATCAGGGAATGACGGTGATCGAAGGGAACAAAGATTCCGCGATCAGTAAGAGATTTTTTGATCTGGCAGAGTTATTACTGAAGAGTGAGGAATAGAAGGTATGGCAAAAGAAGCATATTATTGTACCGTAAAAGAATTAAATAAACTGGGAAGAGATGCGATTCCGGCACAGCTCCGGTCGAATACACACCTGATCTACAGCTCACCGGCAACGCTTGCATTTAACTCACCGGGAGCAGAAGGATTCGGAGTAAAAAGAGCGGGACTTGCTGTGCCGGATTCGATCATGCTGATCGTGGCACCGGGCTGCTGTGGACGAAATACTTCGCTTATCAGTTCCATGAGGGAATATGATAACCGTTTTTTCTATCTGATGATGGACGAGACCGATATCGTAACGGGACGTCATTTGAAAAAGATTCCGAAGGCAGTAGAAGAAATCTGCAATTGCTGTGAAAAGAGACCGTCCGTTGTGATGATTTGTATTACCTGTGTAGACGCTCTTCTGGGGACGGACATGGAGCGTGTGTGCAGAAAAGCGGAAGAAAGAGCCGGACTTCCGGTTCGACCATGCTACATGTACGCGCTGACAAGAGAAGGAAGAAAGCCGCCGATGGTGCATGTACGTCAGTCTTTATACTCCCTTCTGGAGCCAAAGAAGAAAAAAGGAAATGTGGTGAACCTGCTTGGATTTTTCTCGCCGCTGATCGATGAGTGTGAGCTGTATGATCTTTTGCACAGCGCAGGAGTTAAGACCATCCATGAAATCTCCAGATGCAAGGACTATGAGGAATATCAGACCATGTCTGAGGCAAATTTTAATCTGGTACTTCACCCGGAAGCCAGATTTGCGGCAGAGGATTTTCATAACCGTCTGCAGATTCCGTTTATTGAACTCAGGAGACTCTACCAGACAGATAAGATCGCCAGCCAGTATCAGGCATTTGGGAAAGTGCTTGGGGTGACATTTTCTGATGAAGTTTATCGCGAAAAAGCGGAAGAAACCGTGGCAAAATTCAAAGAGAAACGGCCGGATGCAAGCTTTGCGATCGGGGAATGCATGAACGGAGATCCATTTGAAATGGCACTTGCGATGATCAAATATGGATTTAAGGTGCCGGAAATCTATGGAACACTGACAGCAGAGAATTTTATTTACCTGAACCAGTTATCCCGGCTCAGCCCGGAGACGAAGGTATTTTCCAATATGGAGCCGACCATGCTGTACTACGATCCGGAAAAGAGCGGCGTGAATATGACCATTGGAAAGGATGCGGGATACTATCATCCGGATCAGCCGAATGTGATCTGGAATCAGGACAGACAGCCTTATGGTTATGCAGGTGTGACACGGTTGTTTGAAACCCTTTTGGAGGTGTAGTATGAGAGGACTTAGAAAATATCTGACACCATTTGCACCGGATCAGTCGGGCGCAGTGTCTGTGTTATATGAACTTGGCGGAATCATCGTCATCTGCGATGCGGGAGGATGCACAGGAAATGTCTGCGGTTTTGATGAGCCGAGATGGTTTGAACGGAAAAGTGCAGTATTCAGCGCAGGACTTCGTGATATGGATGCAATCCTTGGAAGAGATGACCGTCTGGTCGCAAAGCTGACGGATGCGGCAGAGAAGATCGATGCCGGTTTTGCGGCGATTGTCGGGACTCCGGTTCCGGCAGTAATCGGAACGGATTACCAGGCACTGAAAAGAATGTGTGAAAAAAAGACCGACCTTCCGATTCTTGCCATTGATACCGACGGAATGGAGCTTTACGATAAAGGGGAAGAAAAAGCGTATCTTGCATTATTTACCGCATTTGCAAAGGAAAAATATGAGGTATGCAAAGAAAAAGTCGGTATCCTTGGAATGACGCCACAGGATGTAAGCGATCTGAAAGCAGCAGATAAAGTAAGAGAGGAACTGAAAAAAGAAGGAAAAGAAGCCATTTGCTATGGAATGGGCGATGGGCTTGAGGCAGTAGAAAGGGCAGCGGAAGTTGGCAAAAATATTGTTGTATCTGCGGCAGCACTGGAAGTAGCCAAATATTTGGAAAAGACCTTTGGTACGCCGTATGAGATCGGTTATCCGGCAGCAGGTGAGTTGGTTCCGAATCTGGACTATCAGGGAAAGAAGATCCTTGTTGTACACCAGCAGGTGATGGCGGAAGCAATCCGGCAGGAAATTCTTAAAAGAGAGAATTCGGCAGAGGTGCAGACAGCAACCTGGTTTATGAGGAAAAAAGAGCTTGCCTGTCCGCAGGATGTGTCGTTGCGTGAGGAAGATGATTATATCGATCTTGTGAAAAATGGTGGATTTGATATCATTTTCGCAGATGCATGTATGGAAAAAATGGTTCCGGATTTTCAGGGAATCTTCGTAAATACAAGACATTTTGCAGTGTCAGGGAGACTGTGTGAATAGATGAAAAATGAAGTGACAAAACAGATCCGCGTCTATGGGATCGTGCAAGGCGTAGGATTTCGTCCGACTGTGAGCAGGCATGCGGCTACGCATCAGATCCGGGGCAGCGTGTCCAATAAAGGTCCGTATGTGGAAATCTTTGCGCAGGGACCGGAAGAGGCAGTGGATGGATTTATCTCGGATATTGAGAATAAGCCGCCGAAGCGGGCAGCAATTTTGAAAATGAATATTGAGCCGGTAGAAGAAGCAGAAGACTTTACGGAGTTTGCGATCATTGAAAGTGAAAAGACGAAAGGTGAGATTTTTGTCTCACCGGATATTGCAATTTGTGATGAATGCAAGGAAGAAATGTTTGATCCGAAGAACCGTAGATATCTGCATCCATTTATCAACTGTACCTGCTGTGGGCCAAGACTTACGATCCTGGATGCCCTTCCGTATGACCGGGAGCGCACCAGCATGAAAGAATTTCCGATGTGTCCGGATTGCGCAAAAGAATATTATGATCCGGCAACCCGGAGATACGATGCACAGCCAGTCTGTTGTAACGAGTGTGGTCCGGAGGTCTACCTGATCGGCAGAGAAGAACGCGGAAGAGACGCAATCATTTACACCAGACGGACCATTGCAGAAGGCGGAATTGTGGCGATTAAGGGGATTGGAGGTTTCCACCTGTGCTGCGATGCGACTAGTGAAGAGGCGGTGAAGCGCCTCAGAGAACTGAAAAAACGTCCGGCGAAACCATTTGCAGTTATGGCAAAAGATCTGGAATCTGTGAAAAGAGAATGCCTGGTCAGTGAAGAACAGGAAAAAATTCTAACCGGACATCAAAAACCAATCCTGCTTCTGGACAAAAAAGAAGATGGTGAAGAAACACTTTGCGAAAGTATTGCACCTGGTAATCCAAAGGTTGGAGTAATGTTGCCGTATGCACCGGTACAGCTTCTGCTCTTTACCTATGATGATGGAATCCGGATGCCGTCTTTTTTGGTTATGACCAGTGGAAATACATCCGGTGCACCGATCTGCAGGGAGGACAAAGAAGCGATTCAGGAGCTTTCCCATCTGTGCGACTGTATGCTTTCCCACAACCGGAAAATCCGGATCCGTGCCGATGATTCAGTGATGGATTTTTATAAAAATGAGCCATATATGATCCGCAGATCCAGAGGCTATGCGCCACTTCCGACCATGGTTCAGATGTCGTGGAAAGGGCAGGTACTTGCCACTGGAGGAGAACTGAAAAATACATTCTGTATCGGTGTGGACGGCAGATTTTACCCATCCCCTTATGTGGGAGATCTGGAAGATCTGCGCACCGTGGAAGCTTTAAAAGAAACAATCGGCAGAATGGAAACACTTCTGGAGGTAGAACCAAAGGTTGTGGCATGCGATCTGCATCCGAAATACAATGCGACAGTTGTTGCGGAAGAACTTGGACTTCCGATCCTGAAGATACAGCACCATTTTGCACATATTCTGTCCTGTATGGCAGAAAATGACTGCGAAGATCTGGTGATCGGCGTTTCCTTTGACGGAACCGGCTATGGAACGGATGGGACCATCTGGGGTGGAGAAATTCTTCGCTGTGATTACAATGGATTTGAAAGACTTGGCAGCATTAAGCCATTCTGGCAGGTAGGTGGAGATCTTTCTGCAAAAGAAGGCTGGCGAATTGCCGGTTCTCTTCTCTATGAAGAATTGCAGGATAAAGAAAAAACGGTCGAATGGATGAAGAAACTGGAGCTTTGCACCGAACCGGAGGCAAAAGTACTGGTGACAATGACCGGACGATACCTGAATGCTGTTCGATCTACCAGTGCCGGCCGTCTCTTTGATGGAGTCAGTGCTATCCTCGGAATCCGGAAAAAATCCACTTTCGAGGGAGAAGCCTCTACGGCATTAGAGTTCGCAGCAGAAGCTTACGAAAAAACAATGCAGCATCCATACGAACCCCTCATGCTTAAGCCATTTACAGAAACGGCAGAAGACCGCCTGATTCTAAATACCGGCGAATTAGTCAAAAACCTCGCCAAAAAACGTCTCGCCGGGGAAGACACCGGACAACTTGCATACGAGTTCCACCAGGAACTTGCAAGACAGATCATATCCGCAGCCCTCACAGCAAGTCATCAGACCGGAATCCGGAAAGTTGCTCTAAGCGGCGGAGTTTTCCAGAACCGCTTACTACTACGGCTGGTAGAAGAAGGTCTGGTTAAGCAAGGTCTCATCACCCTGCACCATCACCACATTCCACCAAATGACGGAGGATTGTCACTTGGTCAGGCAGCCTACGCAATGGCATATTTACAGAAGCATGAGATAAAATAAAACCAGACTTTATGGATTTAGAAAATTAAAATCAGACATAAAAAATTTTAAACAAAGTTAATCTAAAGCTATTAGAACTTACAAATAAAAGAGGAAAAGGAGGAATTACCCACATGTGTGTTGGATTATCAGCAAAAGTTGTAAAAATCAGTAACGGAACCGCCGTCGTTGACGCAGGCGGTGCAAAAAGAGAGGTTTCATCCAAGCTCCTGGAGAATCTGGAACCAGGTGATTACGTCATGGTCCACGCCGGAGTTGCGATCGCAAAGATCACCGATGAAGATGAAAGCGAGACCGATCAGCTTATGGAGGAACTGCTGTAATGGAAGAACAAAAGAAACGAACAGCCAGAGAGATCATAGAAAATTATGACGGACCGGCAGTGCGGATCATGGAAGTATGCGGAACCCATACCCATGAAATTTTCCGTCTGGGGATCCGAAAACTTTTACCAAAGCAGGTAGAACTGATCTCAGGACCGGGATGCCCGGTCTGCGTAACACCGGTCAGCTTCATTGATGAAGCAATTTATCTGGCATTAGAGAAAAATGTGACGATCTGTACCTTCGGCGATCTGGTCCGCGTACCGGGAAGTCAGATGAGCCTTGCCGGAGCAAGAGAAAAAGGAGCAAAGATCCATATCGTTTATTCACCGGCAGATGCGGAAAGATATGCGAAAGATCATCCGGAAGAACAGGTGACATTTTTATCCGTTGGGTTTGAGACAACGACACCTGCAGGATGCCTTTCGGTTAAACAGGCAAAGGAAGATGGAATTTCCAATTATTCTCTTCTGGTTGCCAATAAGACCATGCCGGGAGCCTACGAGGCACTCAAAGGCAGTGCGGATGTATTTTTATATCCGGGACACGTCAATGCAATCACGGGGACCGAACTTTGTGAGGAACTGGTAAAAGAAGGAGTCAGCGGTGTGGTAGCAGGATTTACGGCAAAAGAACTGCTCACAGCACTTGCGGTCGCACTGGTACGCTTCCAGGAAGGAAAGCCGTTCTTCGTAAACTGCTATCCGAGAGTTGTCACCAGAGAAGGAAGCCGTGAGGCACAGAGGCTGGTGAATGAACTGATGGAAGGATGCGACAGCGAGTGGAGAGGTCTTGGAATCATTCCGGGATCCGGTATGCAGCTGAGAGAAGAATGGGAAGCATACGATGCCAGAAAGAAATACAATATGCCAAAGATCGAAGGAAAAGCAAATCCGGCATGCCGTTGCGGAGATGTACTGCAGGGAAAATGCAAACCGTCCGACTGCAAGGTGTTTGGCAAGGTATGTACACCGCAGCACCCGGTAGGAGCCTGCATGGTATCCGGCGAGGGCGCATGTTCGGCTTACTATATGTATGATACCAGGGGATAAAAGTCAGAAGTCTGACGCAAGCTTGCTTGTAGGAAGACTTCTGACCTTTATCCCCGCCAAAACATGAGTAAGTAGCCATTTTACGAAGAAAAATGAGCGGATTACGAATGTTTTGAGGATTGTGAGAGCACGTAAGTGCGGAACAATCCGGTATCAGGGAAACGAAGGAATGGAACACCGGAACAATCCGGTATCATATATACGGAAACGATTAGGAGAGAAGGAAGTTAAAAATGGAAAATAAAATGGACAACCAGACAGTAACTATGGCACACGGAGCCGGCGGAAAGCAGACTTCAGAGCTGATCGATAAAGTATTTGCAGCACATTTTGCCAATCCGGATCTGACTGCGGATGATGCGGCAGTTCTTACACCACCAGTCGGAAAAATGGCAGTATCTACGGATGGATTTATTGTATCTCCGGCATTCTTCCCAGGAGGAAATATCGGAAAGCTTTCCATCTGCGGAACGGTTAATGACCTTGCATGTATGGGAGCAAAACCACTTTATCTGACTTGTGCATTTGTAATTGAAGAAGGAGTTCCGATGGAAAAACTGGAAGAGATTGCAGCAGCAATGGAGAAAACGGCAAAAGAAGCCGGTGTCCGTATTGTATCCGGAGATACCAAGGTAGCAGGAAAGGGACAGGTAGACGGTGTATTTATCACAACAACTGGAATGGGACAGATCGAGGACGGCGTAAAAGTCGGAGGAGAACTGGCACAGCCGGGAGACGCAATCATTGTGACCGGAGATGTGGGACGCCATGGTTGTACGATCCTTCTTGCAAGAGAAGACTTCGGAATCGAAGCGGATGTGACCAGTGACTGTGCACCACTATGGCATACTGTAGAAGAAGTGATAAATGCAACACATGATCTGCATGTCATCCGTGATGCGACAAGAGGTGGAGTTGGAACAGTACTTTATGAGATTGCGGGACAGAGTAATGTTGGAATCCGTCTGGATGCTGAAAAAGTTCCGGTTGCACCGGAAGTGAAGGGAGTCTGCGGAATGCTTGGACTGGAGCCACTTTACCTTGCATGTGAAGGAAGAATGGTCATTATGGCACCAAAAGCAGAGGCAGAAAAGATTGTAGAAGTACTGCACAAATGTCCGTATTCACAGAATGCGGCAATTATCGGAGAAGTAACTGCAGAGCAGCCGGGGAAAGTAGTTATGACTACAGAAATCGGAACGCAGGCACTTCTTCCACAGCCGGGCGGAGAATTGCTGCCACGTATCTGCTAAACAATCTGAAATGCGGAATCGGTGATATTTCAAAAAAGAAAGGAGACTTTTCATGGACACCAGAGTAGCAGTCATTTCAATTATTGTGGAGAATCCTGCCGCGATTGAGGAACTGAACCATTACCTGCATGAAGCAGGAGAGTATATCATTGGAAGAATGGGAATTCCGTACCGGGAGAAGGGAATTAATATCATCAGCATCGCCATTGATGCACCGCAAGATATGATCAGTGCTTTGTCAGGGAAGATCGGGCGTCTGAATGGGGTATCCACAAAAACGGCGTACTCGAACGTCATTACGAAAGCGGAGGAAAAAGCGGAATGAAAAAGATAGCAGTGTACGGAAAAGGCGGGATCGGAAAATCAACAACTGTATCCAATCTTGCGGTGGCACTTGCCGAAAAAGGATACAAGGTCATGCAGATCGGCTGTGATCCGAAGGCGGATTCGACCATCCAGCTCCGACACGGAAAGGAGATTCCAACCGTACTGGAAATGTTCCAACAGAAGAAACAGAATCTAAAACTGGAAGATATGGTTACGGTTGGCTATGCAGGTGTGGTCTGTGTAGAAGCAGGTGGACCGACACCGGGACTTGGATGTGCAGGACGCGGGATTATCACCGCCCTTGAGAAGCTGGAAGAAACCGGTGCTTATGAGACCTACCAGCCGGATATCGTGTTATATGATGTACTTGGTGATGTAGTCTGCGGTGGCTTTTCCATGCCCATGCGAAAAGGCTATGCGGATCAGGTATTCATCATCACATCCGGTGAAAATATGGCGATCCATGCCGGGGCCAATATTGCAATGGCAGTAGAGAATTTCAGGAACCGGGGATATGCTTCCCTTGGCGGTATTATTTTAAATAAAAGAGAGGTTCCGAGAGAGGAAGAAAAGGTGCGGGAGCTTGCAGGGGATTTTCACACGCAGATCATTGGACAGCTTGACCGGAGCGAACTTGTGATGGAAGCAGAAGAAGCCGGCAAGGTTCTGCTGGAATATGCACCGGATTCTCAGATGGCAGAGGAATACCGGAAGCTGGCAGATCAGATCCTTGCAGTGTGCGGAGAGGAGAGACCATGTTAAAACGGGTAGGACATCCGGTGGATGAAAAAGGCGCGGCAGTAGCCATCAAGGATGCCACATTTCCGGTTCCATTTGCACCGGGACTTGAATTTAACTCGCCGGTTCACGGCAACTGGAACATCGTACATACCGGAATGCTGATGCCGGAGGCAAGACAGATCTATGTCTGTGCAGATAACTGCATGCGAGGTGTGGTGCTGACAGCGGCGGAAATGAATGCGGCTGACCGGTTTTCCTTTGTGATCGTAAAAGAAGAGAATCTGTTAAATGGAAATCTGGAGGACATCACCATCGAAGGCGTGACGGATGTGCTGAATAAGTTGGAAGAAAAACCGAAAGCAGTTCTGTTATTTACCGTCTGTCTGCATCATTTTCTGGGATGCGATCTGGAACGGGTGTATCAGGAACTGGAAGAGAGGTTCCCAAAGATTACATTTATCCGCTGTTATATGGATCCGATCATGCAGAAGCATGGACCGACACCGGATCAGAAGCTGAGAAAAGCGATTTATGAACCACTTCCAAAGCGAAAAGCAGATGAAAAAGCTGTGAGTTTTCTCGGCAGTGATTTCGTACTGGAAAAAAATGCAGATCTGAAACGAATCGTCCGGGCACATCAGGGAATCTTCCGGGAACTGCCGGGATGTAAAAGCTGGGAAGACTATCTGGCACTTTCCGAAGGAAAACTTTTTATATCTTCTTATCCACCATCTAAGTATGGTGCGGAAGTGCTTTCAGAGCGTCTGAAACGGCCATACCTGTATCTGCCGGGCAGCTTTGATTATGAAGAGATCACAGCACAGCTGGAAAATTTCTGCCAGGCAATGGGCTATGGAAAGCTGGAGGAAACGATTTCGGTAGAAGAGGAAATTGCTGCCTGTGAAAAGGCACTGGAAAAGGCGCATGAGGTGATCGGAGACACTGCGGTTGCCATTGATTATCTGTACCATCCGCGTCCGCTGGGACTTGCAAAGCTTCTGCTTACTCATGGTTTCCGGGTAATACGGATCTATCTGGATTCCATCAGTCCGGAAGAAAAAGCAGAATTTGAGTGGCTGAAGGAGCATGCACCGGATCTGCAGTTGATTGCAACGATCCAGGTGAAAATGCGTGTGCTTCCGAGAACATCGGATGAAAAAATACTGGCGATCGGACAGAAGGCGGCATGGTTTACAGGAAGTCCGTATTTTGTCAATATGGTACAGGGCGGCGGTCTTTACGGATTTGACGGGATCCGTAGGACGGCAGAGCTTATGGCCGAAGCATTTACCGAAGAAAAAGACACGGAAGATCTGGTTGTGCGAAAAGGATGGGGGTGTGAAAGCTGTATATGAGACAATCTTATCGAATCATACCAATTTATACAGCGGATGTATCCGGTGTGTGTTCTGCACTTTATGAGCTTGGCGGCATGACAGTCATGCACGACCCGTCCGGATGCAATTCGACCTACAACACTCACGATGAGATCCGCTGGTACGATCAGGACAGTCTGATCTATATTTCCGGTCTGACAGAAATTGATGCGATCATGGGAAATGATGAAAAATTTCTGGATGATATCAAAGAGGCAACAAGGGAGCTGCATCCGAAATTTATTGCCCTTGCAGGATCCCCAATTCCGTATATGAATGGAACCGATTTTCCGGCACTGGCACAGGTACTGGAAGAAGAAACCGGGATTCCTGCATTTGCAGTACCGACGAACGGAATGCATGATTATGTGTATGGGGCAGGAATTGCATTAGAGAAGATCGCGAAAAGATTTACCGGGGAAAAGACAGGACGGATTCAGGCACGCACCGTCAATCTGCTTGGTGTGACACCACTGGACTTTGGACCGGTATCTCATGTAGAGGTGCTGAAAGAGAACCTGAAAGCCTGTGGATGGAAGGTGCTGTCTACCTGGGCAATGGGAGATGAACTGGATGCATTTTTGCAGGCAGGAGAAGCAGAGGTGAATCTGGTGGTATCTTCGGTCGGGCTTCGTGCGGCGAAAGTACTGGAAGAAAAGTTCGGAACCCCGTATGTGGTTGGAATGCCGATTGGCTCTTATACAGAGCGGATTGCGAAAGCACTGGAAGAAAAAGAGCAGATACCATATCTGAAGAATCGGATGCAGGGTGAAATTGAAGAAATCATGGAGCAGAAGGGAAACAGAAATCCGGCATCGAGAGAAGAAATAAAGAAGCCTGAAGCGGCAGGCAGACAAAAGAAAGTGACTCTGATCGGAGAACCGGTGACCATGGAATCTCTGGCAGCAGGGATCGAACAGAAATATGGCTGTCCGGTGGAAGTTCTCTGCCCGCTGGAAAAAACAGAAGGTCTGCTTTGCAGACAGGACAGATGGATCTGTGGGGAAGAAGAGATGGAAGAAGCATTGAAAGATGCAGAAATCATTGTAGCGGATCCATTGTATCAGCCAATCTGTCCGAAGCATTGTATGTTTTATGAACTGCCGCATATTGCATTTTCCGGAAGAATTTATCTGAAAAGGCTTCCGGTGCTGGGACAACTGATTTAGATGCGGTAAAAATGGATCAAATTCTCACAAAAGAGATTGATCCATTTTTTGTTTCCGTTTTTTCTATAACAGGAAATTGCATTTCCTGTTATTAAAAGGTCTCCGGCAGGTTTCAAAATATTGTCATGATCAATTTTGTGACAGAAAAATTAAATAAAGCATTAAAAACAGTATCTTTTTTGCGAAAGAACTGATATAATTTATAACAATTCATTTAATTATGAGAGGATGTTTGTGGTTTTAGAAATCATATTATGGATAATAAGGTTCTTTTTTGGAGCTGGCATCTTCAGCTTCTTACATATTGTCATCGATAAATTAACATACGGGAAAAGCGCAATATGTGCAAAGAGCAAGAGGATTGCAAGATATTTCTTAGTGGAATTAACAGGTGGAGTATCCATGACCGGTTGTGCGATTGTATATGGTTGCGGGAAAATGGGTGTGATTTCACTAAGAGGCGTAGTTTTTTTTATATATTTGGGAATACTGTTTGTGATTGCCTTGGTTGACTGGCATATACAGATGATTTATGATCGATTTCATATTATGATCTTAATACTTGCGGTTTTGGACTTTATGCTTTATCCGGAGATGGGAATTGCTACAAGACTGACCGGTATGGGAATCATATCAGTGCCGATGCTGGTGCTGGCACTTGCAATTCCAGGGGCTTTCGGAGGCGGAGATATCAAGCTGATGTCGGTAAGCGGATTGCTTATTGGTGGCGCGTCAATGATATGTGCAATGTGTATTGGAATTATAACAGGAGGTGCTTATGTGACACTGATGCTGGTACGAAAGAGGCTGAATAAAACAGATCAGTTTGCGTTTGGACCATTTCTTGCGTTTGGACTTGCAACTGCAATTTTTCTGGGAGATAAGATGGCAGTGTGGTATCTGCAGTTTGGGGCGGTATAGGCAGAAAGTGATTTGCGTGTGGAATTGTGCAGATTAAGTATGGACGGATAAGGGCTGGTATGATAGTATAAATGCGGAAAATTTGTATATTTCGAAAAATATATCATAGGAGTAGAAAATTATCGTGGGAGCTTTAAATATAAAAAAAGGTACAAAAATGATATGCTACCCTCATATAGGACAATGAAATATAAAAGTCCTATATGGGGGTA
>OGYU01000372.1_pt1 | contig 37624 bp, 31 predicted proteins | sample 1576581 | NCBI WGS metagenome assembly OGYU01 (sample SAMEA3541547, study PRJEB24748) | human gut metagenome | biome: human gut; feature: human-associated habitat; material: faeces | place: China | collected 2012 | reverse complement strand
CTGACATTAGATGAAATGAAGCAGAGAAAACTTGCTTATGGAATGGATAAGATGTCGGAAGTATTTTTGAATTCATTAAAAATTAATATTGTAAACCCACCCTACAAATGTTATTCTTCATATATAACGAAGTATATTAATCCGCACTTTAACCTGCAAGGAGTCTGCTATGAAGAAATCAAAACTATATCTGACAAGTATAGAAAAGGAACATCCGGATATGTTATATGAGGAATTATATGCATATGTAAGGAAAATGATAGATGATGGAAAGTTGTCACTTGTTAAGAGTGCAAGAACAAATGGAAGAAAGCCAGCGCTTCCTTTAGTATTCTGGAAATATGAAGAAGAAAAGAATTATGACAGCGTATATAATGAGCTAGATTTCGATATGCATCCTTTAATTAATACAGAATATTATAGAAAACATCCAGATAGATATGAAGAGGATGTAGCACTGGTGCGTATTCTGAGTGATTATCTGAAATATGATTCATCATTATTATCTGTTAAGGAAACTATGAATGAGCGTAGTTTTGAGATTTTCAGGAGAGAAAAGTTTTTTCAAAAAGAAGGCGGGGTAAAGTTTTGTGAAAGGCTTGGTATAGACAGGAGTAAGCTTAATTACTATGATACTTCGGAGCCTTTATCTTATTATTCACATTCTAAGGAATTTCCACAAAATATTATAATAATAGAGAATAAAGACACATTTTATGATATGAGAAGGTATCTGAGAAATACAGGGGCAGATATACTTGGCGTAAAGTTTAATACTATAGTTTATGGGGCTGGAAAGGGAATATGGAATTCATTTTTTGATTATGCGGCTGGGGCTGAGGAGTATTTCAAGGCCGGTAATGAATTATTGTATTTTGGAGATATTGATTATGAAGGAATTATAATATATGAGCATCTTGTTAAGAAAAGATGGAAATATACTTCAAGAGAAGATATTGATATTAAGCCATTTGTGACGGCATATGAATGTATGCTTGATAAAGCAGAAAAGATTGGATTTCATAATATGCCATGCACGAAGGGAAAACAGAATACTAACATAGAAAACATATTTCTGGATTATTTTAGTGATGATAGAAAAAGACAACTGTTGGAATTACTTAGAGAGGGAAGATACATACCACAGGAAATATTGAATGAACATGATTGGAGCTGGGGATGATTGACAAGGATTTTCTTAAGGGATTTAGAAAACGAATGCAGTTTGTTGCAAGATATGCCATGCTGTGTGGTAACAGCATAGACAGGGTTGTAAAGTGGAGAAGCTTTGGAATTAACACAAGGGATGAGCAGATGAATATGATTTTCAGTATTCTTCTGTATGTTATGGAGTATTCGCTCAGGGAAGAAGACTGCACAATGGATGACATAGCTTCATTTGTTGATGACATTAATTACGAATATTATGAAAGACCAGCAGGATATGAGGAAAGTAAGAATTTGGCAAGATTTGTAATAGAGGAGATTCTTGGAAATTCTGGTGTTTCCATGTATTTTAAGGCATATGACTATGAAGACAAGGAATATAAGAATATTAACATAAGATATATAGACAACAAGGTTGTTTATCAGGACGGTGGAGTCAAGAGAACATCCTACTATCTTACAAATGAAGGATATAATATGGTGCTTTCAACTATGGAGGTTGAGAATAATCTTAAGCTTACAATTAATGAAATGTTGTTTAAACTTCATCTTGAGAAGGCAGATTATAACAAGGCTGTTGATGATATTAAAAATATTTTCAACCAGTTAAGGAAACAGGGTCAGAAGATACTGGAGGCTGCCCTTACTATTAAAAGAAATGCGCTATCGTACTCTGTAGAAGATTACAGGAAGATTATGGAAGAAAATATAAATACGGTTGCAGATACGCGTGCTAAATTTAACATGCATAGAGAATTCATAGACGAAAAGATTAAGGAATTTGAAGAAAAAGAGATGAATGCAGATGAGTTTACCGATAAAGAAAAAGATAATCTTAATAATCTGAAAATTATTGGTCATTATCTTACGGGAACGCTTGAGGAACATCAGAAAATCTTAGAACAGCATTTCGATTTAAAAAAGTTATATGATTATGAACTTGAGAATTATGCTGATATGACACTTGTGCAGAGGTTTCCATTCAGAAGTGATGTTTATGATGTGATTCTTAAAGATGCAGGACTGCTTAAGAATATAGATAAGATATTTAATCCCCTTTTTATGAATATGCCGGATAAAATATTTAATCCGGAGAAAATGCTTGAATTCCAGAAAAGATTGAAAAAATCAGACAATACAGATGACGACATGGAACTGGATTTTGATGAAGAAGAATTCAACAAGGAAAAGGAATTGAAAAGACAGGAAAGAATGCGTAAATATGCACAGTGTATTACAGTGATTCTTGATAAGCTGTTGGAAAATAAAGAAATCAGTCTGGAGCTGCTCAATGAAAAATGTACAGAAGAAGAGAGAAAAAAGCTTATTCCGACAGCAGAGATATTCCGTGAGGTTATAATAGAATTTCTTACAGAGGGTGATATAGATATTTCAGAACTAAGAAAAGAACAGACAGAATATCTTATGGATACATCAGAAGGGTTTATATTAAACGAAATGCTGCTTGGAATTATGGATAATTCAGCATACAGGAGTATTAAGAAAATATATGTTTATCAGATTGAAGATGGACAGTACATACATTTTAAACATGTAAGGGATGAAGCTGGTAATTATAAGAATTTTAAATGTTCTAATATAGGATTCAGATACGAAGAGAGGTAGAAGAATGGCATACGAAGCTGAGAATATAACATACAGTCAGAAGATATTTTATTATCTTCTGTGTCATGGGGCGTTGAGTGACAACGACAGTAATGCAGGTAATCTATACAGGGCATATGTTGAAAGAGAAGAGGTTATGAATCTTGTTAAGAATCAGGCACAGATAGCAGACAGCAGGGTAGAACGATACGGCAGCACTATATATCTGATGCCAGACATAGATAACAAATATCTTGGATATACCAAAGCAGAACTTAAGCAGAAAATATGCAGGTCTAAGGCTACAGATAAAGATTATTATCTGTCACAATTTATAATTCTTACATTAATGGCAGAATTCTATGATGGACAGGGCAGCACATGCAAATCCAGGGAATTTCTTAAACTTGGAGAATTACAGAATATTGTGTCAGAAAAGCTGAAAGCAGGAGCTGAGCTTGAGAGTGAACGTGAAGCAGAGGATAGCAATATTTATACAGAATTATATGAAAATGTATTGGATTATAAAAGCATGAGCGAAGCTTATGAAGCATTAAAAAGCGCAGAGGACAGCACTAAGGGTAAGACAAAGACAACCAAAGAGGGACTGGTCAGCGTAATATGCCAATTCCTTGAAAAACAGGGGCTGATTGTCTTCGTTGAGGAGGATGAGATGATAAAGACTACACCCAAGCTGGACAATATTATGGAATACAAGATTTTAAATAAAGATAATTACGCAAGAATAATGGAGGCACTGGGGGTAAAGGATGAGTAAGATTTCAAGAATCAGAATATTAAATCTTGGATATAATCACGATACAATAAAGATTGACGATGAAACATTTGACTTCGGTGGGGAAAGTACACTGATTTCATTGCGTAATGGTGGCGGAAAAAGTGTGCTTGTGCAGATGATTATGAGCCAGTTTGTCAATAAATCATTCAGGGATCTTGGAGACAGGCAGTTTAAGAGCTATTTTACGTCTAACAGACCTACATTTATTATGACAGAGTGGCAGCTCGATAATAACATTACAAGATTCATATCAGGTATGATGGTAAGGAAGAACCAGAAAGAGGATAATGATGCTGAAGAACTGGAAATGTATACATTTACAGGAAGTTATTCAGCTGCATGTTGTTATGATATCGATAATATTCCGGTTGTGAAACAGGAGGAAAACCGCAGAATATTAAAAGGTTTTGTGGAATGCAGGAACCTGCTTGATAATATAAGTAAGGATAAGAATGGAGATTTCAGACTTTATGATATGGGCAGTAGTTATGGAAGAAGGCAGTATTTTGCTACATTGCGCCAGTATCAGATTAACAATAAGGAATGGGAAAGTATTATAAGAAAGGTAAATCAGAAGGAATCTGGTCTATCGGAATTGTTCAGTAATTCAAAGGATGAAAAAGAACTTGTTGTGAATTGGTTCTTAAGGCCAATAGAAGATAAACTTAACCAGGAAAAGAACAGAATAGATGAGTTCAGGAAGCTTACATTTCAGTTCATAGAACAGTACAGAAGTAATCAGTCAAAGATAGAAAAGAAGTCGCTTGTAGAGAAATATTTTGAAGATACTAAGCCGCTTAAAGATGATATCGACAGGTATGTGGCGTTATATGAAGACAAATGCGAATATACTGCAAAGATGGCTGCATATGTAAAGAAGCTGAATGATACAATATCAGATCTAACATCAGGCATAGAAGAAAAAAACAACTCACTTGCAGATATTAAAAATATCATTAACCAGATAATATATGAAAAAATATCATACGAGATATATCATTATTATGACAGCAAAGAAGAAGTTGTATCAGAAAGAACGCAACAGGAAGCAGAGATAACAAGACTTTCATATGTGAATGATAAGCTGGCAAGACAGAAGTGTGTGTATGACTGCAATAAGCTGTATCTTGAATTGAAGGATATAAAAACAGAAAAGGCAGAAGTAGAGGAAAAGATAGATATTCTTTTAAAGGATTCAGAGAATAACAGAGCAGAGATTGAAAAAATAGGACATGCATTGTATGAACATTATTCTTTAGCAGTTAAGAATAGCATTCAGAAAAATGAAATTAACGATAACAGTATATCTGACACAGAAAATGCATTGAATAAGTATATTAATGATAAGAAAGATAATGAAAAAATTATAAGACAGAAAAGCACGGAAACAGGAAGCCTTCAGAATTCGGTTGATTCATACAATGATGCTGAAGAAAAATTTAACACAAGATTCCATTGCGATATAAAAAGAAATATTCTTGGCTTGTATGAAGAGGGAACTCTTGAGGTCAGAAAGAAAGAGTTTGACGAGGAAAAACAAGAGGAGAGCAACAGACTTTCAAGGTTATATAAGAAAAAGAATGAGCTCGATATTAAGACAAAAATGCTTTCCCAGGAAGAAGTTGATATTGCAGGAAAATTAAGTGATGTAAAACATGAGATATCAGATCAGAACAATCTGCTTATGGATTATGAACAGCAGAAGAGTTACAGATTAAGGGTTATAAAATATGCTGGATTGAAAGAATCAGATATAGACAGGACGGATATTATTATTAACAGTCTGGCAAATAAGCTTCAGGAGCTGGAGATTGATAAGAAAAAGCTTATCATGGCACAGAGCGGGCTTGAGAAGCAACATGAACAATTAAAGGAAGGAAAGACAATAGAACTTCCAGATAATGTAATAAATTATTGCATGCAGAATGATATCAGGTATGTGTATGGTATGGAATGGCTTAATAAGAACAGCAGAAAGCTGGATGATAAAGCCAGACTTGTAGAGAATAATCCGTTTATTCCATATTCTGTTATAATGGAAAAAACCGCATTTGAGCGTATGAGAAATATTGACGAAAAGCTGTATACAAGTTTCCCAATTCCTATAATAATTAAGGAAGATCTTGAAAAAACAACTGGAACAATTAATGGAAATATTACGACATATGGCAATGTGCATTTCTTTATAATGTTTAATAATCGCCTGCTTGATAAAGCTGAACTTGATAAAATGCTTGAAGAAATTCAGGACAGAATCAGTAATCTGACTGACAAGTTGCAGGCTAAAAACAATGATATAGAAACATATAACAAATACAGAATCGGAATTGAAGAACAGACATTTTCAATGGATGCAGTCGCCTCTGCTAAGAAGAAAGTCAGTGAGTGTAATGAAGAAGAGGCACAGTTAAAACAGAGACAGGCACAGATAAGGAGTGAAAAAGATTCAATATCTGCGGAATATGAGGAAAACAATAGAAGTATACGCAGTAGTGAAAATATAATAACCAATTATAATATAAGATCAGATGAGTTTGATAAATTATGTGAAAAGTATAAGCTTTACAATATGAATCTTAAGTCACTGATACGTCTTCAAAACGAACTTAAGGAGCTGGAAAATAAAAACAGGAGTTTTGATAATGAAATTGCTACAAATAGGGATGAATTAATGAATCTCAAATCTAAAAGAGCAAAACTTAAAGAAATTATAGACAGCAATAAGATAAAAACTGAAGAATTCAAGATATATAAAGAGAATAACTGCACAGAATCTGATAGTAACATTGTACCGGAGGAATATGAGGCTAAATATTATGCTCTTACAAAGGTGGTATCAGACTCCTTTGATGAACTTAATGGCAGATTAAAGAAGCTGACAGTCAGGGTGACAACTAAGGAAAAAGATCTTGCTAAAAAAAATTATAAACATATTGCAGAGGAAGAATATAAAAATATTTATTGTTCAGAAGAGCAGTATGACCAGCTGGAAGAGCAGATTAAGAAGAATGGTGTCAGCCTGAATGCGGCTATTGAGAGTAATGATAAGCTTGCAGGTGTTCTTGCAGGAATCAATAAAGATATTGAATATGGCTTCAGAAGACTCAATGAACAGACAGGATACAAGGAACTATTGCCAAAAGAAACAATTGTAGATACTGAATTTGATAAGAGAATTAATCTTAGGAAGCATGATATTGGTATCATAAGAAAAGAAATAGGTAATCTTGAAGCAAGAAAGAATGAACTGTCAGGAAAATTAAGTGGTGTATCTGAATATGCTGATGTCAAAATTTACGTTATACAAGATAAAATGTCTGAAATATTCAATGATATTCCAGACTTGATGACAATAGAGAAGACAGAATTGGATAGATATCAGGCAGATATGAGAAGAAAACTTTCATCAATAAAAGAACAGCTTTCAAAAGAGCAGAATGATATTTCAGAAATGATAAGAAATATCGCTGGTAAAAATGAATATCAGGATGCATATTTTAAGAAAACATTTGAAAGCCTTCTTGTTCAGGTCGGCAATCCACAAAATCTTTCAAAGCAGTATGCTATTAACAGAGCAACCTATGAAAGCCAGCTGGAAAAGCTGATAATTGACCTTGCTAATATTGATAGTGAGCAGAAAAATGTTGAAGAAATGTTTCTCGAATACATAAAAAATGTTAACGCAAATATAGCAATGGTTGATAAGAATTCAACAATAAATGTGCGTGGTAGAAATATCAAAATGTTAAGAATCCAGGTGCCTGACTGGGAGAGTGAGAAAGAACATTATAAGATACAGCTTCATGAATTCTTTGAAAGAGTTGTAAGACATGGTATTGAAACAATAGAGAATAACAAAAATCTTGCAGAGTATATAGGAAGTATAATATCAACAAAGAATCTGTATGATGATGTTATCGGAATTGGTAATATCAAGATAAAGCTTTATAAGATTGAAGCAGAAAAAGAAGTACCTATATCATGGGCAGAGGTTTCGTCTAACTCCGGTGGAGAGGGATTTCTGTCAGCATTTGTTATTCTTACATGCCTGTTAAGTTACATGAGGCGTGACGAGAATGATCTGTTTTCGACAGCAGAGGAAGGTAAAGTGCTTATAATGGATAACCCATTTGCACAGACGTATTCAGCACATTTGTTAAAGCCTCTTATGGAGATGGCGAAAAAGACTAATACACAGCTTATATGTTTATCTGGTCTTGGCGGAGATTCTATATATAACAGATTTGACAACATATATGTGTTAAAGCTGGTAGATTCTAATATCCGTAAAGGAGTTCAGAGAGTAGAAGGTGAACACATTAAGGGCGAAGAAGTGAAGAAGATGGTGTTGTCAGATTTTAAGACAGAGCAGATGGATTTGTTTGAGATGGTTGAAGAATAATCGTTTTCTAGTGTTTTGTAAACTGACAAACAGACAGTTAATGCAATATATCATGGAGATAATTATAGTGAAAAATATCATAAAGATTTTTGCTGTTATTGGTTAGGAAGTTGTCTGGTATGGTAATATCAATCTTCTAGCGAAGACAAAGGTGGATGATAGTATTATGAGAGTCCTGAGTAAAGAGATAGCCAGTGAATTGATGGAAATTACATTTGGAGATAATGGTTGAGCTGAATAGGACTAAAACATATGGATTCCATAAGATGTAATAGTAACATTCATGAGAATATAGAAAGGAACACTTTTATGAGCAAAGAATTACAGATAAGAAATAGCACTGTGGATTTTCTAGTTTTCACACGAGATGCAGGAGAAGACGGAATAGAGGTCAGGGTTCAGAATGGCGATGTATGGCTTACGCAGAAAGCAATTTCGCAGCTTTTTGATGTAGATAGAAGTGTGGTTACAAAACATCTGAGCAATATTTTTAAAGAGGGCGAATTAGATGAAAATTCAACTTGTGCAAATTTTGCACAAGTTGCTGATAATGGAAAAACATACAACTACAAATTTTATTCATTAGCTGCAATTATTGCTGTGGGGTATCGCATTAATTCAGAGCGGGCAATGCAGTTTAGAACATGGGCAACCAAAGTGTTAGATACATTTACAAAGCAGGGTTATGTTCTTGATAAAAGCAGATTGATTAATGGACAGATTTTCGACGAAGATTATTTTGAGCATCTTATTGCTGAGATTCAGGAAATCAGAGCAAGTGAGAGAAGATTTTACCAGAAAATTACAGATATATATGCAACAGCAGTTGATTATGATAAGAATTCACAGGTGACAAGAGAGTTTTATGCAACAGTACAGAATAAGATGCATTATGCAGTTCATGGTAATACGGCGGCAGAAGTGATTGTTGCAAGAGCTGATCATAATAAGGAACATATGGGACTTAAATCATGGAAAAATGCGCCAGATGGTAAAATAGTAAAAACAGATGTGTCAACTGCAAAAAACTACTTAGAAAAAGAAGAACTTGCAGAATTGAATGAGATTGTGACAATGTATCTTGATTATGCAACAAGACAGGCACGAAGACATATTCCTATGACTATGGAAGATTGGAAAACAAAGCTTGACGCATTTCTTAGATTTAATGATGTAGAAGTACTTCAGGATAAAGGAAAAGTAACAGCAGCTATTGCAAAGGAATTTGCAGAAAGTGAGTTTGAGAAATACAGAGTTATACAGGATTCACTATATGAAAGTGATTTTGATAAATTGATGAATGATATGGAAAAGAATGATGCTATCCATTAGTATCTCAAAATTTCTAGTTGCAGAAACATCGTCCGGAGATTATAATTTCCATAGGTGGACTTGCAAACCGACAGAAATTTATTCTGTGAATAGTAAACAAACCTGCAAGCCACCGGAACTACACACAATAATGACAATATAGCAATGGTACTGGATTGGTACTAAAAATATGTGAAACGAAGAATAACGTGTGGAAAAAGTATGAGTTATCAATACAAAACGGTATAGATAACTGCGCTGAAATAATCAAAATCAAACCAGACTTTGCGAGTTTGAATAATTTTCAAAAGCTCGCAAAGCCTAGTAAATGGTGTGCTACCCGTCAAGTAGACATTTTAAATAAAGGGCTTTGAACCACATAATTGTATATAATATTACCGAGGTGATACCAATATGATACCATTTTGGCAAATATAGGAGAATAAGGCTCCAATGTGATTAATCAGTCACATTGGAGTTTTTTTTCTTTATAGGAAAGACCGTAGTTGGCGTTCTGGTAAATTGAAAACAGCCTGCCGGGAGACGGGCATAGATTCCACTATATCGAATCATTTTAAAGTGCTTTTCAGGGATGTGTCTGATTAACCGTTTTATGAAATCCATAGCAGGGAGAGTTTCTTCGACATACTTTTCGTCTTCGTGACGATTGTAATGGAAGGTAACGAACACGCCGTCATAGCTGTAGCCACCTTCAAAAATCAGGCAGTGAATGTGAGAATTCCATTTGAGATCCCTGCCAAAAGTATGAAGAACCATGATATAACCGAGAGGGAAGTTTTTGGATTTGTTCATTTTAAAGAACATGTGGAAAATAACACTGGCAACAGAATGGAAAAAACAATGAAGCAGAGTTCTGTTCTGAAGGGAAAAATCACGGAGATTTTCATCAATCGTGAAGACGCAGTGTCTGTGCTGAACGTTAACCAGTTTAAAAGGCATAGATGTAGTACGTTCCATGGAATACTTGTTACCGCAAGAGGGACAGAAACGGCTGTGGCAGCGAAAAGGAATGAACTTAAGATTTCCACAGTGTGGGTAGCCGTACATAGCACCACCAAAAGAAGGATCACCACAGTTTATCATCTTTTCGATATTTTCTATCTCAGAAGATCTGTGATGAAGAGTATATTTAATTTCTTCATAATAGTTGGTAAAGATTCTTTGTAAGATATTCATATGTCTATTATGCAGAAAAATGAAGCAAAAGAAAAGCCAACCCCTCAAGATTGAGGGGCGAGGGAGTTGAATAGGCAAAGCATATTTTTTATTAGAGGTATCTGAATTTTAGAAAGTATATGTGGCAAACAACATTTTAGGTATAATTAAAATGTATTTTAATGATTATATGGCATAAGTGATATGGCATTTTTATGTTAGGTACAGTTATGTTGTAGTTGAAAAGGAGGACATTATGACAAAGAAAGGAAAATTAAGAAAGGGTATCGGTATTCTACTTGCAGTATGTATGGCTCTCCCTGTGGGATTTGTTACGAAAAGCGAAACTGTGCATGGAAAAGTGATAGATGCAGATATAACAAAAAGAGAATTATGGTCTACATCCTTTGAATCAGCAGATGGATTTAAAACTTCTACAGTAGATGATAAGAAGGGCACCGCCAATATTGCAGTAACTAAAATTTCAGCCGGGGTAAGCACTGGAATTGGAAGTCACGCTAAAGACATTGAAGATAAGGGCGATGATCAGTTTGAAATTTCTGATGGCGTTCGGTAGATGAAATTTACAATGATCTTCAAAAGATTGGAATGCAACCGGTAATGAGCGATTATATTTACGGTTAGTGACATGATGAAATAAGCTACGTAATGGTAGCATACTAAATGATAACATACAAAATGATAGCATACGAAATGGTAGCGCATGAAATGATAACATACAAAATAATTTCATATAAAAATATATAAAGGTAAAATTTATGAATACTACATTAAAAAATGAAACAGCGGACATATATGACAAAGTTATATGTGTCACAAACAGACATTTATGCAAAGAATCATTGCCAAAGCAATTGGAGGAATAAAACTTTCAGATGTACAAATGGATGAAATAATCAAATGCGGTGCCAAAGGCGGTTGTATAATGTCTGGTATGATTAGCTTATAATTCTAAAAAATTAGAACACAAATTTAATCTGGTAAATGCTATAATGAATATATAATTAAGGTGTAAAAGAATAAATGATTAAAAGGAGATTTTATGAAAAAAGGGTTTAGTATAATCATGGCGTTTGTTACGGTTATGACAATGCTTTTTAGTGGCGCAACTTTTGCTGATGATACGAATGAAAATACAGAAAATAAAACAAAAGAAAGTAATTTTACAAATCTTATAGTATTTGCAAGATTTTTAGATGAAGATGAATTTATAGATAATTCTTATAATGGGGAATCTGTTAGAAAAATTACAGATAATACTTATAACAGTGCATATTTTAATGTTTCGGATTATTATGAAATTGCGTCAAGGGGAAGTCTTAAGATAAATAGCGTGTATTTGTTTAATAAAGGTGGTTCAGTGCAGTTATCTCATACAAGAGGATACTATGCAGAGTATAGTGAAGAGAATCCTGAAGGTTACAGGGACAACGGAGAGAGAGCACAGCGTATGTACGAACTAAAAACAGACTGGTCTGAAGCTATAAACAGAGCTATATCAGCGGGTAATGTGATTACAAATTATGATGGTACAAAAAAGTACAACTTTTCTGAACTTGATAAAAACAACGATGGGGTAATTGATGCAATCACCATTATTTACAAAAATACAACTCAGAGTATTTCTGTGGGTTGGTCCTCCCCTTTGTGGAATTATAAGGATTATGCAGATTACGTAAAAATAAATGCAGATGGAAAAACAATTACAAGTAAAAACTATGTACAGGTGACAAATTCCTATAATTATTTATACAAGGATAATCGGGAAAACGTGATTTTGCCTATGGCAGTGGCAACTCATGAAATGGGGCACATTTTAGGATTTAAGGACTTGTACAATAGTTCAAATAGTTCGCCGGTATATTATATGTCTGCAATGGCAAAGCATACGTCACCTGTGCCACAGTTTATATCTGTAAAAGAAAGAGAAGCAAAGGGGTGGCTTACATCTGACAATGTTAAAACAATTTATCAAAATGGACAGTATACCTTAAAGGAAGCATCGACTAGAGGAGATTCACAGATAGTCGGATACAAATTAAATTTAAAAGGAACCAATAAAACACTGTACTTAGAATATAGAAATTTTGGCACAGGTGGTAATAAGTATGATTGTCAGTCAAAAGAATTGTATAAAACAGATGGAACGAAGCTAAAAGGATTGATAATTGGTTCAGGACTTGTTTGTTATTTGGTAGACAAAGACACAAAATTCCCAAACAATATGGGATGCGTTGCAGGAAAGTGGAATTATGAAACATTAGGTGGCACATATGCAACAAAATCTGACGCACCATTAAAACTGAATCAGAGCTTGGAAATAACCGATGATATGCATGTTGAAGTCACAAACATAACTGATAATCAATTAACATTTAAAATAGAAGGTGATTTTGAAGAACAACAGACTGAAATTAAAGAAATCTCAGACAGGGAAAAATATGATGGAAGGGACGATGGCATAGTCACACCAGTAAAAGATCAGGGAGATACCAATTTGTGTTGGGCATATTCAAGCATTGCAGCAGCAGAATCATCCATTTTGAAAAGTGGAATTGATCCTACAGTAACAAAAGATACATTATCATTAAATCCGATGGCGGCAGCTTATAGAGTTTTTAAGAGAGAAAGCGATCCATTGGGAAATACAGATGGAGACTGGCAATCAGTAAATTATTTGACGCAGTCAGGAGACCCACTAAAAATTGCCAAGTTATATTCAATGTGGTGGGCACCGGTATCGGGTAATGTGGTTACCACAAACCCATATGAAAATCCATCATATAGATTTGAAAATGCAATTTATATACCTGAAAACAAATCAAATCCGGAAGAATACATTAGGTCAATAAAAAAAGCCATAGCAAAATATGGGGCAGTAACATTTCAGTACAACAATGCAAGAGAAACATTATACTACAATCCAAAGAATGAACAGGGCAGTACAATTTCTCCACATGCATGCACAATCATTGGCTGGGATGACAATATCCCATCAGACAAATTTGTGCCAAATGGTGCTACCCAAAAGGGTGGCTGGCTTGTAAAAAACAGTTACAAATCATTGGAGTATTTTTGGCTGTCATATGACAATACAAGCAGTTGTTCTTATGCATTTTCATTTGCACCAAAGGACAAGTATGACTTTAATTATTACTATGATGGAAGCATGGACGATTTCCCATTAAGAAAAGATAAGTCAGTGGCAAATGTGTTTAAAGCAAAAAAATCTGATAATCTAAAAGACGAATATATAAAAGCAGTAAATGTAGCTATTGGTGGTGAAAATGTAACCGCTAAAGTGGAGATATACAAAAATGTAGATTATCCTTATGGCGGACAGGACAATGTACCAGTTTCAGGTGGTTACCTGGCAAATACTACAACGGCGTATTTTGAAAACAGTGGATATGTAACAATAGAACTGAATCAGCCGGTAAAGATTGAAAAAGACCGATGGTTCTCTGCAATAGTAAGTGTTTCAAATGAAAATGGCGACGCCAAAATAATGACTTCATATAAAAATGGCAGGGAAATGTCATATATAAACAATGGTAGTGGATGGACACAACTTAAAAATTATGTAGGAAGAATAAAGGTATACACAAAATTGGAGAACAAAGTGGAGAATCCAACTATAGAAGTGCCTACAACGGAAGCACCAACCACAACTGAAGTGACAACAACATCAGAGCCAACAACGGAAGCACCAACCACAGCGGAAGTGACAACAACATCAGAGCCAACAACAGAAGCACCAACCACAGCGGAAGTGACAACAACACTAAAGCCAACAACGGAAGTGACAACTACATTAGAACCAACAACTGAGAAACAAACTGAGACAACTGTCACAGTAGAACCCACAACTGAAATATTGACTACAGAAAATACAACATCAGAAACTACTGTAGAAAATCAAACAACTGACGAAACAACATCAGAAAAAGAATCAACTACAACTTTTGGACAAGTTGTAACAAAGGAAAATGAACCAACAACTAACGGAAAAACTACAACTCGTGTTGACGGTGTAAATAAAAAGAGTTTAAAGCAAACAAAAATTCTAAAAGTAAAAAAACTTAAAAATAGAAAAGTGAGAATTGCTTTTAAAAAGGTAAGTAAGGCTAAAATATATTGGATACAGTATTCAACTGACAGAAAATTTAAGAAAAACGTAAGAACAAAACGTACAGGAAAAAATACATATCTGTTAAGAAAATTACGTGTTAGAAAAAGATATTATGTAAGAGTGAGAGCAATAGTTGGAAAAGACAAAGGCAAATGGAGTAGTGTAAAATCTTTTAAAGTGAGTAAGCGGTTTTATAAGTAATTGACAGTTATTTCATATTTGTTATAATACCGTCACTTGGTAGCGCAATGGTAATGTCAATTTACACACTTACAGATGCAATTGCAATTGGACAGGGAGTTGGGGCTAACGCCCTTGCGGCACTTGCATCAGGGCTTATGGGCTGTAATGCCGGTGGTGGAAGTTTTGGTGTTAGGGTGGAGTGTAGTGTTTTTGAAAAAATATAAAGTATAATACAAAATAATAAATTTCTAGCTAAGGAGAAAATATGAATAAGTATCTTTTTAAAACTATTTGCTTTTTGGTGGTTGCATTTGGATTAATATTAGGTGAGGTAGTTAATAAGTCAACATACGGTGTACCTTTAACAATTTTCTGTGTTATAATTTTAGTTGGCTTATCAGTTGAGTCTTTTCTTAAATATAGGAAAGAACAGCAAAAGTAATATAAAAATATATTAGAACTCGAGTTTCAGTTTTTTCTTTATCAGTTTATATCATATTTGAATATATTTCTTTCCATTTTTAAGGGCCTTCTTATAAAAGAAGGCCCTATACTCTGCACTTACGAAAAATAATTTAAGCTTTGATATCTTTTCTAAGTTTGTTTGATTTAGAACCATTGCACTTTGAACAAAGAACTTGAAGATTAGAAGCAACAGTCTTTCCACCCTTTGATACAGGAATAATGTGATCAATATGTAATCCAACCTCATCAGGCATATATTTTCCACAGGATTGGCATGTATAATTATCACGTTTCATTATTTGCTCACGAAGGCTACGAGTCATCAGTTTTCTTTGATTCTTGCAATGGTATTCATTAAGTGTGCATTCGTGGTTTATATTTTCAAGCTTTTGGTATCGTTCCTTCAAATAGTCATAAGAATAAGAAAATCTTTGTTCTTCTTGAGTGACTTTGTATGGTGTTCTTACATAATTCTGTTGTTTGTAACGAGTAACGGTTCTTGTCATTATAAATACATATGCATTTGAATCATTAATGCACTCATCGTATTGAAGTAGACGGCGTTTTTTAAAAATAGAACTAGAATTTTCAATGATATCTTCGCATTGTAATTTCCATGTTTTGATTTCTACTTCATGTGCAATTAGAAGTTTATAATTGTCTGTATTTAAGAAATTATCAATTAAATCATCAATATTAGGTTTCCTTTTTCCAGATATGTTGAACTATTTAACAAAGTAAGGATAAGAAAATGGCGATTTAAGAATATCGTATATACAAAATATTATCCAAGCTATTAAGCAAATTACTGTAATTCCTATAAAAATTATAAAAAAATGGATTTTAAATCTATAAAATCAAAATATGAATAATCGTTGTTCATTACCGTAGCACCTTTCATGTTGTTAAAGCAATTTAGTTGAATACAAATTATGTTATAATATTAGCATAATAACATGTGAAAAATCAAAATAAGATTTAGTTATTTGAATATTCGCACATTCGCTAATAAATGTTGAAACCTAATTTATATAAAACTGAAATACTATATAATAATTTTTTAGAGGTATTATATGATAAATAATATTATTGTTATTTACACTAACAGTTTTTACAAAATAATGAATATTTGTTTAATGATAAACTTCAAAGTGATTAGCAGCAACTAATTAACATTTAATATGATATGTACATTATACAATATAACTACCAAAATACACATGTTATAGATTAATCATACAACATAAATTAAAAAATGATTTCTCAATTCAATATAATTACTTAATTCCTTTTGAGGTGAAAGAGAGTAATTGATGATGTAAAGTAAAGCAAAACAAAATACAATATAATAATTTAAAAAGAAATCGGAAAATGCTAAGAGTGTAAAACATATAGAATATCGTTGGAATCTGTTGAGAAAACATATTCCTATATAAAAAGAAAATAGAAATTGATAGGATTTGTCAGATAAAAACAGTGTCATTAAGACAAGATGAAAAAACTCAATAATTTTGATACCATTGGTAGATAAGTCAAAGAGATTTATATACAAATTTGGGTTTTTAATAAATTCTTTATAAAGATAAACTTGATTTTTTTGTTAAACAAAAACTATAATAGTATTATAGGAGGTATACATATGGCAAAGATGGGAAGACCAAAATCAGATAATAACAAAGATCGAATTGTTGCTGTTAGACTTACAGAAGAAGAACACCAGAGACTTACTATGTATGCCGAAAAACATTCCTTGAAAATGTCTGATGTTTTAAAGAATGGTTTATACGAATTAATTAATAAGCAAAGTAATGAGTAAGTATAGGCAGCTAAAGAATAAGCATAGGTGGCTACCAAATGGCTACCACTTAAGTGGTTAATCACATTAATACAAATAAACCAAAGAACAATATGTCGATCATGAAAGAATGCTCCTTTGTGTTTCCCGTGCTTATGATTATTACAAGCAAAATAGCTATTGACTAAAACATTTACACAAAATCAGTGTTAAAAATATAGCCGATGCAACAAAAACAAAATACCACTGAATTTGGAGAAAAATTATGATTTTTAAGAAACCTGTTTTATCAGATGGAATTACAGAAAGCACTTTTGAATGCAAAAGAGATGGATTGACGATTCGTGGAACAATCTACCGTCCAAAAGGAGATCATCTTCCGATTGCAATCGTATGTCACGGATTTATGGCATGGCAAGACAGTGTGAAACATTATGCGGCTTTTTGGCTGAAATGGGATATGTTGCATTTACATTTGATTTTTGTGGCGGTTCTGCTATGTGTGGAAAAAGTGACGGAAAAACCACAGAGATGTCTGTTCTGACAGAAACCAAAGATCTGAAAGCGGTCATTGAATATGTTAGAAATCTTTCCTATACAGATTCTGAAAAAATTTTATTGATGGGATGCAGTCAGGGCGGTTTTGTGTCTGCTTTGGTGGCAGCAAAGAACAACTTTCCGATAGAAAAACTTGTCCTGTTTTATCCGGCATTGTGTATCCCGGATGACGCCAGAGCCGGAAAAATGATGATGGCAAAATTTGATCCGCAAAATGTTCCCGATACTTTCCGCTGCGGACTGATGAAATTGGGGTGTTGCTATGCAATGGATGTCATGCAAATGGATGCCTTTGCAGAAATTAAGAACTACGCCGGCAGGGTGTGCATTGTGCATGGTACAAAGGATAAAATCGTAGATGTTTCTTATGCCAAACGTGCGGCAGAAGCATATAAAAGTACGATGCCGATCGGAATGCAAGATTCCAAACGGGTGCAACTTCATTTTATAGATGGCGGAGGGCATATGTTTTCGAAAAAGCATGATGTCATTGCAATGAAATTATTAAAAGAATTCGCCGCAAAACACGAATGATTTTCATCTGATACCATATGGACAAATCTCCACCTTTAAAGACTTGACAGTTGATATAATCTGCCATCACCTCGGAACATTCGTGTTCCGAGGCTTTTTTATGCCCGAATACTGCTTTTTACGGCGGTATTCGAGCAAAGTGTCTGCGTTCTTTGCAAAATTTCTTTTATATTTTTCAAGGTGTACTCGGTCGGAACTCCTATGCCGATGTCATTCGTTCCGATTAAAATCACAAGATTTTTCGGGTTTATGTTCAAGGCGTTACATTCGAGCCTTTCCAACAATCTGTCGCTGTCAACGGCAAACAATCCCGCACCGATTGCGCCGCAAAATTCAGGCTTATCGGATATGAAAATCTTTGTGTTCAACCGCTTTTGCAACACTTTTTTCAAAAACGTGTTTTCGGGCAGATGAAATAGTCCCCCTTGGCTTGCAACTAAACCTAAAAATCGCATAATTTTTAAGGCTTTTGCCCTGTTTTGGGCAGAAGCCTTTTTGCATATTTAATAAGATTTTCTTCTTCGTGTAATATTAAATGTGTCGGCTGTAAAATTAACAAAAATTTAATTGGATTTTCATTGAACCATATAACACCTTACAATATAATAAAAGCAAATATATAGCTTATAAAGGAGGTTCCTTAATGACGAAAAAAATAACCGCAATATTCTTGGCATTGTGCATGGCAATTTCCGTTTTGCCGATGACCATTCAGGCGGCATCAAAGCCCGATATTAAAGTTGGCGACTATGTTAAAATGGGCGCGTATAACAATGCCTCAATTCTTTGGCGATGTGTAAGCATTGACAATAACGGACCGCTTATGCTTGCAGACAAAATTGTTGACACCCTTGCATATGATGCCAAAACAAATGACAACAGCAATTCAAAATCACACAGCAGAAGCTATAAGCGTGATGATTACGGTTCTAACTATTGGAAAGACAGCAATATGCGTTCTTGGTTAAATTCGACCGCAGCTGAAGGCAAAGTCGATTGGCTTTGTGGCAACCCTCCGAAAGACGGATATGTAAGCGGTGTGGGAGCGTACAACGAAAAAGCGGGTTTTCTCAACGCTTTTTCAAAATCTGAAATTGCGGCAATGAAAACCGTTACCCAGCGTTCTCTCGTTTCTCATCCCGAATACAACAAGGGCATAGTTGATGGAGACGCAAATTCGGATTTGTTATACTACACCGATATTTCGGAAGCGGTGGCAAACTACGACAGTTCATATTTTGAAACTACAACCGAAAAGGTTTTTCTTCTTGATGTAAAGCAGGCTAATGCCGTGTGGAAAAATCTCAAAGGTTATTATGTTGCGTATAATAATGACGGTATGGCTTGGCCTTATTGGCTTCGCACTCCTGTTACCGATTGCAATCACGATATGCGTTATATCAGTTCATCGGGTCAGGTCGGTCGTTATGCTCCGTGGTATTCCGATTTGGGCGTAAGACCTGCATTTTATCTCGATTCCGAATATTTTGTTACAACTTCCGGCAGCGGCTCACAAAGCAGTCCATATATCGGCTCTGCTCCAAATAAGCAAGAGGATGATTATACAATTTCGGAACCTGCTGAGGACGCAAATCCCGATTGGAATGTCAGCACCGAGCAAAGCATTCAGCTCACCCTCGGCCCGTGGTATTCAAATGACGGAAAATATTCTAATCCTACCATCCCTGTTTATACCATCCAAAAAACACGCAGTGACACGGAAAATATGGTTGTTGTCGTTTGCGGCGAGGGATACACAAAAAGTCAGCAGGGCAAATTCATCAATGATGTCAAACGACTTTGGCAGGACGCTATGAAATATGAACCGTATCGCAGTTATGCCGACAGATTCAATGTTTACGCTCTTTGCACAGCTTCCGAATCGACTTTTGACAATGGTGGAAGCACCTTCTTTGATGTTATAGTCGACAAATATAATTCGCCTGTTATTTCTAATAATCTCCACGGAAGTCAGTGGAAAAATCATATTTTTGAGAGATGTATCGGTCCTGAATTTATCGAGAAAATTCACGATGCTCATATCAAAAAAAAGTGTGATCCAAACACAATTCCGTCCGGTTCGGAATATGAGCCTTATTATTATGTTCACGATTATATTGCTCAGTTCGCTATGGTTGTAAACACAAAATCAGATTTCGGCGGTGCTTATAATAACCGTGAATACGGCTTCCATTATTTCATTTCGCCATCAGACAGTTATCGTGCGTCAAAAACTTTTGCACACGAGTTTGGACACGGTTTGCTCGGTCTCGGTGATGAATACAGTAACGGATATTTGCTTGACGATAAGGAACTTAAATCACTCAATCTTTCCTCGGTTGAAGACCCGGAAAAGATAAAATGGCGACAGCTTTTAGGTTTTAGAAACACATATACCTGCCGCAATGCTTACGGCTCAAAAATGCTTGTTTCAAGTTATGAGTGCATAATGAGAGACACAAACTATCAATTCTGTGAGGTTTGCCGTTTGCAGGGCTTCAAGCGAATGTCTCAGCTTGTTAAGGATGTAGACCTTTATGTTGCAACTCCCGAGGTTAAGGAATATACGGGCGCTTATTCAAAGGCGTCTGATTTTACCGACCTTGAAACAAGTTCATATTATAATTACACATATAATCGCAATGACCGACTTTTGAGCGGCAACAGCAAAAGCAGATTTAATACTAATATGAACGGTAAAAAAATCGAGCTTAGAACTGTTATTCAAAACATTTCAGATAAAAATGCACGACAATTAAAATTCAAAATGTGGATTAAGCACTCCGACGGAAGCGTTGCGACCGATTCATCGGGGAATCCGCTTCAAACAGTACAAACCTTTGACATTCCTGTTTGGAATGATAAGGCAAATTTCTGGCCGCTCGGTGCTTTGGATCACATCAAAAGCGACTTTAATTCAGGCTTAAAGAGTTGCTCGCTTATTTATCAAATTCCGTCTGATGCACAGCTTAAGAGCGGCGATACCGTGGCATTTCAGGTGCTCGATGAAAACGGAAATGTGCTTGCAGACGACAATACGGAAACACAGCGCTACACAACCGTTTCAATTCAGTATAAATTTGAGGACGGCTCTGAAATTCCAAACACTGCCGGCGGAACATTTACCGTGCCATACGGCACAAAGCTTGATTTAACACCGGCAAAAACACTTTATGATTATGAATTTATAAAGGTTGACGGCTTGAATAAGCCTATTGTTTCGGACGGAACGGTTGTTACATATTATTACAAAAATAAAAACGAAGAACACACTCACAATCTGACTTTGGTTGCTGCGAAAGCTGCCACCTGCACTACTGCGGGCAATTCCGCATACTACACCTGCGATGGCTGTGACAAGTGGTTCGCAGATGCAACAGGATCGGTAGAAATTACCGATAAAACCAGTGTGAAGATTCCGGCTCCCGGACATACCGCAGGCACAGAATGGAAGTCTGATGATACTAACCACTGGCATGAATGTTCTCGTTGCCACGACAAAAATGACGAAGCGGCTCACAGCACCAGCGAGTGGATCATTGACACGGCAGCTACCGAAACCGCAGAAGGCGCTAAGCATAAGGAATGCACCGTCTGCAAGAAGGTTCTTGAAACCGCAACGATCCCCGCAACAGGCAGCAGTCATACCAATAGCTACGGCGTATACGTTGGAATGACATATACGGCAGGAAATTTAATATACCAGATTACATCAATTGATACTGCAACAGTAGGACAATCAAAGGTTATTGGTGTAGTAGCTGCTAAAAAGAATAAAATAAAGAAAGTTACAATTCCGGACAGAGCAGATTGTAAGGGATATAGATTAAATGTAACAACAATTGGTAACAATGCGTTTGCCGGCTGCAAGGCCCTTGAGAAGCTTACAATAGGTAACAAGGTAACTGTTATCGGAAAAAATGCATTTAAGAACTGCTCAAAACTTGAAACAGTAGTAATTGGAAAAGCAGTTAAGACAATAAGTTCTAAGGCATTTATAGGAGATAACAAGATTAAGAAGATTACATTCAAAGGTGACAAACTTAAGACTGTAAAGAAGAATGCATTTAGCAAGAAAGCAAAGAAAAATATTAAGTCTAAGAAGACTAAACTTAAAGGAAATAAGAAAGCCATTAAGTTGTTTAAGAAGAAACTTAAAATTAAATAATTAAAAAGTAATTAAAGAGGCTAGCTTTTCAAGAGTTGGACATGTCATGTATGTCTTGTATTCTGCGAAAAGGTAGCCTCTAATAAGTTTATTAAGGCAGTCAGATACAATATCGCCAAGCAGGTCAAAAAGATATTTTGACAATAATGTCCAGTTGGATTATCATTGGAGTGTTCAGGTACTTCGTTACAAACATGAGGAATTCTCTATCATGTATTTTCCGACAGCAAATTTACGCTACCGAAAAATAATATAAACTGGACTTTTTTGTTAAACAAAAACCATAATAACAACATAGGAGGTATACATATGTCAAAGATGGGAAGACCAAAATCAGACAATAACAAAGATAAAATTGTTGCTGTAAGGCTTACAGAAGAAGAACATCAAAGACTTACAATGTATGCCAAAAAACATTCTTTGAAAATTTCAGATGTACTAAAGAATGGATTGTACGAAGTGCTTAACAAACCAGTCAATAAATAGATACTGACAATAATAAAAGAAAGCTTAGGTGGCTAACAATTGGATACCACTTGAGCGATTAATCGCATTAATATACATAAATGAGGTTAAAATTGATGCCAAAAAAACATTATAACAAAACATGTTCCGCATACAAGACGTTAGAAAATGCGGAGAGGAGATATGTATGAGGAGAAATATATTATGTATTATATTGTGTATGATATTACTGAGTGCATGCAGTTCCAAAAGTAATGAGATTATTGAAGGGTATAGTAACTGTGAAGAATATTACAGCAATGGATTTCAAGATTATATAGATTATTGCAAATATTTCTATAAGGAAAGCGAGGATAAAAAATTTGAGGAGAACAGTTATTATTCTATTGTAACAAAAGAAAATATAGATGATATAAAGAGTTATTTTGATAAGTTTCCTTATGAAAGTATGGAGGATAGCAATAAGTATGACTTTGAAACAGATAATATAAATGAAGGAGACTATTATAGCCTGAGAGCAGGGTCAAATAATGATAATTACAGTGTATTTTTATATGACGTAAATAGTCATATATTGTACTATATACATTATAATATATAGTGTAATGAAAATTATTGATTTGCAATTGTGCAATTAGATTATTTTATGCACTAGCACTAAAAAATAAAGTATTGTGTATAAAATGTCATTATGAAGAATGATAGTTCATTAAATTTGAAACGTATTTTTTATAGGTATAAAAATAACTTAACGAAATAAAATCTGACTTATGTTATAATACTTCCGTGACAACACTATGGCAACACGAAATCAGAAGGATAATACAAATAATATAATATAGGTAATTTAACAGATAAAAGCACACTAAACCTAAACAAATATGTTTAAGTCAAACTCAGTACAAGCCGAGGTTGAGTAATGCACACGAGCCAAGAAATGTCGAATTTACGGCGTTTCTTGGCTCGCTTTTTGTTGCGTGACAATCAAATGACAATAATTTTGAAAATTACTCATCTTTATCATCTCCAAATTCTACAGCAGTTTCTTCAAAGCGTAAAGATAAGTATTGTTTTATGTTTGCTATAACTACAGATATATCGTTTATTATAGAATTACCATTGCTAAGATTATCATGATAAAAATTTTTATATCTTGTTTCCTTGTTAATTTTTCCATTCGTTTTATCTGGAATAAGATATTTTTGAATGTTAGTATCCAAATCACTCATTAGCTCTGGAGAAAACAATATTAAGTGATAGTTTTGAAACCAATATTGTTCGTCGGTAAGAATCTTTAAAGTATCTTTTTGAGCTTGGGTGAAAAAACCATCCTTCAAGTAATATGAAATTAGTACTTGATTTTGAGATTTTAACACAAGGTTTGCCATGTTTGTAAGTAATGTGTCGAATCCATAGCATTTTAATGCAAAGTAGAAATACAGTTGCTCATCATGTAAAGGTTTATTAAGTGATTCCTTATAACGCGCATATAAAAAGTCTTTGATACAATTGTTATCAAACGAATTCATGCTGTTAAAAATATAGGATGTATATAGCAAAGATTCAGGTGCCAATTTTAATAAGAAGAATAGTTGGTGATAGTCGTATGATTTCATATCATATTTATTAAAGTCAGTTTCCTGAAAGTGTTTTGCTTTAAAAAAGTTAGTAACAAAAATTCGTTTGCTTTTTTCATCTGATAAACTTGATAAGCGGTATATTAATTGATTCAGAAAAACTAACTTGTGTGGTATTGATAGAGCGTGTTTCCGTGAGTTTTCATAGTCTTTTAATACTTCAAGATTCCAATGTCGAATAGTTGCTTTCCAGTATCTAGTTAAAATGTTATAAGAATTATATGTCTCATAATTCCAAATCTCATATTTTTTTTCTTTTCTGCTAAAGTCAAATTTTTCAAGTGCATTGTCAAAAATGTTAATAATCTTTTCAATATCATTTTCATAGCAAAAGAAATAGAAGTCATCAGAAAAATAATTAAATTCGCAATTTATATTATTGCCATCAATGTAGTCTTGTAGTTCTTGGCTTATTTTTGAAAGTACATATTCAGCAAAATATAGGGATAAGTAGTTTCCCATTAATAAACCACTTGTGCGTCCGTTATATAGAGAGGATAAAACATTATCCATAAGACTGTAATTATCTAAATCAAGATAATGGGTATATATTTTTCCGTAGTATTCGTTTATATCAAGTTTTAATAAACAGTCATATGTACACAACTTTATAAAATCTTCATCTAATTGTTCGTTGAACTGCCCAGCGACAAAATCACCAGTATCTATATTTACGCAAAGTCTTTTATGCTGAGAGTCCATACTATTTATATCGTTAAAATTAGGTAGATTGCAATAATAGTAGTAAGCACGTGTAAAATTTAAGACATTCGGTATTTTTATGGCACGATATTTATCGCCGTCTTTTTTTATCCTATAAGTTATTGGTGTTGTCCAACACAAATTGGATGTATCAAAATATGAAATATCTGATGGATATGATAGGTTATCAATATTAATAAAGTGTCGAATAGTATTTTTAAAATTGTATAAGTTATTTAGGTTCATAGGGATTCTCCATTTCTTTATTCCTTCTTCGCTTTTCTCTTTCTCTTCACATATGAGAAATCCGGAAACAAGTCTTTTAACAACTCAGCAGTTTCTGCTGCCTTTTCATCCTCATTCATGTTCTGAACCAGTAGTTGGTCGTCATCATCAAGATTCAACGAAACAGTATATTCTTTATCCGAAACTATCGGATTCATCGGAAACTTTATCTCTTTAAGATAATAATCCGTTTCGGTTATTTCGCCATTCTCCAGCTTGTCTCGCAGGCGAGCCCAATACTCAACCATCTTCTTGAAGTTATCGAGGTCTTCCTGTGGGCGGGGACCGGCACTTGGAAGCCGTTCTTCAAATTTGAAGCATATTCCTCCGTCTTTCATTGTAGGGCGTAGTCCGTATGCCCATTCGATGTCAAACAGAACATGGAGTGCACTGAAGATATTGGCAACATCCGGATCTGATAATGCATAGAAACTGACACCTAGATTGTTGGAGATATTGAGTAAAGTTGCTTCGTCCGGATATCGGTTTACGAGCTCGTAATTTCGAATTGTGGATTCGTTTAGTCCGCACTTATCTGCCAATTCCCTTTGTGTCATTTCCGCTGCAATTCTAAAATTCCTAATCAAAAAGCCTACCCGGCTGGTGAATTTTTCGCCCATTTAACTGCTCCTTATAAGTATAATGCGTGTTGTAGCATGCACGAAAACACGAGGTACAAATCATGCATTTACATAGATTATAACATTAACAGTACAAAAGTGAACTGTTAATATAAAACACATCAAAACCGTTCAGAAATGAACTGAATAATAAAACGAAAGAGAGGAGGCATTTGCTTATGGAGAACAAACGATTTTTAACAGCGCAGGATGTCATGGAAATGCTAGATGTATCACTATCCTATGCATATAAGCTAATACGGCGGCTGAATGCAGAACTTGAGGCTGATGGATTCGTGACAATAAAAGGGCGTGTAAGTACACAGTATTTTATAAAACGAATCTACGGGCTATCTACGGATAATGGGTACAGCTACTCCGTATGCGGATATATGAATGTGGAAACGAAGGAGCAGTATTCAAAGGAAGCCTTACAGTGTGAGATAAGTGCAGCAATGCGTGTAGGTAACATGGAAACGCTGGATGCCAATATAGAGGCTATGGAAAGAGATTTGGCTGAGATATTGAGGTTGAGCGGAGAACAGGAAAGGCTGTGGAAAGCGTATGAGGATTGGAAGGGGAGGTAGATAGGAGACATAGGGATGAGGAACTCTGTTTAGCGGAGAACTCATTCCTTTTTCGTTTATGCAATTTGGCAAGTATATTTGAAATAAGCGTTTATTTTTACGTCATCAAAACAAGATAAGTAATTATTATTTATTTTAAAATCATATTGAAAAATGTAATTACTTTTGAGATAATTGTATTAGGAAAGGTAGGTAAAAATAATGAGAAGAAAAGATATCATACCTATTCACCATCAGATGACGGAGTTCCTACGAGGTCAGGCATCAAGAATATTTGATGATGTGGCAAAAAAAGACGAGGTTGTTTTGGTAAATAAAAATAGCAAACCGCAGAATATCATTATCTCATATGACAGATATTGTCGATTAAAAGAGAATGGTGCGGATATTTAGGAGGCATAAGTATGGACAGAACAGCGATGATAAATACTATAGGAATTGACTATCATACACCAAATATTGAAGGTGGTGAATATAGTTATGTGCAGGCTGCGGGCTCAAAAGATAACTTACTAAAGGCTTTAGGTAGAAATCCGGAGCATTTTAAGTTGGATATTAGATTTGAGTATGGAGATGTTGTTGTATTGATAGAAACAAAACAGCGTTTTACAAAAAAGGACGAAAAACAGCTAAATGACTATTTGCAAGAGGAAATAGCACTAAATTATGGAAAAAAGATTGTAGCAATTCTTGCCAATACCAAGAACGATAAGATTAAGGTTTGGCAGTCAGAGATAGATGAAGAACATTTCCTTGAAGATGAAACCGTTCTTGATAGGATGGAGCACTATGTTCGTTTGTTTGAAGTGAACAAACAAAACGATAGAGAAAAAGTATTAAAGAACACATCTGATCTTAATACATTGCTTCATAAAATGGATATTGATGAGAAAAAGAGAAGTCAATTTGTAGGTACAACATTGTTATATATTAAAGATATGGTTGTTAGATCTGGTGCCAAGAGTATTGACGCAAAACTTGAAGAGAAATTTAAGGATATATGGAGCTCCCTTAATAGCGAAGCGATTAGAGGTGCAATAAAAGGGGTTTTAGATGACCTGCTTGACGGCTCAGAAAATAAATCAAAAAAAATAGAATTATTGCAGAGGAATGTTCTTAATGATCAAAAAGTGCGCAAACTTTCTACGACTAATTGGGTTGATATATTAGATTTTATTTTAATGAAAATATATAAGTATATCGATGCAGATAGTTCGGAGGGGCAAGATATATTGAATTTGTTTTTTATTGCATTTAATAAATACACGGGAAAGAAGGACAAGAATCAAGCTTTTACACCTGACCATATTACAGAGTTTATGTGTAGAGTGGCAGAGGTAGATCGCACAAAAGTGGTTATGGATATAACATGTGGTAGTGGTTCATTTCTTGTACAAGCAATGGTAAAAGAGCTTACTGATTGCTCGCGAGGCAAAAAAGAGGAAGAGGCAAAGGCTTTGCGCAAAGAGGTGACTTCGAGTCATATATATGGAATTGAGAATGAAGAAGTTGCGTATGGATTAGCAACTACCAATATGTTGATACATGGCGATGGTAATTCAAATATTAAGTTTGCTAGTTGCTTTGAATGTGAGAACTTTATTATTGATGCCAATCCTGATATCATACTTATGAATCCACCATACAATGCAAAACCTAAAGAAATTCCAGAGAGGTATAAAAAGAATTGGGGAAATTCTAAAAATGGAAAAGAAGACCCAACCAAAGGAATGGTGTTTATACACTTCTTATCTGATGTTGTTGAAAAGATGAATAATCAACGTGAGAAAGATAATCTGCCACGAAAAACGGTAAAGTTAGCCGTTTTGTTGCCAGTTTCAACAGCCATTGGTTCAAAGAGCAAGATAATTGCTGATGAGAAAGCTTTTATGTTAGAACATAACACTCTGGATGCGGTATTTACATTACCAGATGATGTTTTCCATCCAGGTGCTTCTGTTTCTGCATGTTGTATGGTGTTTACATTGGGAAAACCTCATAAGCTTCCAGATGGAACTGTTAATGAAACATTTTTTGGTTACTTCAAAAACGATGGGTTTAAGAAAAAGAAAAACCTAGGTCGTGTTGAACAGTTTGATAATAATAATCAAAGCATATGGAAACGTATAGAAAGTGAATGGTTAACATTATATCGTAACAAAAAGGTAGTTGATGGATTGTCAGCTACTGCTGTTGTATCGGGTGAAGAAGAATGGTTGTGTGAAGCATATATGAGAACTGACTTTAGTACACTTAAGGAAGAAGATTTTCAAAAATCACTCAATGAATATCTTGCTTATCTAGTGAAGGAGGGAAGGATATATGAATCTTGATATTAGTAAATGGCAAGAGTTTAGGGTAGATGCGTTATTTCCTGTATTAAAAAATGGAAAGGCAAATCAAGGAATGCTTGAAGAAGGGTCAGATTGCTTCTATGTAGGTGCAAAAAAGAATGATAATGGAGTTATGATTCATTGTGCTAAAGATAAATCTATTATATCGAAGGGTAATTGCATAGTATTTATCTGTAATGGTCAGGGTTCAGTTGGATTTGCAAATTATATGGATGTTGACTTTATAGGGACAACAGATATCGTTGCTGGGTACAACAAGAATCTTAACAAATATAATGGAGTTTTTATTGCAACAGTTTTTTGCAGAGAACGTCCCAAATATTCGTTTGGAAGAAAATGGAAAACGCATCTAAAAAGTACCGTTGCTAAGTTGCCGACGAAATATAATGCTGATGGAACACCTTATATTGATGAGACACATGAGTATTCTGAATTTGGTTATGTCCCAGATTGGAAATTCATGGAAGAATATATTAAATCTCTCAGGCATAAACCTTTGACTACTTCAAATAAAATGCAAAATAAGCAACCTATTGATATCACCAATTATCATGAATTTACATTTGGAAAACTGGTTTCAAAAGTATATAAGGCTAAAGCAATCAACAAAGATGATTTGGATGAGGCAGAATCTATGGAAGACTCTATTAGATATATCACAAGGACTGCGGAAGATAATGGTTGTGAAATGCGAGCAGTTTTATCTGATGTAGATAGAAAAAAGATAGAAAAGAGAAATGCGATAACCATAGGAGATACAACAGCAACATGCTTCTATCAAGATGAGCAGTTTATTACCGGAGATCATATGATAGTTATAAGGGCAGATTGGCTGAATAAATATACCGCTATGTTTATTTTGACATTTTTAAAAAATGAGCAGTTCAAATATTCATATGGACGTGCTTATTTAATGGATAGAGTTAAAGAAACAATAGTAAAACTTCCGTATAAAAAATCTGATGATGGAAGCCCTTTATTAGATGAAACACATAAGTATTCAGATGAAGGATATATACCAGATTGGGATTATATGGAGAAATATATTAAGTCATTACCTTATGGAGACAGAATATAAAGAGTAGAATTATTTCTGCTACAAAGTATTTTGGATTATTTAATAGTCTAAGACAAACAACAACAACTTTTTATTGATTTTTCTGAAAAATTTGCATATAATATATATTAACAGAACCCAACACGCCTCTCAACGATGCGGACCACGTTGGGTCTTTTAATTTTAAGGAGAATATTGTATGGGAGAATTTAAAAAGCATCAGCCTCCTATGACAATTGATGAACAGGTCGAAAATCTGAAAAGTATTGGTTTGATTGTCGATGATGAGGCGTATGCAAAGAAAATACTTAATGATATTTCATATTTTAGGTTAGTAAAGGCATACAGCCTTAATCTGAAAACGAAAAATGGTTGTTATAATAAGCAGACAACATTTAAGGAAATAGTGGATTTATATTTGTTTAATGCAAATTTGAGACAGATTATTTTTCCTGAGATTGAAAAGGTTGAGATTAACGTAAGATGCAGATTAGCTAATTTTTTTGCTGAGCAATATGGTGTTTTGGGATATCTGCAGGCGGAAAATTTTGCCAATGAGAATTATCATGCAGAATTTTTGAAAGATATCAATGAAGAAATAGGGCGAAACTCAAAGGCACCATTTGTACGTAATTTTAGAGAAAACTATGAAGGTGGTTACTTGCCGATCTATGCATTGGTAGAAGTTTTTAGTTTTGGTACACTATCGAAGTTTTATAAGAATATGCTTAATAAGGATAAAAAGGCTATTGCAAAGACATTTGGTGTAGGTTATACATATTTCGAAAGCTGGTTGGAGAGCATATCGTATGTGAGAAATATCTGTGCACATTACGGAAGAATATATAATGCCAAGTTGTCCAAGACACCCATATTATATAAGGAGTACACACAAGCCGGAATAGGGAATAATAGAATATATGGTGTGCTTTTATGTTTGAAACATTTGCTAAAAAATGATACACATTGGAATTTGTTTGTAGATAACATTGAGCTTCTTTTTGACAAATATGAGTGTGTTCAGATTAGTACGATGGGATTTCCGGAAAACTGGAAAGAGTTGCTTCAGCACTAAGAAGAATTATTAAAATAGTGCTTGTGTATCTTAATCTTTGGAGTCATAATATCAACAGGAATTTTGATACCCGAATGATACCTGAAATTTTGAAAACAGAAAATAATTAAGAGAAACAGACGAAAAAATGCTGTTTCTGAGAGCCAAATACTTATTCGTATACAGGATTTAACTTAACCTGTAGGGAGTTTGAATAGTAAAAAAAGAAACCATGGGCTTGAGGTTGTATCCTATTTAGTGCTACATGGTTTCTTTTTTTGATTTCTTCAATGAATTACAGTACAAATATTTGCCCACTATTTTCTAAGAAATTCCCTCAACCTATCCGGATAATAATTCATTATTAATTCATTATCAACATTCATTGATTCTACCAATGGACCGCAGTGGTCGTAGTTGGCAATATCAGTTGTAAAGTGTGCATCACTTCCCATTATGAAAGGATGATTGTATTTCTTACAGTTTTCGATAATTAATTTCTGGTTTTCTTTTACATTTTTTCTATTTTTATCCCTAAGGGCATTATTATTTATTTCAAGAAGAACGTGATATTCTTTTGCAGCCTGAACAAGGGCTTCGTAATCAAGAGGACAACGGCCGTCGTCAGGATGGCTTATAATGTTTACATTAGGATTCTTAATGGCATTTATTATTGCAGCAGTGTTTTCTTCTTTTGAGCCGAACTTGTAACATACAGAATGGATGCCGGCAATAACAAAATCAAGTCGGTCAATGTATTCCTGACCAAGGTCAAGTGTACCATTGTAGTCAATTATGTTAATTTCCGCACCAAGTCTTAAATCTAATCCAAAAAGGTCTCTTGGAACAACTCCTAAATTCTTAAAATACAAATCAGCACAAGTTCCGGGGATTCCTGAACTGTGTTCAGTAATTCCATAAATTTCAAGTCCTTTGTTTGCTGCTTCTTTACACATTTCTGTAAGTGTGGCATAAGCGTGACCGCTTGCAATGGTGTGAGTGTGCATATCTGCGAGAATTTTGTTCATAGATTTTTCCTCCTGTATACTTCGTTTATTTATGATTACACGGATTGTTGCGTGCTTCACACTCCCACAATCCTTCCCCTCAATATTCGCATATTGTGAAGTTTGCACTTCACTTTTATGCGAATATTGTGGGCGTGTCTCAAAGTCATTATCCCTTTATTGTGCAGGCACAAGCGGGATAAGACTTTTTGACGTTGTAATCATTTAATATTGTAGCACCATTGTATTGACAATGAAATAAGATAATTATATATTATATAAGGTTAGAAATACTAAACTTTTTGTTTAAAAATAACAAACTTAGCCTTAAAGTATGATTAAAGCTAAAAATAAAAAGGGATAATACTATGGATATAGGAAAAAAGATTAAAGAGTTAAGAATTTTGAAAGGACTTACTCAGGAGGAATTGGCTGATAGGGCAGAGTTGACTAAGGGATTTATTTCTCAGGTTGAGAGGAATCATACATCTCCGTCAATAGCAACTCTTGTGGATATTCTCCAGTGTCTGGGTACGGATTTGAAGAATTTTTTTGAAGAAGATGAGGATAATCAGATTGTCTTTTCTAATGAAGACTATTTTGAGAAGGAAGATAAAGAACTTAAAAATATGATTCAGTGGATTGTGCCAAATGCGCAAAAAAATCTGATGGAACCTATTTTGGTCACATTAGAGGCAGGCGGTTCAACTTACCCTGACAATCCTCACGAGGGTGAAGAGTTTGGCTATGTTTTGTCAGGAACGATTAAGGTTGTGCTTGGAAGCAAGACTTATAAGGTGAAAAAAGGTGAAACTTTTTATTATGAGGCAAAATATAAGCACTATCTTAAATCAGACAAGGGTGCAAAGGTGTTATGGATTAGTGGCCCCCCAAGTTTTTAAAACAGTTTAGGAGAAAGTTATGGAAAAGAAGATTATTGAATTAAAAAATATTAGCAAGAATTTTGAAGACCAGCAGGTTTTAAAGGGGATTGATTTAAACATATATGAAAACGAATTTCTTACATTACTTGGACCAAGCGGATGCGGTAAGACTACTTTGTTAAGAATTATCGGTGGTTTCGAGGAACCAAGTAATGGTCAGTTGATTTTTGACGGAAAGGATATTTCAAAGGTTCCGCCTTACAAAAGAGAAGTAAATACAGTATTTCAGAAGTACGCCCTGTTTCCTTTCTTAAATGTGGCAGATAATATTGCTTTTGGTCTTAATCTTAAGAAAATGGACAAAGACGTCATAGAGAAAAAGGTTAGCAGAATGCTTGAACTGGTAGGTCTTAAAGGCTTTGAAAAAAGAGATGTAACTTTACTTTCAGGAGGTCAGCAGCAGAGAGTTGCCATAGCAAGAGCCCTTGTTAACGAACCTAAGGTATTGCTTCTTGATGAGCCTTTGGGTGCGTTGGATGCCAAGCTTAGAAAAGATATGCAGACTGAGCTTAAAAAGATTCAGAAGGAAGTTGGAATTACATTTATTTTTGTTACTCACGACCAGGAAGAGGCACTTTCAATGTCAGATACAATCGTTGTTTTGAACGACGGTGTTATTCAGCAGATTGGAACTCCAATGGATATTTACAACGAGCCACAGAACAGATTTGTAGCTGAATTTATTGGTGAGTCAAATATTATTGAAGGTAATATGATTAAGGACTGTCTTGTTAATTTTGATGGCATAGACTGGGAATGTGTAGACAAGGGATTTAAGGATAATGAAGATATTGAAGTTGTTTTAAGACCTGAAGACATGGATGTTGTGGAACCGGAGGCAGGTAAGGTTTCAGGAACTATTATTTCAAAAGTTTTTATGGGTGTTCATTATGAATATCTCGTGGAAACTAAAAACAGAGATTATAAGGTTCATACAACAGAAAATTATGAAATTGGGAAAAAAGTAGGACTTACAATTGATCCTTTTGACATTCAGGTAATGCACAAAATGGAGAATTAAGGAGGAAAGAGATGCATCATTATAAAGGCTTAGTGAAACCTTATGTGTTATGGTCTTTTCTGCTAATAGTTTTGCCTTTGGCATTAATATTACTTTACTCCATTACAACAGGGGATAATTCACTTATAACAATACATTTTACATTAGATAATTTTAGAAAAATATCTGATCCTATTTACTTAAAGGTTTTTATTAAATCTTTGCAAATGGGACTAATTACAACGGGAGTTTGTCTTATTTTGGCATATCCAATGGCGTATATTATTTCAAAGTTTGATGAAAGTTCTCAGAATATTTTAATACTGTTAGTCACAATTCCAATGTGGATTAACACATTGCTTAGAACTTATGCATGGATAAGTCTTTTGTCAGACAACGGAATTATTAATTCATTATTTAAACTGTTAGGATTAAATCAGCAGACAATGATGTACACTAATTTTTCGGTTGTTATGGGCTTAGTATGTGATTTGTTGCCATTTATGGTTATTCCAATTCACACATCACTGGCAAAAATGGACCACTCACTTGTGGAAGCTGCAAGTGACCTTGGTGCCAACAGATTTCAGACTTTTACAAAGGTTATTTTGAAATTGTCACTTCCTGGCGTTATAAACGGTGTTTCAATGGTATTTCTTTTGTCTATTTCAAGTTTCGTTATACCACAGTTACTTGGCGGACATCAGTTTGTACTTATTGGTAACCTTATTGAAAATCAGTTTATTTCTGTAGGTGACTGGAATTTCGGAAGTTCCATTTCAGTTATTCTTGCAGTTATTATTTTAGCAATGATGGGATTTATGAAAAAAATAGATCCTGACGAGAATGGAGGTAACTAATGAATAAGAAGAAAATCTCCATAGGACCAAAATTATATATTACATTGTGTTTTATATTTTTCTATTTACCAATTGCAGTTACAATGTTTTTTTCATTTAACTCATCAAAATCCTTAACTAAGTTTACCGGATTTTCACTTAAATGGTATAAGAAACTTTTAACAGACAATGATATTATTGCAGCAGTTTATGTATCTATAAGTATTGCTGTTATTGCCACAATTATATCTACAGTTCTTGGTACAATTACAGCAATCGGACTTTCAAGAAGCAGAAAAATTCTTAGAGAATGGCTTTTGAATGTCAACAATATGCCTATTATGAACCCTGATATTGTTACGGCAATAGGACTTATGATTTTGTTTACGTCAATGAGACTTGAACGAGGATATCTTACAATGCTTTTAGCACATATTGCTTTTTGTACGCCATATGTTATAACAAGCGTTTATCCAAAGGTTCGAAGTATGGACCACAACCTTGCAAATGTTGCCATGGATCTTGGTGCCACACCGTTTCAGGCGTTAACTAAGGTTATTATTCCGATGTTAAAACCGGGAATTTTTGCAGGAATGCTTCTTGCATTTACCATGTCACTTGACGATTTTGTTGTTTCATATTTTGTAACAGGAAACGGTGTTTCCAACATTTCAATTGTTGTTTACAATATGACAAAGAGAACAAATCCTACAATTAACGCTTTGTCAACATTGCTTATTCTTGTGGTTGTTTTGATTTTGGTTGGTGTAAATGTTATACCGGCTCTTGCAAAAAAAAGACACAAAAAGGTTGAAATGTCAGCATCACACAATAGTCCCCTTAAAAAGATTGGTGTGGCTGTTGTAACTGTTGGAGTTTTGGCAGTGGCAGTATTTTGTGGGGCAAGATTTTCAGCCATTAGCAGTAAGCCGGTTCTTCGTGTGTATAATTCAGGGGAATATATGGATACTTCTCTTATTGAGGATTTCCAAAAAGAGTATAACTGCAAGGTTGTATATGAAACATTTGATTCTAACGAAACAATGTATACAAAGCTTCAAAGTGGGGCAGAATATGATGTGATAATACCGTCTGATTATATGATTGAACGACTTATATCAGAAGATTATTTGCAGCCAATTGACTGGAAACTTATAACTAACAAAGACAAGATTATTCCAAAGCTCTTGAAGAATGATTTTGATCCTGATAATAAATACACAGTACCTTATTATTGGGGGACTGTAGGGATTTTGTACGACAAAACAGTTGTAGATGAAAATGACTTAAAAGAAGGTTGGAATATTCTAAGGAATAAGAAATACAGCGGTCAGATTTATATGTATGATTCTGAAAGGGATTCTTTTATGGTGGCTTTGAAAGGCCTTGGTTATTCAATGAATACAAGAAATAAAGATGAACTAAAACAGGCGTACAACTGGCTTATTGAACAGAATAATACAATGAAACCTGTATATGTTGGAGATGATGTTATGGACAACATGATTTCAGGTAATAAGGCAATGGCTGTAGTATATTCAGGAGATGGCTCATATGTTATTAATGAGAATGATAATATGGGATTTTTCGTGCCGGATCAGGGAAGTAATGTTTGGACTGACGGAATGGTTATTACCAAAAAGTGCAAAAATACTAAGCTTGCTCATCAGTTTATTGATTATTTCTTAAGTTATGATGTGGCAGAGCAGAATACTGATTATATAGGATATGATAGTGCAGTAAAAAGTGTTTATGAATATTTTAAAAATGATGCTTACGCAGGAAATCCGGGCTGTGGACCTGACACGTCAAATCCTAAAAATGAAGTTTTTAAAGACCAGCCACAGGATATAAAGGCGTATAGTTCAAGTCTTTGGACAAAAGTTAAGTCACATTAGAATTTAAAATTTCAATCACACTAAAGTTTTGGCTTAAAAATTAAAAGTAATTTAAATATATTAAATTGAAGTTTATGTTTTGAAATAAATGAGAGAGGGAATCATGGACAAAAATTTTTGGAGGGAATATTTTTCTATTCCTAATATAATGGGATATTTTAGAATAGCGTTGGCAATGTTATATATGTTGCTATTTTACAGGGCGTTAGACGGTGCTCCTTACTGGCCTGTAATTGTGACAATTGTAATCTCGGGAATAACAGATTTCTTTGATGGTAAAATTGCCAGAAGGTTTAATATGATAACAGACTGGGGAAAGATGCTTGATCCAATAGCCGACAAAATAACTTTAGGAGCTATTATTATAAGCATGTCTTTCAAATATTCCATAGTTGTACCCATGGTTGTCTTTTATATAATAAAAGAAGGCTATATGGCGGTTGCAGGAATTATATCAATTAGAGCCGGACACAAAATCGAAGGTGCAATGTGGTATGGCAAAGTATGCACTTTTGCAACTTATGTAATTCTGATTGTATTGCTTTTATTTCCTAATATGCCGGAAGTTATGGTTAATGTTTTGGTTATAGCTGACATGGCTATAATGGCATTTACCCTGATAAAATATTTTATTTATCACAGAGGCTTGTGGGAAGAGTTAAGAGGTAAGTTGCCGAAAAACATGGAGAAATAATATGGTATACTACTAGTACAAAATAATTTTCATATAAGAGAAATTAAAAAAATCTTGACAAAAATATTTATATAGTGTAACATAACAGAGCGATAAGTCATAACGCAAATCGCCCAGTTAGCTCAGTTGGTAGAGCAGAGGACTGAAAATCCTCGTGTCTCTGGT
>OGYU01000370.1_pt1 | contig 37647 bp, 28 predicted proteins | sample 1576581 | NCBI WGS metagenome assembly OGYU01 (sample SAMEA3541547, study PRJEB24748) | human gut metagenome | biome: human gut; feature: human-associated habitat; material: faeces | place: China | collected 2012 | reverse complement strand
ACCCCTCGATAATTTAGAGCGATTTTTGTTAAAGCACCCTATTATTTAGAGCGCCATGATTACTCCTTTATACAAATTAATAAGCTTTTGCAAAGTAAACAACTTTTTTAGCTGGTTTACCACAAATTGGACAAACATCTCCAAATGGTTCTTCATCCTCTTTGATACATCTTGATGTAGCACCTGTTTCTTCTTTGATTTTAGCTTCACAAGCATCATCTTCACACCACATCATACGAATGTATCCTGCTTTAGTATTTAAGATTTCTTTAAATTCATCATATGTTTTCGCAGTTCTAATGTTTTCATCTCTAAATTTCAATGCTTTTGCATACATTTCATCATGAATTTGGTCTAATAATTGATGAATTGTATTTGGTAATTCTTCATTTAAAGCATATGTTTCTTTTGTACCATCTAATCTTTTAGCTAAGACACATTGTCCTTTTTCAATATCTTTAGGTCCAATTTCAAGTCTTAATGGAATTCCTCTCATTTCAGCATCTGCAAATTTATAACCTGGTGTTTTATCACTCGCATCTACTTTAACACGAAGCCCAGCTGCTTTTAATTGTTTTTCAATTTCATAAGCCTTATCTAAAACGCCTTCTTTATGTTGCATAACTGGAACGATCATCACTTGAATTGGTGCCACTCTTGGTGGTAAAACAAGTCCATTATCATCTCCATGAACCATAATGATTGCTCCAAGTAAACGTGTTGATACTCCCCAAGAAGTTTGATAAACATATTCTTGTTTATTATCTTTATTTAAGAATTTAACATCGAAAGCTTTTGCAAAACCTTGACCAAAATAATGAGATGTTCCTGATTGTAAAGCTTTTCCATCATGCATTAAAGCTTCAATTGTATAAGTTTCTTCAGCCCCTGCAAATTTTTCACTTTCAGTTTTACGTCCAGTAACCATTGGAATTGCAAGTAAATCTTGTGCAGTAGAGCGATAAATTTCTAACATTTGTAAAGTTTCTTTTCTTGCTTCTTCTTCACTGGCATGAATTGTATGCCCTTCTTGCCATAAAAATTCAGATCCACGTAAAAATGGTCTTGTTGTTTTTTCCCAACGTACTACTGAACACCATTGATTATATAATTTTGGTAAATCACGATAAGAATTAACAATTTTTGCATAATGTTCACAGAACAATGTTTCAGAAGTAGGTCTAATAATCAAATTTTCTTCTAATTCATTTAAACCACCTTTTGTAACAACGGCACATTCTGGTGCAAAACCTTCTACGTGATCAGCTTCTTTTTGTAATAAAGATTGAGGGATCAACATCGGCATATAAACATTTTCATGTCCTGTTTCTTTAAATTTTTTATCCATATGATTTTGAATTTGTTCCCATAAAGCATATCCATAAGGGCGATAAATAATAAACCCTTTCACACCACTATAATCCATTAATTCAGCTTTACGACATACATCTGTATACCATTTAGCAAAATCAACATCTCTAGCAGTAATAGCTTCATTTTTCTTGTTATTTGCCATCTTTTTTCCTCCTCTAAAATGCTCCTCTATTTTACTATAGAAATGATAAACAAGCAAGATTAGATCGTCTGAATCACACTTTGTTTTTGTTTTCTTTCAACTACAAGTTGTCGTTCAATACGATCTTTTAAATCACTAACATGTGAGATGATTCCAATTAATTTATTTTCATGATGCAATTCCATTAAACAATTCATTGCTTGATCTAATGATTGACTATCTAGAGAACCAAACCCTTCATCAATAAAAAGCGTATTTAATTCAATTCCTCCAGCATAATCTTGAACCATTCTTGAAAGTCCTAAAGCAAGAGATAAAGCCGCTTTAAAGGATTCCCCACCAGAAAGTGTCTTAATACTTCTAATATTTCCACTTTCTTGATCAAAAACATCTAATTCTAACCCTTGCTGACTTCTTCCTTTACCTGCATCATCTTTCCTTAATAATTGATATCTTCCTTGACTCAATTGTTTCATGATCACATTGGCATAAATCAACATATTTTCAAAATAAGTTGCTAGTACATATCTTTCAATCGACACTCTTGCATTATTTTTACCACTTGCTAGATTATAAAGATCTAAATATCTTTGATAAGTATCTTCATCTTTTTCTAATTGTTGATTGATTTTTTGAATATCTTTGATCATTTTTTCTTTTAATGAATAATCTATTTTTAATTTTTCTAAATCATCATTTTTTTCTCTCAATTGTTGATTTACTTCTTTAATTGTTTCACTTAAAGAAGATAAATCAACATATGTTGAATCTTTGACTTCATTTTCTAATGAAATAATCTGTTCATTTAAACTCTTTAAAGAAATTAAATAATCTTGATATTTCTTTTCCAAGATACTGATTTGATTGATTTGTGTTTTTAAATTTAAAAATTCTTCTTCATTTATAAATGCATCTAAAGCAGTATGATATTTATTATCTAATTCATCATATATTTCTTGTTCTTGAATAATTTGTTGATTCAATGACGAAATTTTTGTTTTTATTTCAAGATATTTATTTTTGACCTTTTCATAATCCTGTTGAATAGTTTCTATTTCTAATGAAAGTTGACGATATTCTTTTTGAACTTGTTGATAATTTTTATTAACTTCTCCAATTTCATATTGTCGCAGTGAATCATTTAATTTACCAGATAATTGATGAATTTGTACTTGAATATTCTCTAGACTTTGTGCTTGTTTTAATTCTTTACTTTCATAAGTAGACATATCTTTCAATGAAAGAGCCACACTCTTTTTAAGCTTTTGAATATATTTAAGTTCATCTTGTAATTCAAGATATTCTTTTTTCATTCTTTTTTCATCTTTTGATAAATGATCTAATTCTTTAATAAAGATTTCTTTAGATATCTCTTCTTGAATATTAAGTTCACTTGAAAGTTGTTTTGTTTGTTTAACAAGCATTTCCTTTTTTTGATTAGATAAGAGTATTTTTTGTAAGATATCTTGTAACCTATGTTCTTGTTGTTTTACTTTTTTAGCTTGTTGATCTAATTTTTCTTTTGTTATATCTTCTTTTTCAATTTGTGCCGGATGAGGATGATGTAAAGAGCCACAAATAGGGCATGGTTGATCCTCTTTTAATTGTAATGCAAAAATACCTGCTTGTTTTCTAAAATACAATTTTTCCATTTGATTATATTGCATTTTTTCATGATCAACTTGTTTTTCAACAACTGTATACTCTTCTTGTAAATCACTTTTATTTTCATTAAGTTTGAGTATTTGATCATAATAATCCGACAATTGATGAACTTTTACTTTTTGTTCGTTTAAACGAACATATTGTTGTTTGATCAGTTCATATTTAGATTGTACTTGTTGTTCACTTTGGATTCTTTCTTGATCTCTTTGCAGCCCATTTTCAAATTTTTCTTTCTTTTTTAAAAAGAGTTTATGTTCTTCATCTAACATTCTATATTGTTGTTTTAGAGTTTGTAAGTTTTGATAATCATTTTGATATTGATAGATTTGATTGATTAATTGTTTCGTTTCTTGAATTTGGTTTTGTAATTTTTCTTTTGTTTGTTGTTTGTAGTCAAGAAAATCTGCTTGTACCTTTTTTTCTTGATAATCTTTTTCAAGTTTTTTTAATTGTTTTAAAAAATCTTCTTGATTTAATTTTAAGGTTTGAAGTTTCTTTTGTTGTTTAATATAAGAAATATATAAATAATTTGTTTCTTGTGCTTTTTTTAAAGTATCTACAGTTTTATTTAATTCTTGATAATCATTTTCTTGTTTCTTTAAATCTTGAAATTGTTGTTTTAAATCTTTTAATTGTATTAATCGTTGATTTTGCAAGCGATAGAGTTGTAATTGTTGTTTCTTTTGATCTAAATCTTTTTTTAAATCATCATATTCTTTTTGTTGACTTGCGATAAGTTTTGTTTGTTTAGATAAATATTCTTGATGATCTTCAACTTGTAATTCTTGCATCAAATCTTTCCTTTTATTCAATAATAAATCATATTTATCCTGATACGTTTTTAGATGAACTTTAAGTTTTTCTTCTAACTTTTGATACGTCTCACTATGAAATAACTCTCTTAATACTTTTTCTCTTTCATCACTTGAAGCCATAATCAATTTTGTAAATTCTCCTTGAGCAATCATACAAATCTGTTTAAATTGTTGATCATCGACCCCTAATAAAGAAATCATTTTTTGATTGACTTCTTTAATACCTTCGACCATTTTGCCATCTGGTAAAATAAGTAACGCTGAAGGTTGTTTAGGTGTTTTTTTCCCTTCTAGATAATATTTAGGATTTCTTTTAATTGTATAATTTTGTTGATGCAAAGAAAATGAAAATTCAACAAAAGTAGGAATTTCATTTAAGGCATGATCACACCTTAAACTGTCCGTTTGTCTAATTTGACCACTTGTTTTACCATATAAGGCAAAGATCATGGCATCAAAAATCATCGTTTTTCCACTACCTGTAGGCCCTGTAATTAAAAAGAGACCATCTTCTTGAAATGATTCAAAATCGATTGTGATTGTATCTGGATAAGGTCCAAACGCTGATAATGTAAGGCTAATGGGCATCATCTTCACTTACCTCCTCTAGTAATTGTTGAATAATTTCTTCACTTTCTTGACTCATTGCTTCACCTTTCATTTTTTCATAGAATTCTTTAAATATTTCTATTGGAGATTGTTTTTCAACATCTAAGGAAGAAGCTGTTTGATTTGTTTTAAGTTTTTCTAGTGATTGATAAGTAATTTGTAATAAATAAGGGTATTTTTCTTTTAAAAAATCATATGCATGACCAATGACTTGTTTATCTAATAATTCTACCGCTACAAAATCATTTTCGTTATTTGGATAATGTAAAACATCTTCATATTTTCCAACGACCTTCACTAGATCTTTTTGTGGCTTTAAAGGAATAATTTGCGTAGAAACCCCAGTTTCATCAATAGTTACTTCAACCATTCCTTTTTTTTGATGAACTTCATCAAATGAATACTTCATTAAACTTCCTGCATATCTTACATAATCATATTTAATTTTTTGACTTGCATGAATATGACCTAAAGCTACATAATCAAAATCTTTACATAAATCAACATCAATAATTTCACTACCACCCACGGAAAGAATTACTTCACTTTCACTTCTAATCACTTCTTTATTTCCCGCAATAAATTGATGTGTTACAAGAACTTTAGGATGGTCTTCAACAAATGTTTGTTGACTTAAATAATATGCAAAAGCATCCTGATACGTTTTTAAATCATCTTTTTCATATAAATAACGTATATAAGAAGGTTTAAAAAAAGGAACCAAATAAAAATAAACACCTTCTATTTCAATTGGTCTTATTTCTTTTTCAGGATAAGAAACAATATACAAACCTTGACTTTGAAGTAAAGAACTTGCAAAATCAAGTCTTTCACTGCTATCATGATTTCCTGAAATGATCAATACTTTTTTATGATAATGTAAAATCATTGCTTCTAAAAAATGATTTAAAGCAACTATACTTTCTTTAGAGGCAATCGCACGATCATAAACATCTCCAGCAATTACTAAAGTATCTATTTTTTTTTGAACCATATAATTCATCACTTGATTTAATAAATCAATTTGAATATCTAATAGATTATTTTGATAAATAATTTTACCTAAATGTAAATCCGCTAAATGTATAAATTTCATAACTCCTCCAAATCCAAACAATATATTCTTTTTATATAATCACCTTGATCAAAATCTTTCTTCAAACATGCAGGTACTTCTTTTGTTTCAAGATACTTAAATGGCAATGACTCAATAATCTTACGACTTGCTATATTATCAGGAGAACATGTAATCATTAATTGTTTAAATCCTTTTTCTTTTGCTTTATCAAACAATAATAAACAAGCATCTTTACTATAATGATACCCTCGGTATTCCTTTTCTATCGTATAACCAATATGTCCATCATAATATCTTTCTTCATTACTACCTTCTCTTAAAACAATTCTTCCTACTTCTATATGATCGACCATGATTAAATATATATAATAAGGTTTCCAACCACGTGGAAGATTTTCTTTTTCATATGTTAAAAGTTCTAATTTCATAAAATCACCTATCCCTATTGTATCATGTATCTATCAACAATTTAATATAATAATCTCTTTTAAATCCATTTATTTCCACTTTAAAAATTTATTTTACATATTCTTTATTTATTTAAAATATGCTATTATAGATAGTAGGAAGTGGTAAATATGTATAATTTATATAAAGAATATCTAGAATACTTTGACTTGTTAGATAATCAAATACTTTTACGTTCTCGTGATAGAAAGCTTGAAGAAGCAAATAAAAAATATGAAAATCTAATCAATGAAACAAAAGAAAGCATTATCAGATACTCTCAACTAAAATTTCATGAAGATATAAGCAGTTCTATAAATACTCTTTCTAAATATCAAATTTTTGATCTTTTAGATCATTTATATGATTTTAAAGAATTTGAAGAATTAAAAAAACATCTTCAAAACTTAAAAATTTTAATTTTTTGATAAAAAAAAAAGAAAAACACTCATAAAAAGTCAATATAAATAATGGAGGACTTTTTATGAACAAAAATAGAGAGAATTTTAAAAAATATTCAAATGATTTATATTTTCATCATTTGCTTGTTGAAAATGAAAGAATTAGAACCCTTATTTGTCAAGAGCTTATTTTAGACAGAGAGATTGTTTCTACTAAATTAAAAAACGCACAACAATATGGTAAAAATTTCTATGAAAAGAAACTTATTTTAGATATTTTAGCTATTGATGATGTAGGTGATCTCTACAATATCGAATTACAAACTTATGGTTTAAATGAAGAGATACTTGTTCGTTTTGAACTTTATAATGCTGAACTTTTAAGACAACAGGTAAAACAGGGAGAAGATTATACTAGTGCTCATGTAGTAAGATCATTAATTATCAGTTATGGGCATATTTTAGATAACGCACCTCTTTATAAATGTTACTTTAGAATGGTTGATGATGAACATCATATTGTCTATCCATTTAATCGCATGGAAATAACAATTATTCAACTCGAATATATCAATCAAGTAATTAATGAAATGACGAGTTTTAATCAGTTGATGTATCTCTTTAAAAACGAAAAACCATATGATAAAATTGAAATAGATTATAGAATAAAGGAAGCGATACAAATGCATGACAAATATATATCTTCTGAAGAATCATACCTAGAATATCTTGATCGTTTAGATAATGAAATATTGCTTCGTTCTCGTGATAGAAAAATTAAAGAAGCGAATCAAAAAGCCGAGAAAGAGAAGAAAAAAGCGGAGGAAGCAAACCAAAGAGCTGAAAAAGCAAATAACGAAATAGATAGTATTCTTGATGAAACAAAGGAAAGTATTATTAAGTATATTAAAATGCAATTTCATGAAGATATCAGTGATTTTATAAGCACTTTTTCTAAACAACAAATTCGTAATCTTCAAAAACATCTATATGATTTTGAAGAATTTGAAGAATTAAAAAATTATTTTCAAAAACCAAAGGGTTTGTCAAGAAAAGTGTGTAAGTAATTTAAAACTTACTAAAAAATAGGTTATTCAAGTTTGTAATTATTTCTTGTAGTGTCACTAAAAGAACTTGTATTTAATAAACAGCAGTGTTAAAACCTATCTTTAATACTGCTGCTTTTTGAGTATATAAAAGGTTATGCAATATATGAATAATTGCATCCTTCTCAAATCAAAAGAATAAGCAGACTCGCTTATTCTTTTTAACTATCTTATTAATTGTCTTAATTCTCCAACATCAAGAGAATATCTTTCTGCTACCATACGATTTACTTTTCCAGTATTTACTAAAGTAGCAAGTGATGCATTTAATGTTGTCATTCCTTCATTTCTTCCAGTTTGAATCATTGTATCTATTTGATGGCCTTTATTTTCCCTAATTAAATTTTTAATAGCGTCATTAGCAATCATGATTTCTAAAGCAGCTGCTCTTCCTTTACCACTTGCAAGTGGTAAAAGTTGTTGAGTAACAACCGCTTGTAAAACAGAGGCTAATTGAGCACGAATTTGAGCTTGTTTATGAGGAGGGAAAACATCAATAATACGATCAATTGTTTTAGGAGCACCAATAGTATGAAGCGTACTAAATACAAGATGGCCTGTTTCAGCTAAAGTAATAACTGCTTGAATCGTTTCATAGTCTCTCATTTCTCCAACAAGAATAACATCTGGATCTTCACGCATGGCACTTTTTAAAGCTGTATCAAAAGAATCAACGTCTTCATAGACTTCTCTTTGATGTATAAGAGCTTGTTTTTGTTGATACACATATTCAATTGGATCTTCAATGGTAAGAATATGACAATTTCTCATTGAAGAAATAAAATCAATCATTGCTGCTAAAGTTGTTGATTTTCCACTTCCTGTAGGACCGGTTACTAGAACAAGTCCTCGAGGAAGTAAAGCCAATTTATGTAAAACATCAGGTAAATTTAATTCTTCTAATGTCTTGATTTGTTCATTGATGATACGAATTGCGGCTGTCATATAACCTTGTTGAAAATAAATATTAACACGATGTCTTCCTAAATCATTTACATAGACAAAGTCAGCATCTTCATGTTTTTCTACAATCTTTAAAATTCGATCTTTACACATTGATAAAATCATTTCTTTTATTTCTTCATTACTAAAAGTTTGTTCAAATTCAATAAGTTTTCCATCTTGTCTCAATGTTATACCTGTATTTTCACCAATATGAACATCACTACATCCTTTAATTCTTGCATCATTTAAAATATCATTAATATTTGCCATAACATTCCCCTTTAATCAATATAAGCAATAATCTTATTGAATTCATCTACTGTTGTTTTACCTTCTTTAACAAGTTTTAAAGCTTGATCTCTTAAAGTTTCTACTCCTTGTTCTTCAACAAGATATTTCATAATATCATCTATTTCTTCTTGATTAGAAATCATTTTACGTACTTTACTATCTATTTCAATAACTTCATGAATAGCAATTCTCCCCTTATAACCTGTTTGATTACAATGAGGACAGCCTGTTCCTTTAGATATATATTTGATTCCTTCTTGTAAAGCTAAACGATCAGATAATGAAGTAGCTACTTCCTTTTTACAATAAGGACAAACCTTTCGCATTAAACGTTGAGCAACAACACCTACTAAGCTGTTAGCAACCATATAAGGTTCAACACCCATTTCTTCAAGCCTAACAATCGTACTAATAGCATCGTTCGTATGTAATGTACTGACAACCAAATGTCCTGTAATAGCTGCACGAACAGAAATTTCAGCAGTTTCTTTATCACGAGTTTCTCCAACCATGATTACATCTGGATCTTGTCTCATTAAAGCACGCAATCCTCTATCAAATGTAAGACCAGACATTGTATTGACTTGCATTTGATTAATACGATTTAATTTTCTTTCCACAGGATCTTCAATCGTTGAAATATTGATTTGTCCTTGAGCTAATTTTTCAAGGATCATATAAAGTGTTGTAGTTTTCCCACTTCCAGTAGGACCCGTTACATAGATAATTCCATGTGGCATAGACATCATATGATTCATTTTCTTAAAGTTTTCTTCTGTCATTCCAAAAGTACTTAAGCGGTCAATAGTACTATTAGAATTCAAATAACGCATAACAATCTTTTCACCAAAGATGGTAGGAATAACAGATACACGAATATTTAATTCAACTCCATCAATTACTCCCATAAAATGACCATCTTGAGGTAATCTTTTTTCAGCAATATCCATGTTAGATAAAATTTTAATTCTAACAATCAAAGCCGCTTGTATATTTTTATTTAAATCTAAATAATCAACAAGCATACCATCAATACGCATTCTAACGTGTAATTTATCTTCAAATGGTTCAATATGAATATCAGAAGCACTTGTATTATATCCTCTAATTAACAATGAATTTAATAATTTAACAACAGGTGTATCATCTTCATTCGCATCAAATAAATTTAGATCCTCTTCTACTTCAGGTAAAGTCGATTCATCAATATCATCTACTAAATTCAAAGTATCAACATCTGAATAATATCTTTCAATAGCAATTTGAATATCTGCTTTTGTTGCAAGTGAAACGCTAATACGACAACCTGAAACAAGTCTTACATCTTCTAACCCATAATAATTTAAAGGATCACTTGTTGCTACTGTTAACACATTGTCATTAAAAGCATACCCAATGACATTATATTTTTGTGCCATTGCTTCAGGAATCTTTTTAACAGCATTAATATCAAAATCTATATTATCCAATGAAACTAAAGGCTCAGCTAATTTATCAGATAAAGCTTCTAACATTTGTTGTTCACTAACAAAACCTAAATCTATTAAATGTTCCCCTAATCTTTTACTTCTATCTTTCTTTTGGGCATCTAATGCAATCTGTAACTGTTCTTCATTAATATACCCATATTCTTTTAATACTTCACCTATTGGTAAACTTTTCATGTGTCAACCTCCATCAATTTACTGTACTCCAAAAATAATTTGGATTTGGATTACCATTAACAATTTCTAACATATGTGGCCATGTTGTTGGATTATTATCTTTATTTATATTTTGCATGGCTTTAAGATATCCTAAATCTTGAGCTTCAGAATATAAAACAATATCACCCTTTAAGTATGCACTATTTTTATTCCAGTCACGAGATAAAATTTGCCATCCAGAAGATGCACTTGATCCGGGACCTCCAGATCCATCCAATACTTTCAAATAATATTGTTTAATACCGTTTTTTTCTTCATTATATATATAATCACCTATTTTATAATCCGTTTTATTAACATCATATTTAGGAATGCTATTTATTTGGCTTTCCGTGAGTCGATCCAATTTATTTAAAACTGTATCAGTTCTTCTTATTGAAATATCATCACAATTATGTACATCTTTTGTAACCGTATTTTTAGGACCAATATACTTCCAATAGGTCTGCTTTCCATTAAATCCATCTGGCGCATATCCATCAGAACTATCACTGCCAACTCCCATAGAATACATATCCTGTAAGCATTGATAATAACATTGTTCTTTTTCAAAAAAAACAATATCACCTTTAGTATATGCACTGAGTGGACTATAATTTTTATTTATCTTTTTCCACCATCTTGCTTTACTTTTATCAGGTGAAGTAGCATTACTTTTATCTTGAATTAACTGCCACCATGACCCATCACAATAAACAAAATCACCTTTACTATAATGTCTTCCTTCTACATAATCACCACGATTATTTTTCGTATTAATACATTCAACCTGTTTAGCAACTGTGATTTCACTGTCCTCTTTCTCATTATCATCGCTATTATTAGACGAATCATCTTTTATATAATAAAGTTTTGTATTTTCTGATAACTGTGTCGTACTAGAAATATTACTAAATAAAGTCGTTTTATCAGTTGTATTAATATTAAAATTAACCAACTCATATGTATTCTTTGTTGAATATACTTCTTCTGTTCCATTTAAATACTTAAGCGTTAAATCCAAACGATATCCATTAGTGGTAAAACCTCTAACATCCATTTGTAAATCTCGATTATTAATATAATAATCATCATCAAAAACTGCTTTACCATCACGATAAAGTCTACCTTTATTTTTATCATTTTTTAATACATAAAGATAATGCCAATCTCTATCATCTGGTTTAGTATTTGATACTCTTACATCTGTTGCATAGGTGATTTCATTACTAATAAAATCTAGAACACCATCTAATGTTTGTTTATCTAAAGATTTCTTGGTTGTTGTATCAAAATAACCTAATGAGTTGACTAAGATTCCACCAGTAATTGTCATAATAATAGAAGCAATTAAAAGTACAACAACAATTTCAACTAACGTCATACCTTTATTATTTACTTTTTTTATCATCTTAGTCACCCTCTTTTCTATTTTGATGTTGTATAATAAATCCATTCATTACCACTTATTATTTTATAAAACTCTGAATATGTTTTATTTTCAAGTATTTTTGTATTTATTTCACTTTTTGGAATTAACCAAGTATCTTGATCATCTTCAACAGTTGTATTATCAAGCAATGCCCATATATCTGTTGGACGATCTCCTTTTTTTGCCTTATCACCAACTAAAATGTATACATACTTTTTATAGCCACCATCTTCAAAAAAATCTTTATAAGTTAAATTTTCTCTAGTACTATCTGATATATACATACATGGTGTAATATATTTATACTTTTCCTTATCAAAATCTTTGTTATAAGTTCCAATAACCTCTAATAATGAATCTAGTTCTATATCAGGGTATATACTTGCATATAATTTAGGTAAATTTGTAATAAAATCTGATTTGTTTGCACCTGTTTTTTGCATCATCCACTCTTTTATATACTCTTTAGTCTTTCCTTCAAATAATTTATCATTTGACGTGACTCCTTGCTCTTTTAAATAATTCGAAAATTCTTGCATCATTTTGCAATAATTTTTATAAATATTTCTTCCTTTTACAGTTTCACTAATTTGGATAGATGGAATAAAATTTGAAAGATTAACATCCTTATATGTTTTACTTGTTGCTTTTTTATAAGTACCATTGACGATAATTGGATTACCACTCTCATTAACAGTAATAGAATAATTAGCTAAAGTATCATCCACATCAATATCTGTATCTTTATTTTCTTCATCAACTAAAGCTTTTTGTTGTTTATTTGTTACATCTTTATAATGACTAGAATCTGTAAAAAGATTAAGTGCAGTAACAAAACCAACCACAATAATTAAAGATGCTGTACTAATAATTAATAGAGAGATGATTACTTCAATAAGTGTCATACCTTTTGTATTTTTCATATTCATCCCTCCTACTCAATTTTTAACCATTGATCTGTATTGCTTACAGCATTTTTTATACTGTCTACATTTAAAAAATCACTTTCACGAAATGTTTTATTTTTAGTAACATACCAAGATTGATCATAATAAATAAGATAAACTCCTCCATTACTTGCATTACCTGAAGGAGATGCATAAATAAAATACTTCCCATTGCTATTTGGAAATATATGAAAATTAACATATAAATCTGGATACCATGTATTATTGTTAAAAACAATATTTTGATCTTTAACTTTTTGATAAATATCATCTTCCAACTTATCAAATTGATTATTTTGTGTCATACATGTTAAATACGCTTGTTTAATATGAAAATCAGAGCCCTCTTTATTCTTAAACCACCAATCGCAATTATAATTAGCATCTGTAGTTTTATTCATATACTTACATTGATCTTTATACCAATCAATAAATGTATAAATATTTTTAAAATCTCCATAGTATTGATTCAACATAACCGTAAGTCTTTTATCAAGTGTATCTGCTATATTACTTCCTTCTGGCAAACCAATATTATTGTCATTATCATTATCTGTACTACCATTATTTCCTGAATCATTTCCATTTGAGCTACTATCAGTAGAAATATCTCGATTTCCATTTGTATCATATTGAACACATTTCCATTGATTATCAGACTGCGTTAAATAAGCATAAATTGTATAATCTTCATCATGGTAATTAGCTTTTAGTGATGCAATAATTAAATTTTCTTTTTTTCGATTAATTTTAATATTTGAAATTGTTCCATAAGGAACAGAACATTCCATCTTTGATACATTAATTTGTTTACCTGTATCTGGAATTAGCTGCGAACTATTTTCATCATTTTCAATAGCACCAGCTAGAGATTTAATTGCCGAATTAGCAATCAATTCAACTTGTGTCTTATTTCTATTTTTAATAGATTGATTATAAGACATATATGCAAAAGACAAAGAGGCACCTACAATGACTACAAGAACCATAATCAATGTAATTGCCCTTACAATTGTTGATCCCTTTTTATTTTTCATTGTTTGCACCTCTTTTACTATTTTTCTACCATATAAACTGTATATGTAATTGTTAAATCCAAGTTACCTGTTGAATTTTCATAAGCAACAGAATTAATATGTAAACCACTCATATTTTTAACATCTTCAATTAAATTGAGTAAATTAGCTTTTGTTCCTTTACATGTTTGTGTAACAACACATGAATAAACTAAAGCATTGGATGATTTAGATTCATCTGTATTATCATTTGCGTTATCAGATGAATTATCATCACTCTTTTTACTTGATAAATCTGTTTGTGTTATTTCAGACATTGTTAAATTAGTAGGACTGATTTTATGTTCTATTGTTAGATTTGTAATCAATTGATCAATATCTTCTTTTGACATAAGATTGTAAAATTGATCATTTAAAGCTTTAATTTCTTGATTAATATTCATAATTTGTGTTTTGATATCTTCTGTTGAAGAAGATGAACTTGTTACTTTTAATTCAGTAAGTTGTAATTCTAAACTATCTTTTGAAGACTTTAATGATGTATGTGATGTTAATTGTGGTTGTAATAAAATCAACCATCCAAAACAAACAATCAATAAAATCACTAATATATAAATCAATGTCTTTTCTCTAGAAGAAAGTTTTTTAAATGAATCTTTAATCTTGTCCACTTGTCGTACCTCCTTCTAATGTACATGTAATCGATGATTTATAAGTAATTGGTGTCGTATTCGTTACTGTTTGTGTTGTTGTCGCACCTGTTATAGGATCTGTTACGGTTTCCGTTGTTTCACTAACACCACCATCTTGAGTATACCCATTGTAATCAACTGTTTTAAAAGTACCTGATTCTCTAAGTGTTCTTACTGTTTCTTCACAACCATTAACTTTAGAAGCTGTTACAGTAAGTGATATAGCTCCTGTTTCTTGATTAAATGATATTGAATCAATTGTTAAGTTCTTACATGATTTATCAATTGTTTCTAAAATACCTTTATCAATTTGAGGGTATTTTGATAATGTTTGTGTAATTGTTTGTAAGTTTGTAAGTTGTTCATTGAGCTTACTTAATTCTTTTTGTTGATCAGAATTTGTATTAGATGCTGTTGCAGCAAGAGCCTCTTCTATTTGTGTTTGCAATGTATCAACATCCTTTTGCAAGTTTCTATTAGTGATTGTTAAATAAAGTGTACTTGTCGCAAAAATAAGAACGAGTAAAACAGGTAATGCTATAAGCAAGAGTGTTTTAGAATTTATATTTATTTTTTTCTTTGTTTTATAGACAGATAAAAAATCAATATCTTTGTTACTGTTTCTTGCCATCTTATATCCTCCATAAACTTCCTACAAATAAATATTTATGAATAGGAAAATTATTATCTTTACTACAAGTATGGTTTGTTGGTTTAAAACGAGATGTCTCAATACTCAAATTAGAAGAAATAGTTGACATCAACATATCTTCTTCATAAGTTTCTAGCCCCGCAAAATAGATTTTTTCTAATTGGGTCTCTTTATAAGTACCTTTAGTAAACTGCATTAATTTAGTAAGTGAATTAGACAATTCAGTAATAAAAGCAACTGTTCCACGATCAGAGAAAATACGTATTCTATTAGCTATTTCATATTGTCCATTAATAAATAAATAATGAATAACATCTTGTCCATTGATTACTGTTAAAACATAAGATAGATTTGTTAATTTAGGAATAGATTCTGTTAATTTAATAATTGAATTTGTCATAATATCAATTGATTCTAATGAAATCCCCATTTCATCAAACAAATCAATATACGGCTTTAAAAACTCTCTTTCCATTGCCGCACATAAAACGAGTTGACCTTCTTTACCTTCAACTTTATCTTTTATAATTGCATAATCATATAATAAATCCGTATATTGACTTTCAACGTCAATAAATTCATCCTTTACAAATTGAAGAATTTGTTTATGAGAAACTTTTGGTAAAACAGCACACTTCACTAAAATTTGTCCACTATCGACAACAAGTCTCACACTATCAACATTTTCTTTTTTTAAATCAAGTAAAACATCTCTAATAGGTTGATCATCAAGAATATTTCCATCAAGCATTGTTCCTTCAACAAATTCAAATTCTTTGCAAGAAGAAATATGAATATTATTTTTTGAAACATTTCCTTGAACCATTTGTAATCCTTTTGTTGATAAAAATACAATATAACTCATAATTCCTCCTACATATTTCCTACATTGTTATACAATGTATAAATTGGTAATAATACAGATATAATAATTAAACAAATCACAACCGCTAAAAAGATAATCATTAATGGTTGAATAAGGGTAATCATTCTCTCTGATGCTTGTTCTGCTTCAAAATCAAAATCATCTGCAAGAGTTGTAAGCATTGATTCCAAACGTCCACTTTCTTCTCCCACAAAAATACTACTTGTTAATTTAATATCAAAACCATCAATGTCCTTGATTGCTTGAGATAAACTTTCCCCGTTTCTTAATTTCTTAATAGCTCCGTCAAACTGTGATTCAATATAAACATTACCAATCGTTGTTTTAGCAATATTTAAAGCATTAACAATAGACATCCCACTTGTATATAAAGAACATAAAGTTCTTGCAAATCTGCTCGTATAAATTGTCATCAACAATTTACCAAACTTAGGAATTTTTATTTTTAATTTATCTACTTGAAAACGTACCTTTTCTACTCTAAGTAAAGCAATAAAAGTGACAACCAAACCTGCAGCAACCAATAAGACAAAATACCAATAATCTTGTAAAAACTTAGAAATACTAATATTGATTTTAGTAATCAATGGTAACTCAACATTTTGAAAAATATCAAAGAAAGAAGGAAGCACTGCTAAATAAACAATCAACAAAACAGCAATTGTAACTACAATTAAAATAATAGGATACATCATTGCTGATTTAGTTTTACCTTTAATACGATGATCCTTAGAATACTGATCAGACATTGTTAAAGCTGTTTTATCCATATTCCCACTTGCTTCACCTGAACGATACATTTGAATCATTAAATTAGGAAAAGCAACACCTTGAGCTTCCATAGCAGCGGATAAAGTATATCCTTGTTGTAACTTTACATAAATATTTTCATAAATTTTTTTTATTTTTTTATTATCTTCTCTTCGAACCATAATAGAAAAAATACGAATCAAAGATAAACCAGAAGCAAGCATTGTTCCTATTTCTCTAGAATAAGCTGATAATTCATTTAATTTCATTTTATACTGATTAACAGTCTTTTTAGTGACATCTTGGCAACTTACTAAAAACAAATTTTGTTCTTTAAGCTTTCTCACTAAATCATTTCGATCATCAGCTTCTAACGTTCCTCTTATTGTTTTAGCTGACATATCTTTCGAAATATATTTAAATGTAGCCATTCTATCACCTCTTTACATCATTAAATTTAAATACCAACTTATAATTTCACTACCATAAGATAAAGCAATAAAAATACCAATTGATAAATAAGGACCAAAAGCAATATGTCCTTTTTTATTAATCTTTTTACTTACCAATAAATAAATACTATAACTTCCTGCAAGTAAAATACCAATAAAAGCAGCAAGTAAACTATACTTCCATCCTAAAGCTATTCCTGAGACAAACATTAATTTAATATCTCCACCACCAAAAGATTCAGCAATTAAAACATTTAATAAAATCATTGGTACAGAAATACAAAACATACCCATAATACTTTCTAACAAAGACATATGTCTTACATACATTAAAACAATAGAAACAATGAACATGGCTATATTTAAACCATCAGGAATAATCATTGTATCAAAATCAATCATTGTAATCGCAAGTAAAATCATCGCAATCACAAACATTAAAATCGTTTCAATACTAAAACCAAAACGATAAAAACAAAACATACCAATCAATCCACCAAAAATTTCAATCAAAAAACCTCTAATAGGAATCGAAGTATGACAATAACGACACTTACCCCTTAAAAAAATATAACTTACAATAGGAATCAAATCATACCATTTTAAAGTCTCACCACAATGATCACAATGACTCCTTCCCTTTACAAAACTCTCATTTCTAGGAACACGATCAATCACAACATTCATAAAACTTGCTACACACATTCCTATTAAAAACATATATACATAAATCAAAATAATTATTGAATCCATAAAAACCTCATCTAATCAAAATTATGATTACTATCAGTACTTACAATCTTTACATCCTTATTCTTTGTGAGTGTAGCTTCAATACGATGATCATCATCACTGATCCAATACATTGTATAAGTATTACCATTTCTTTCTACATCAACATCATCTAACTCTGTCTTTTTTGCAATAATACCTTTTAATTGATTATTATCTGCAGTAGCAATTGTATTACCACTCAATATATCTTTAATATAATTATTTATATCATCATCACTAGGATCATCTGTTGCCTTATACTTAGCCACTTCTGTTTCTACGACCGTATAAATAGAATGCGCTTCTTGAATATAGCGAGACTCTTTAGCTTCATTTACATAACCAATTACAGAAGGTACAGCAATCGCAGCTAAAATAGCTAAGATTACTAATACAACAATAATCTCTACCAACGTAAAACCTTTCTTATTTTTCATCTTCCTCACCCTAATTAACACTTACTGTTATATCTTTATTTCTTTTAATTACAGAATAAACATTCTTTCCATCATCACTTTTAAAATTAACATAGTACTCTGCATTATCTTTTCCAATATGACTACAAGTACCAAACGTCACTTTTTGAATACCTGTTTTTTTTGTTATTGTTTCTGTTAATTCTTTTTTATACTCAGTATTATTATAAGTATCATCATTTAATTCATTGCCTAAAGCTTTATACCTTGCTTCCTCTGTTTGAATAACTGTATAAATAGAATGAGCTTCTTCAATATAGCGTGTCTTTTTAGATTCATCTACATATCCAAGAACAGCAGGTACAGCAATAGCAGCTAAAATAGCTAAAATCACTAACACAACAATTATTTCTACCAGTGTAAATCCTTTTTTATTAAATCTTTTAATCATTTCAATTTCCTCAAATATGTAGAAATACCACTACTTTTTAAGTAGTGGCATCATCTTTATTTACTTTTATCAGTTTTAGAAGTAATTTTTACATCTTTATTTTTTGTTAAATCAGCTGTAATTGTTTTGTTATCATCACTTTTCCATTTAAGTGTATACTTACCATTTGAATCAGGTTGTGAAATTGAAATAACTTCTAAGTCTGTCATTTCATGAGCTTTTGCAACAATACCCTCAGCTTTGTAATCAGCACCTGTACCTGTTGATTTACCATAATCTACTGTAGTTGTTTCTCCAGCAGTAGTTAAAGCTTTTGCTTTTGCTTCTTCAGTTTGGATTACTACATAGATTGATCTAGCTTCTTGAATGTATCTTTCATCTTTAGCTTCGTTTACATATCCTAATACTGATGGTACAGCAATTGCAGCTAAGATAGCTAAGATTACTAATACTACGATGATTTCAACTAATGTGAAACCTTTTTTGTTAGATTTTTTTTGTAATTTCTTTAATAATTCTTTCATCATTTCTTTTTTTTCTTCCTCTTTGATATGATATTTTAAAGAAATCCTATGACAGTTAAAAACCACCTATTATTTTGGTGGTTGCTATAACTTATAGACATACGAAAATATATCTTGATAGGTTAGGGCAACCGGCGATCATAGCACTTACGTACTTTAGACCCTAGGGCTTTGCGTCACTGTTTTTCAACAGCTTTGCCTTTTTCTTTTCTTTACAAATACATAATATTATTTTTAAAGGGAATTTGCAACAAATTCCCCTTAAATTCGACCTTTTTTCACATATTTTTATAATTGAACAATCAATTCTATTATTTTTTGATAGTTATCTTTAACTATTTGTAGAAGTTTACCTGCTTCTTCAAGTTCTTCATCATTTAAATTTTCTTTTTCTCTTAAACATTCTGTTAAATTACAACTTGCTTGATATAAATCATCAAATCCCAAATTAACACTTGTTCCTTTCAAGGTATGAATAAAACGGAAGGCTTCTTTATAATCAACTTTATTAAAAGCATCAATAAGATTATCAAATGTTTCATCATCTTTAAATTTCAATACAAATTTTCTAATAAATTCTTCACTAAATAATCTTCTTTTAACATCTTCAAAGTTCCCACCAACTTGTTTGTAAAATTCTTCTAACTCCATAAACAACTCTCCTATAATATTTCTATATCTCCTAATATCCCTAAAGCTTCTTCACCATCATAAATAACTTGTACAGTTATTTTAACATCTTTAATTGTATTATTGATTTTAAGTTTTGTATTCATCGAAAACTTATCTTTTTCTTTTTCTAAATCAATAGCTTGTTGTATGAATACATTAAAATCATTATTAATAAATAGTTTTGTAACTTTTTCATTACTTAATGGATCTATAATTTTAGGTTCTATATTTAATAATAATGCATCTTTTTTAGATAATGTAAGTAATGGTGGTACAACTGAATATTCAAATTGAATATTATTAGATAATTCACTGTAAAATTTATATTTTGATTTTTCAAAATATAAATCTTGATAAAGTAAATTAGATAAATTAAGACCTTCATCTTTTAAATGTTCTTGTGTACGTTCTTCAAAATATTCATTATCTTCATAAAATTCATTAATTTTTAAATCATTTTGAATGTATGATTCAATATCCATTAAACATTCTATAAGTAAAGGATTAAAAACACCACATTTGCCTTTTTGAATCATTTTTAAAGCTTCTTCATGACTATAAGCCTCTTTATAAACACGTTTACTTGTTAAAGCATCATATGCATCAACAATTGAAACAACTTGTGCCGCAATAGGAATTTCTTCTCCTTTTAAACCATCTGGATAACCATTTCCATCATATCTTTCATGATGCCATCGACATATTTGATAACCATATTTTACAATTGGTTCATCATTATAAAATGGTAAACTATTTAACATCTTTGCACCGATGATAACATGTGATTTCATGACTTCCATCTCTTCTTTAGTAAGGGATGATGGTTTATTTAAGATTTCTTCTGGAATAGCAATCTTTCCTATATCATGTAAAGAAGAAGCCACTTCAATTGAAATCATATCATCTAAAGTTAAGGAATATGGATTTGTTTTCTTAACTAAAATATTTAATAACAATTTTGTAAGTTTTTTAATGTGTAATACATGTAAACCACTTTCACCATTACGAGATTCAACGATATGACTTAAGATCATAATCATCATATCGTTATTTTTATATTTTTCATAGATTTGTTTATTAATGATGGTTGTAAGTTTTTTTTGTCTTTTATAATGTGAAATAATATTATTTATTTTTTTTAAGACAACAGCAGATGAAAACGGTCTTGTAATATAGCCTGATACACCTAATTCATAGGCTTTTTCAATACTTTTATCATCTTTATCGATAGAAATAATCATCACTGGTACTTCTTCTATCAAATGATTTTGGTTCATATACTTTAAAACTTCAAAGCCATCCATTTCAGGCATGACAAGATCTAATAAAACAAGTGCAACACTTTTGCTATCAGATTTTAAATATTCTAAAGCTTCATAGCCATCTTTTGCTTCTATAACTGTATATTGATTTAATATTTCAGAGAGTATCTCTCGATTAGACTTTGCATCATCAACAATCAGTATTTTCCCATTTTTATCCATCCTAATCACCCTCATTACGCCTTATTAATTTCAAATAAATATCTTTTCCAGATAAAATAGTATATCTTCTTTTAAGCTTATTATACCATTTTAATCCCTTTTGATTTTGATACAATAAAACAATAAAATGAATAATGATATTTAGTTCAAATTCTTCTAACTCTATTTCACCATAAAAACTCTTTTCAAACAACCTACAAACTCTTAAAAAATCACCTTGATGAATCAAATCCATCTTTTCTAAAGTCTCATCCACTTCTATAGAATCTAACCCTAATTGATAATCTATACCATAAGATTTCAAATACATTTCCATTAAACCATATAAATATTTTGTCTTATTTTTAGAAGAAGCATGATGATAAATATATTTAACACCTATATTTAAAATCAATCTTAATAATTCTAATAAAATCCATATAATAAAGATAACTACACAAACAATTGTTAATACCCCTAAAGACATCATACCTAAATTTCCAACATGATCAATTAAATCATTAATCATGCCACCATTTTGACCATCATCAACAGATTGAGAATCTTGATGTCCTTTTTCAATATTTGTATCACTTTGTTCTCCTTGAGGAGTTGCGACCATATTCATTAAAGTATACACATCATAATAATAACCAGGTGTAACATCAATTGGTAACCATCCCATACCATCAAAATATACTTCTATCCAAGCATGTCCATCTTTTGAGGTTAAAGTTGCATTTCCCTCATCATCAATTGCATCACTTTTTAAATAATAACCTTCTACATATCTAGCTGGTATATCGTAATATCTAAAAGCTTCAACTGCTACTGTCGAAAATAATACATCATTACCTGCTGTTTTTTGATTTAAGAAATCCTCTAAACTATCTTTATCACTTATTTGATCATTATATTTCAAATAACTTGTCATTGTATCTCTAATATGTTGACAAACAGAATAAATACCTGTGTTTTCAAAATCATCTTGATCAAATAATTGAGAAATTGTTTTTTCTAATCCTTTATCTACCGTTTGATAATTTTCATAAACAAATGATCTATAGATAGATTCAGTATCTAAATATTCTTTTTGTGAAGCATTTGGATTATTTAACCAATCACTTCCAACCATTAATTCACTTGGTGAAGTAGAGGAAGTTTCTTGATAGCTATAGCTTTTACTTCCAAATAAGGCTATTGATTGTAAATTTAAATCTTTTTGAATATTTGATGATGTAACATCACTTTGATTAATTGAATAAGGTGTATATAAGTATTTTTTATTTGCTGCTACGTTATTAATGGTTACATTTTGTTTTTGATCATCATTCTTTGATAGTTTTTGATAAAGGTTATATTGATATGTTGAAGAAAATTTCTTCTTTTTCAACCATTTCAACATACCTTCATGTTCACCATTATAACTTGCTTTTGTCAAATCTTGCCATTGATTATTTTCTAATGTACTTCCTACAAATCCTTTTAAATATAAATTCTTTCTTTGTGAAACTGTTATTTCTAATCTCTCTTGATTATTTTCATGAATCCTAGAAGCCTTATTTAAATCACCTTGAGGTAAATTATCTTTACCATAACGAAGATCATCTACTTGTTGTAAAACATCTTCTTTAATTTGTTCAATTGTTAAATTATCTTGGTAACTTGGCATCGTAAGAGAAACAAAGATAATACAAAGAATAATAAACCATTGAATTGTTTTTGTATTAATTACTTTATTTTGATGATACATCCATACCATTAAAGCATTAATACTAAATAAAGCGCCTCCTACAAAAGAAAAACAATCTAACCATAATGTAAAAGAAAATAAAACAAAGAAAAGAATAGATAACACAGTATACTTTTCTTTCTTTATAGAATGATAAATATAATAAGTCATCCAAATAACAATTACTAAACTCATTGCTTGTATATGTGATGATGTAATAGAAGCAGCCATTATCATATTTCTAGCATCTTCAAATTTTGTATTATAACATTCAATGATATAATTCATTATTCCAAAGAATCCATAATAAAAACTTTGAAATGAATAAATAATTCCAATCATTATTGTCATCATGATTGGTAAAATAATTGTTTTTATTTTTTTACACGATAACAAAGATAAAGCTAGTAATAAAACAATACTCACAATTATTTCTAATAACCAAGAACTTATTACTACATTATGATAAAAACATAGAAAACTGATACCACTCATTAAAGAATAAACGAAGGTCACAATGAAAGAAATAATTCTATTTTTTTTATTTTTTTCCATATTTGACCTCCTTATATTTCAAAATGATACATATTTTGATCAATTGAATCTAATGGTAATTCATATAACTGATTTTGAAGATGTTTAATTGTTTGTACCTTTTGAATATCATTTTTAATCGTAATTGCACTAATACTCAAAAAATCATTTAATCTAGATAACTCTTCATTAAAATCTCCAGCAGTTACATAAATCATCTTTGTAAAATATAAATCTAAATGCTCACTCGCAAACAAATGAAGTGCATCTCCACCTTGACTTGTAATACCTTTAGAAATCCAATTTTCCATGTTTTGATAATAATCTTGAAGACTATTCATTTCTAACCAATAAAAACTTCCTTGATCATATAAAGCAACATAATGCCCTATATTTTTCAATAATAACTTTTCAGACATACTCATCGCAAAAGCTAACGATTTAGATAAAACATGTTTATCAATTTCACTCGTTTGATCTTTTAAACCAATATCTACAAGTAAAACAGTTTCAAAACTACTATTATGAGAACCTTCCTTTAATAAAACTTCTCCTGTTTTAGCAGAAAGTTTCCAATGAACATGACGAATATCATCTCCAGGATAATATGTCTTTAAATCATAAATTTCAGACATATCTGTTCCTTTCTTATATTGGTACTGTAAAACACCATTTTCATAAGGTTTAGAAAGTTCATTATATAATAATTCTATATTTACCTTTCCTGGATAAACCACAAAATGATGTTTTTGAGTTTGTGAAATAGGAACTCTACAAAACCCAAAAACATCATATAAGTAAACTTTATCATATGAAATCATGACATCACCACAATAAGTCGCAGTATATTCTTGATTCTTTCGGGCTGTTTTTATTCCTAATGGAATAAAAATATTTCTTTTAAGTTCATTTTTTAAAGTCATGTTTTTATAAACAAAAACATAATCTATTCTTCCAGAAACAAGTAGTCTATAACGACTCTTTACTTCTGTTGTAAACGATAGAGACTGACCTACTTTTCCTTGCTTTGGACCTTGGATATCCATTTGAATATATCTTAATTCCAGTTTCAATAAAGTAATTAAAATAAATGGAAAAACAATACCAATGACCCAAATAATTAAGAAGTAGAAATATGTAGAATAAATATAGGCAACAAGTACCAAGAAATTAATTATTCCATACAACAAATATTTATTCTTCATCTTAATCAGCCAAAGGAGGTTTAACTTCTTTTAAAATTTCATTTAAAATATCTCTAGCATCTAAACCTTCTACCCTTGCTTGTGGACGTAATATCATACGATGTGCACATACATCTAAAAAGACATATTGAACATCTTCTGGAATAACATAAATACGATCTTCTAAAACAGCATGTGCTTTAGCCATTTGTACAAGTGCTAATACTCCACGAGGAGAAACACCTAACTCTACTAAAGGCATTTCTCTTGTTTTTTCACATAATAAGACAATATATTTTAAAACATCATCACTGATACGTACAGAAGATAAATAGTTTTGTACCTCAATCACATTTTCTTTTGAAGCAACTTCTTCAATTCTTTCAATTGGATTATCGTAGCGACGTGATTTAATAATTTCTATTTGTTTTTCTAAATTAGGATAACCAATAGATAAACAAATCATAAATCTGTCCAATTGTGATTCTGGTAAAGGTTGAGTACCAGCAGAACCCATTGGGTTTTGTGTTGCTATCGTAATAAAAGGATGTGGTAAATCATAAGTAACACCATCAACTGTTACATTATGTTCTTCCATTGCTTCTAGTAAAGCAGCTTGTGTTTTAGGCGATGTACGGTTAATTTCATCAGCTAAAAGTAAGTTACTAAATACAGCCCCTGGTCTAAATTCAAATTTTTGTGTTTCATTATTTAACATTGTAAAACCAACAATATCTGATGGTAATGTATCTGTTGTAAACTGAATTCTTTTATAATCTAATCCTAAAGCTTTAGAAAAAGCTAACGCTAATGTTGTTTTACCTGTTCCAGGCGCATCATTTAACAAAATATGTCCTCCTGCATAAATTGTCATTAAAACCTTTTTAATTATTTCATCTTTACCAATAAAGACTTTTGAGACTTCATCAATAATATGTTGTGATTGTTCAATTATCATTTTCATCTACCTCATTTTCTAAAGCTTCTTGTTTATTTTCATCTTGTTGATCATTTTGATCTTCTTCATCATTGACTTCTTGTTGGTTATCTTCTGGTGCTTTTTCAACATCAGGAACAATTTCTTGGTTGTTATCTGGTTGAGTACTTGTTTCTGGTAAAGTATATCCTAATAAACCAGCAATTTTCTTTACTGATTGATTAAGCTTTTCTTCGTTAACACTTGGATCATTATCTTCACAAGCTATGAAACGATACTTCCAAGCATCTATGTATTTTTGTTCTAAACCTTTAGCTGCACCACTTAAAGTAATATGGAAATCTTCACTAGCCATATCACCAAAAGTATATTCAGTAAATTCATTATAGAATAATTCAATTGGTGTTGCATTTTGGAAAACAATTTTACTTAAACTTTCATCCCCACCAAAAGTATTTGTCCATAAACGTGCTGGATAATCTTTATCATTTCCATAAGTTTTTGGAAAAATAACTTTTGAAATATTTGATCCATAAAATGCAACTTGCCCGATTGGTCCTAAACCATCAGGTAAAACAAGTTCACCTGTTAAATTCGTTCCATAGAAAGCATAGTCATCAATCCAATACATATCATCTGTCATATTAAATTGAATGGAAGTAATTGGCACATCTTCAAAAGCACTTGTACAAATTTCAAATGTACCTTCTTTAGTAGCCACATCCCCTTGAACATCTGTTGTGGCATTGATTAAATAAAATTCATCTTCTACTGTAACAGTGTTTCCGTTTTGATCTGTTCCTCGAGCATATCCATAAAGAATTTCTCCACCATAAGATTCATCTATAAAATAAGCACCACTATATGTATTACCACCATTATAGCCTTCTCCATCAAACGGGATATATATTTGTCTTGTTACTGAAGGCAAATAATCATTTTCAAAAATAGCTTTTTTAGCATTAAATGCCATATAACGTAAATCAAATAACCAACTATCTGTAATTTCTAAAGCATTTTCTTGAATAGTGATGCTATCTGTATTTTCAGAGAAAATACTTTCTAACGCCTCACAGCCATAAAAAGCATAGCTATCAATTTGATTAATATGTTTAGATAACTTGACATGTTTTAAATTTTTACATTCAGAAAAAGCATGTTGTCCTATTTCTGTAATTGTAACCCCTGGAATACTATTTTCGTCAAATTGTATTAAATCAGTAGGTGCATTTAATAAAATCGTCGCATGTGATCTATCACGATAATACATTTCTAGATATTCAAAACCATTCTTTGTTTGAAAACTTGAATCTGTTTCACTAAGTAGTGCAAATGAAGCTTGATCTATTTCATTCTTCCATTTATCATCATATAATTCATAATAATTTATTGACACATTAATTGCTTTTAATGAATCCGCTTGACTAAATGTATCACTATATATAACTGGAATATCTTTCGTTAAAAAATTAACTTCTTCAACATGGCTATCTTTAAAAATTTGATGTCCTAATTCAACATCACCATGAGTAAAGATAATACATGTAATTTTATCATTACCACTAAAAGCATAATCATCTATTTTTTCTACTGTTTCAGGAATAACAATTGTTCCTGCGGCACTATCCATTGTACTCACTAATTCTTTTTCATCATTTAAGAAAACCAAATTATTATTCACCGTATAATCATACGATTCTCCATTTTCATTAATTAAATTTGTTACAAATCTTCTATAACTTTTCTTAAAATAATCCAAATAATATTCATCAGGGACATGAATAATTGTATCTGTTTGAATATTCTTAAATGAACTTTGATCAACCATACATGGACCATCAAAATAAACATCTGATACAAACCAGGAAACAATCCCCTTAATTGCTGTAACTCCTTTAGGAATATAAATTGCATCCGCTATCGGTGTTTGGTAAACAATTGTTTGATCTTTATTCATTAACAAGCCATCTTCATTAGAACTATATTTTGTATTATTTTCATCAACAATATACTTACCATAAAGTTGTAAACCACTCCATCCAAAATGGGCACTTTCAATAGAAGCAGGTATATAAAAATCGCCATAGAAATCTTGCCAACCCGCATCATTCATTTCTATACTGTTTACTTCTTCAGGTACATGAATATCCGCAAATTCATCACCACTATAACCTGTAAATGCATAATTATAAATTGTATATAAATCTTCCGCAAATACATATTCACTTTGTAATTGAACTTCATACCCTTCAGGTAAATCTTTCATTTCTAACGGAATAAGTGAAATTCTTCCTTTTTTATGAGCTATATATGCTGTTTGTGAATCAATATCGCTACCATCTTCGTTTTTCCAACCCATAAATATTTGTGTTTGTGTTTGATAAGTTGGTACGATCAAATTATAGTATTTTCGTAAATCTTCTGTTTCCTCTTTTTTTAAGTAGAAATAACCTGTTTCTTGTTGATTGTAATCTTGTAATGAAATACGTGTTTGATATTCGACCTTAAATGTCACTTCATATTCTTGCCAAGGACTTGAAGCATTCATTCTAAAATAAAACTTTACTGTAAAATCTTCCGTTGCATATTGAGGATAAGACCCTATTTTAAAATTATCATTGTAATCTTCTATTCGATAAAGTTTAGGCAACTTACCTTCTTCATTTTCAGCAATTATTACTACCGTATTACATAATAATTTCCAAGGAGTAATGACACAACCTTCATATAATTGATCAACACTTTCTTTAGATAAAAATTCTGTACTTAAAAATTGAATTGTATAACTAGCACCTTCTTTTTGAAGAATACCATCATTTGTAAATGTTGATGCATCTCCATAAATTAAATCATTAGACATATCTGGTAATCTAGCTATCGGATCAGGATCAACTATTGGTGTTTTATTATCATGATTGGTATTTTTATCTACTACTTCATTTGAAATACCTGTTCCTGTATTATTTATTGGTATCTCTTGTCCAGGAATAACAACTGTAACATTACCGTCACCTGTTCCATTTGGATTAACACCTATAGTATTATTTCCATTAACACCTAATCCTATTTGTCCATATATCTTTGTTGGATCTACTCTTCCTTGATTTTTAAAGAGATAGGGTGAATTATTTAAATTTGTTTGTGATATTTTATCTAATGATTGTTGATTTTCTTTTAAATACTGACTTTCATCTGGTTCTTGATGAGTATTAGTTTGTTGGTCTTGATTTGAAAAAATGACTTGATTATTTTTGAGTTCTAATGCTTTTGATCGCGGTGAAAAGATAGAACTGTTTTGAGAAAGTTGATAAGCAGAAATCGCACATGAAAATGATACTACTGTGACTACTGCTACTTTTCCTAAATAAGGAATTGATAATTTATATGTTTTTTTCATCTATGTCTCTCCTTGAAAAGAATTGACCCAATTCTTTTTCCATTTCATTAAAATCAATCGGTTTAGAAAAATGTCCATTCATTCCCATTTTTTTTGAATATCTTTTATTTTCAACATAAGCATCCGCTGACAAAGCAAAGATAGGAATTGATTGACTATCTTCTCTATTTAAACTTCTAATTGCTTGTGTTGCTTCATAACCATTCATTTCAGGCATTTGAATATCCATTAAAATCAAATCATAATAATGTTCAGCATGCTTTTTAAAAGTCTCTACTGCAACTTGTCCATTTTCTACACGTTCAACAAAAGCCCCTTTAGCATTTAAAACACTTAAACAAATTTCAGCATTAATATCATTATCTTCCGCAAGCAATATACGCTTTTTCTCAAAACTAAATTCTTCTACAACAACTTCTTTTTCATCTTCATATTGTTGATTAGTAGAAATTGGTAAATTTAAAAAGACAGTAAAATCACTTCCCTTTCCTTCTAAACTATCAACAACAATTTCACCACCCATCAACTTAACAAGTTGATCTGTAATAGCCATGCCTAATCCACTACCACCATATTTTTTAGAAATCTCTACACCTTCTTGTTCAAAAGGTCTAAAAATATGACTTAAGAATTCTCTAGACATTCCTTTACCAGTATCATGTACACGCATCATAATATTAGCCACTTGATCTTCTTTATACATTTGTCTAAATGTCACTTTAATTTCACCTTTTTCAGTAAACTTACTAGCATTGGATAATAGATTAACAAGTATTTGCATAATACGTAATTCATCCCCCATAAAATATTTTACATCAAAATCAAAATAATCAATTTTAAATAAAACATTTTTATTTTCAATTGTTTCTTTAAAAATATTATTTAATTGTGCTTTTAAATGATAAATATTAAATGGTTTACTCTCTAATTCTAATTTTCCTGCTTCCATTCTTGACATATCCAAGACTTCATTGATGAGTGAAAGTAAATACTTAGAAATATCTTCTGCTTGTTGTAAATAGTAACTTTCTTGTTTAGCATCTTGTTTTGATTGTCTGGCTAATGTCAGCATCCCAATAATTCCATTCATAGGCGTTCTAATTTCATGTGACATTCTTGATAAAAATGAAGCTTTATATTCACTTTCATTTTTAGTTGTTTCTATTTGTTGTAAATAATCTAATTCTTTTAAAACATCTTCACTATGGTCATAAAAAGCGAATAAATGATATTTTCCATGTTCTATTGCAGTAATTGTTAAAATAAACCATTTATTTTCATCTTTCATTTTAAAAGAATATTTAAAAGGTTCTTGTTGATTCCATTGCTTATATTCTTTTAAAAATTGTCGGTAAGTATCATCTTCTACAATTTCTTTTAAAACTTCTATATCAACTTGTATACGTTTTGGTAAAATATGAAATACTTCTTCAAAGTGAGAAGATAAAAATAATACTTTGTAATCTTTCTTTCTAACTAAGACATATACTTGACTTTGATCTTCATAAAAAATATTATTTAAAAATTCTTTTTGAGAAAAGCGAGGATTTTTATATTTTTTATAAAAAAAAGCAATCATATTTAATAAAATCACAAGACCAATTACTAAAATAATCAATAAAAAAATTGTTTGGCTATTCTTTCCTATTGTTATAATGATTTTTTTCATATAAAAATCCTCCCTTTAAATTTATATAATTATCCATTATTTATTATAAGGACAATTTTAAACTTATGCAAACTTTCATTTTCTGTTCATATAAAAAATATATACTTTTTAAGAGGTGATTTTATGTTTTCAAATGACAATGAATTAAAAAAATACTTTTATTTAATAAGTTATACAGGTATTATCTTAGCTATTATTTTAAATTTAACGCATGTTTTGAATTTTATTCAATATCTTTGGCAATTAATTATTCCTTTTATAGTTGGTTTTTGTATTGCTTTTGTTTTAAATATTATTACAAACCAATTAGAAAAAACTCTTTTAAAAAATGTAAAGAATAAAAGAATGATTTCATTTATTTTAACTCTTATTTTATTTGTTGCTTTTTTATTACTTATTTGTTTTATTATTGGGCCAGAACTCGTTCATTCTATTAAAGAAATTGTTAAATTGGCACCTAATGCTTATGATCAACTACTTATTTTCTTAAAAGAAAATAGAAATATAATGAATGGAAGTTTTAAAAATATCATCGATTCTATTATTTCTTTAGATCTTGACTTATCTGCTTTATATAAAACAATTATAAATAATTGGCAAAGTTTATTTCATTCTGGATTTTCTATTTTATCAAATACATTAAGTAGTTTATATACTTTCTTTATTGGTCTTGTCTTTTCAATTTATCTTCTTTTTTCTAAAGAAATATTATCTAGACAACTTAAAAAAACAGCAATTGCTTTTATTGGAAAAAATAAAACCGATAAGATTTGTAAGATTATTCAGTTATCAAGTGATACTTTTTCAAGTTTTATTACATGTCAATGCTTAGAAGCTTGTATTCTTGGAAGTATGTTTATTGTTACAATGAGTGTTTTAAAAATGCCTTATGCTATGTTAATGGGTGTGGTTATTGCGATAACTGCATTGATTCCTGTTTTTGGAGCATTTATTGGATGTTTTATAGGAATTATTATGATTGGTATTGTAAATCCAATCCAAGCTATTGAATTTATTGTTTTATTTTTAGTTCTACAACAAATTGAAGGTAACTTTATTTATCCTCATGTTGTAGGAAATTCTGTAGGTCTTCCTTCTATTTGGGTCTTTGTAGCTGTAATCATAGGTGGAAATTTAATGGGTATCATGGGAATGTTTTTATTTATTCCTTTAACATCTATTTTCTATACTTTATTTAAAACTTATGTTAAAGATCAATTAAAAAAACAAACATCTTAATACAAAAAGCCAAGACTCTCATCGTCTTGGCTAATAGATGTAATATCTCGATATCTTTTGATATTTTTAAAATATTTAAAACCTTTTTAAGCTACATTATTTTAAATAAAAAAAGAAAAACTAAACCTTTCGATTTAGTCTATATCTTCTACAATTTTATTAACAATATCATCTAATGTCCCATCGTTATCAACATGATAATGACAACTATCTAAATAAAGATCATGTCTTTCATCATAGAGTTGATAAAGTTTTTGAGGGCCATCTTTTAATAAAGGTCGATGTGCTGTTTCTACATCACTCACAATATTATCTAAAGGTCGATCAATATAGAAAACAGTCCCCGCTTGTTTTAAAATATCTCGATTTTCTTTTCTTTTAATAACTCCCCCACCAGTAGAGATAATATAGCCATCAAGCTTTGCCATATCTAAACATGCTTCACTTTCTCTGTCCCTAAAATATTCCTCAGAGATAGCAAACATATCAGGTATTGTACATTGATATTTTTTTTCAATATATTCATCCATATCAATAACTGGCATCTTTAATTTTTCTGATAATAATTTGGAGATGGTTGTTTTACCACACCCCATGATTCCCACTAATATAATATTTTTCATTCTTACGCCCTTTTATAATTTCCCAATACTTTTAACGTTGTACTATTTGCTTTCATTTTATTAATAGCACGTTGAATTCTTTCTTCATGCATGTTTCCTTCAAAATCAATATAGAAATAATATTGCCAATATTGTGTTTCAATTGGTCTTGATTCAATACGATCCATATTAATTTGACTTTGTTTAATTGTTTGTAACATGTTATCTAAAGCTCCAACTTGATGTGGTAATGTAAAGATAACAGAAACTTTATCACTTTCTTTTGGACAAATAAGTTCTTTTGAAATCACCATAAAACGTGTTCTATTGTTTTTCTTATTTTGTACATTTTCTTTTAACATTTCTAAACCATATAATTTACAAGCAAGGGGTGAAGCAATTGCTGCTTTTGTTGGATTATTTGAATCTTTAACATATTTAGCAGCCATTGCTGTATCTTGAAATGGTCTTTGTTCAATATAGCGATGTTGATATAAGAACTCACTAGATTGTGCTAATCCTTGAGGATGTGAGTAAACTTGTCTTATATCTTCAATCTTTGTTCCTGGAAGTGCCATTAAACATTGACTAACATTTACAGCAGTTTCTCCTACAATATAAAAACCATATTTTCTAATTAAATCATAGTTATCATTAATAGATCCTGTTAAGCTATTTTCAATAGGTAAAACCCCATAATCAATTTCACCATTTTCTAATGCTACATAAACATCTTCAAAGTCTTTATAACCAATATTTCTTGTCCCTTCACCAAAGAAGTTTTCTACAGCACTTTGAGAAAATGCTCCAGCAATTCCTTGATATCCAACAAGGGGATCTTTTTTGAATTCAGTTTTAATATTTTTATCTAATTCAAGTGGTAATAAATCTGATTGATAAGATTTAGAAACTGTCATCATTTCTTGAATAAAACATCTTGCATATTCTTTTAATTGATCATTATTTAAACGATTAAGATTCTTTTCAATAACTTCTCTTTCTCTTTCAGGTTGGAAAATTTCTAAATGATTTTCAATTTTATATTCAACGACACTTTTAGAAAGAGCCATACGTTTTTCAAAAAGTTCCATTAATTGTTGATCAATTGCATCTATTTCAATTCGACATTGTTTTAAATCTTTCATACTTATTCCCCCATCATATCAAGTATTCCTAAAGCCATCATTGCTTCTACAACAACAACTGCTCTTTGTACAATACAAGGATCATGTCTTCCTTTTATTTTTAATTCTACATTTTCTTTTGTTGCAATATTAATCGTCTTTTGTTTTTTAGCAATCGAAGGTGTAGGTTTAAAAGTAACCGTACAACTTACAGGCATACCATTTGTAATACCACCAGTAATGCCACCATTATGATTTGTAGAAGTTCTTACATTTCCTTCTTCATCATAATAATAACAGTCATTGGCTTCACTCCCAAACATTTCATCAATACTTTCTCCATCGCCAAAAGAAACACTTTTAACGGCTGGAATTGAAAACATCAATGAAGATAAATGACTTTCTAAAGAATCAAAGAAAGGTTCACCTACTCCAGCAGGAACATGTAAAGCAACACATTCAACTTTTCCACCAACACTATCTAAATTTTCTTTAGCTTTTAAAATCGTTTCTTCCATTTTTTCAAAAACACCCTCTTTAATTGTTGGATATTGTTTTTCACTTAATTTTAAAAGCATTTCATCATCTACATTTACAGGGAACTTTTCATCTTTGATTTTTCCAATTGATAAAATATGTGCTCCTACAATAATTCCTTTTTGTTTTAAAATCTGTTTAGCAATATTTCCCGCAAAAACGATTGGGGCTGTAATTCTTCCGGAAAAATGCCCACCCCCACGGACATCATTAAATCCTTTATATTTAATATAAGCTGGATAATCGCTATGTCCTGGTCGCATATTTGTTTTAAGTAAAGAATAATCTTTAGAATGTTGATCACTATTATAGATGACTCCTGTAAGAGGTGCCCCTGTGGTAATACCATCTTGTAACCCTGATAAAATTTCTACTTGATCTGCTTCTTTTCTAGCTGTCGACATTTTATTTTGTCCTGGTGCTCTTCTTTTCATATCACGCGAAACTTCATCTAAATCTATTTGAATACCGCTAGGAAGGTTTCCAATGGTAATACCAATAGCTTTTCCATGGGATTCACCAAAAATTGTCAGTTCTATATTATTTTTATAAGTTGCCCCCATCGATTTTTCCTCCTAACATCTCGAAATCTTCCCAAAAACTTGGATAAGATTTTTTAACACATTCTTTATTATCAATAATGACTGGCTCCTTACACACTGTTGAAGCAATCGCTAGCATCATCGCCATACGATGATCATCATGACTTGATACATTTCCACCAGTTAAAGTTTCTACGCCATCTAATTCCATAGAAGATTCATGTTCAACTGCATGTGCTTTTAGTTTATTCAATTCTTCAACTGTTGCTTGAAGACGATCACATTCTTTAATACGTAAACGTCCGGCATTGATGACTTCACTATGTCCACTTGCCACTGCTAAGGCAAGAGAGACAACTGGAATAACATCAGGGCATTGACTCGCATCCACAATTGTTGCTTTTAAACCATGACTCACCACTTTAATTCCTTCATCATTTTCCACGATTTCACAATTCATTTGTTTTAAAAAATCAATTGTTGCTTTATCACCTTGTAAAGAATCTAAATTTAAATCTAATAATGTAACATCATTTCCTAAAGCACCCGCTACTAAATAGAAAGCAGCTTGAGAAAAATCAGATTCCACACGATAATCTCTTGCCTTATATTCTTGTCTACCTCTTACAATAAATTGTTTATATTCATGATTCACAATTTCAATACCATAAAGTTTTAATACTTGTAATGTTAAATCAATATATCCTTTACTTTCAAGTGGTGTCGTAATTTCAATGATTGAATCAAATGATAATAAAGGTAAAGCAAATAATAAACCGGTAATAAATTGTGATGAAATATTACCTGGAATACGATAAAGATCCGGTTTTAATTCTCCAACAACATTTAAATCTAAAACATTTTCACGATATAAATAACCAATATTTTGTCTTTCAAAGATTTCATAATAGATATCTAATGGTCTTTTCCCTAATTGTCCTCTTCCTATAAAACGTACTTTATTTTCTTTAGCAAGAGAAATAGGAACCATGAAGCGAAGCGTTGATCCTGATTCTTCACAATCAATTTGGACTCCTGGCATCGTATTATTTTTAGTAAATGTGTAATTACCATTAATAATAAGATAATCTTCATGTTGTTCAATAATTGTTCCAAGTGCTTCCATCGCACCAATTGTTGCTTTAATATCTTGAGAATATTCTATATGATCAATTCTTGAAATACCTTTAGCAAGACTAGCTGCAATAATCGCACGATGTGCTAATGATTTTGAAGGTGGAACAGATACTTTCCCTTTTAGTTTTGTAGGAATTAACTTAATTTGACTCATTTTATACCCTTTCTTTTTTTAATAAAAATTCTTGATTTGTTTGATAAACATAACTATCTCCTATTTCTTTTAATAAAACAACAGATAATGAATTATTAATATTCTTTTTATCTAAAGAAATAGCTTGAATAAGATTTTTTGTTTCAACTTGACATTCATATGGTAGATTGTATTTTTGTAAGATTTCTTTAATTTGCATGGAAGATTCTGTTTTTGTCAAATTTAAACTTTCAGCAAGTTTTGTAATTTGATACATTCCAATACCTACGGCTTCCCCATGTGAATATTTTTCATAGTGATAATATTGTTCAATGGCATGCGCATAGGTATGACCAAAGTTAAGTAATAAACGATCACCAAAATCAAATTGATCTTTTTCAACAACTTCTCTTTTGATGTTGACACAATTATATATGATTTCATCAATAAATTCATAGAGTTCTTCAAAATTTTGATAAGAATTTAATTGATCAAATAATTTTTTATCTTTAATACATCCATATTTAATGACTTCTCCCATGCCATCACTGATAAAATGTGGATCTAATGTCTTTAATGTACATGGATCAATCAAAACCATGGATGGATGATAGAAAGCTCCTACCAGGTTTTTCCCTTCAGGTAAATCAACCGCTACCTTTCCACCAACAGAACTATCCACTTGTGCAAGTAAAGAAGTAGGAATTTGGACAAGTTTTACCCCTCTTAAATAACTACTTGCGACAAATCCTGCCATATCACCAATCACACCACCACCTAAAGCAATGATTAAATCCGTTCTTGTAAGTTTAAAATCTAAACATGCTTTATAAAGTGCTGGTAACATATCAAAACGTTTTGATGTTTCTCCATGTTCTACAACAACATGACTTACTTCATAATCTTTTTCAAGATTTCTTGTTAATGCATCTCCATATAAAGGATAAACTTGATCATCGGAAATGATCATTATTTTCTTTCCTTTAAAGATTTCTTTTATTTTATCATTTGCTTTATCTAAAATATGTTTTTCTATATAAATAGGATAACTATGTTCCTTTAAATTAACGATCATTTCCATTATCATCACCTTATAATTCTTTCCCTACTGCATCAGCAATTGGTTTTAATTCTTTCATTAATTGTTCAAATTTGGCTGGTTTTAATGATTGTGGTCCATCACATAATGCTTTTT
>OGYU01000364.1_pt1 | contig 38083 bp, 29 predicted proteins | sample 1576581 | NCBI WGS metagenome assembly OGYU01 (sample SAMEA3541547, study PRJEB24748) | human gut metagenome | biome: human gut; feature: human-associated habitat; material: faeces | place: China | collected 2012 | reverse complement strand
TGTCTCCCCCAGTTATATCAAACAATAGAATGCACGCTCTGCGAGCATTCTATTGTCATGAATCAAAAATAATTTGAAGACTTTTTTGAAGTTCCTATCGTTTTTCCCAGGGGCAGGTAGCAATATTGTTTTTATAATCTGAACCATATATTCCAGCACATGCCGCAATTGGTTGATCAATACACGATAGTTCATCTGCATTAAATAAATCATCAAAAAAACCAATATTAAGATCAAATTGCCCTCTTTATTTTAAAATTTGTTCCATTCTCTTTTCCTCTACACTTTATAATACTGCGCCTGAGCCTGCCATAGCTGCGCATAGAGCCCGTTTTTGGAAAGCAGCGCCTCATGCGTTCCGCTCTCCGCTATTTTCCCGTTATCCAGAACAAAAATCCGATCGCTGAACTTGCAGCTGGAAAGTCTGTGGGAAATGTAAACCGCAGTCTTCCCCTTGACGATCTCATCAAAGCTCTCATAAACCCTGCTTTCTGAAACAGGATCAAGCGCCGCAGTCGGCTCATCCAGAATGCAAATCTGACCGCCCTTATAAATCGCCCTTGCGATCGCAATCTTCTGCTCTTCTCCTCCGGAAAACGAAACGCCATCCTGCTCGTATTCCGGATATACCACGGTTTCCAGACCTTTCTTTAGTTTATTCAGACGTTCCCCAAAGCCTGCCAGCTGCAGCACCTCTTTTGCACGTTCTGCTTCATACTGCACAGAAGCGGCTACATTTTGCCCAAGCGTCAGGGACAACAGGGAATAATCCTGAAAAACGATCGCAAAAATCTTCTGCCACTCCCTCAAATCATATTCCCGGATATTTTTGCCGTTCCAGAGGATTTCTCCCTCCTCCGGCTCATACAGCCTGCAAAGAAGCTTTACGAGCGTCGTTTTCCCGCTTCCATTCTTCCCGACCACTGCGATTTTCTCAGACGGCTCGATTTTCAGATTGACATGATCCAGAACCAGCTCTTTTGTCCCCGGATACCGGAAAGAAACATTCCGAAACTCAATCACCCCTTTTGTCATCTCTGTGAAAGAATCTCCCTTTGTTTTCTCTGCTTCCAGGTTCAGATATTCCAGGGTACTTGCGATCCTGCCAACATCCGTCCGAAATTCCCCTGCCAACCGGATGGATGCTGAAACCGACATACATGCCTGAAAAATTGCCTGCGCATACCGCAGCACCATGCCGACCGTGATCGTCCCGGCAATTGCCAGCGCCAGCACGCAATAATAGGAAACACACAGCAAAATTCCCTGAATCATGCCAGTTCCAAGCCCGCCTGCACCATTGATTCTGGCAATGGTAAATACATTTTTCCTGACACCTTCCCGTTCTGTATCGACCGTTTTCTGAATCATTTTCTTCGCACGGTACATAAAAATATCCTTCAAAGACTGTGCCCCGATCGCACCGCTTCCGCCTTCATCCATATACCAGAAGCGGCTGTCCTTTTCTGCCTGAGTCATTTGATTCATCGCAGCAGATTCTTTCTTCTGATACCATTTGGCATAAACCGACGCGCCGACCACAGCCAGACCAATATTGAACAGAAGCGCTGCCGCAACCTTCCCCGCCGCGCTCCCGGAAACCTGCATTGCAAGCGGAATCAGCATAATAACCGAACCAAGCAGTTCGAACCCGGAATTGCAGAGGTTGCAAAACTTATCTGCGACTCCAAAAAATCCGCTTCCCCAGCTTCGGTCTGCCAAAATCCTCGCCCGCATTTCCTTTGCATAATCCGATTCCAGATCAGAAAAAGAAATATTCAGGGTATTTACCGGAACAAGCGTCTCAAAACGCATGGCAATCTGATAGCTTCTGGTTTTCATCTCCTTTTCCAGAAGCGCTTTTACACCTTTCAAAAGCCAGATTCCGACCAGTCCAACAACTGCTATAGAAACCGGATCTGCAGAATTTTCCCTGTAAACCAGCAAATCCAGAATTCTGGCAACCAAAATTACCGGCAGATAGAAAAGCAGGGCATTCAATCCTCCCTGAAGAATCACAATTACAGGGAACTTCCGATCCATCGCCCAAAGCAATTTTATTGTATCCCGAACAGGAACTTTTCGTTTTTCTTTCATTGCTGTTCCTCCTCCCTGTAATACCGGCTCTGAATTTCATAGAGACGCGCATACATTCTGTTTTGCGCCATCAGTTCTTTATGGGTTCCGCTTTCCTGTATTTTCCCGTCTTTTAGCAGAATGATACGATCCATAAATTGTGTGCTCGCAAGCCTGTGGGAAATATAGATACAGGTTTTCTCTTTTCCAAGTTCCCGGAATTTTTCATAAACTTCACTCTCCGCAATTGCATCCAGCGCTGCTGTCGGCTCGTCCAGAATCCAGATCTGTGCCGATTTATGATACAGCATCCTCGCCATCAGAAGTTTCTGCGCTTCTCCACCGGACAGGGAAATTCCATCCCTGGATACCGCCTTTGTCATCTGGGTCAGAATTCCGTTTGGCTCCTGCTTTATCCGCTCCGAAAGTCCCGCCTGTTCCAGAGCTGCCCAGACCTGATTCTGATCCGTCTCTTCCAACGGTTTCAACGAAACATTCTCCGCTACGGTATATGGAAGAACCAGCGCATCCTGAAACAATACAGCAACCTGATCCCGGATAAAATCTGCCTGTCCTCTGGAAACCTCCGTCCCCTGTATGGTAATTTTCCCGGACGAAACCGGATACAGACCGCATAGAAGCTTGACCAGCGTTGTTTTGCCAGCCCCATTTTCCCCGATCAGCGCAAGCTTTTCCCCTTTCCGGATGTTCAGCTTCAGTCCGTCAATTACGAGCCTGCCTGCATTATACCCAAACGACACATCCTGAAAGGAGATCTCCTCCGCTGTCCGCGCGCATTCCACTTTTTGCGTACATTCCGTTTTCTGCTGTCCGGCAGGCGCTTCGCCCTCCTGCATGTATGTCCGGATTTTTTCGATTCCCTTGCTTCCGGTCTGCAGCTGACTATAGCTATGTACAAATACCGTAACAAAATTGGAAAACTGCATCGCAATACCATAATACAGTACAAATTCAGCCGCCGAAATTTCCTGTGCAGCGCACTTTTGAATCAGATACAGAAATACCACAATATCCCGTACACAGGCGATCGCGCCCTCCAGCATTCCGGAACGCGCAAGTACAGAAAAGTATTTTTTCTGCAGCTGCACCAGGCTTTTCAAACACCCGTCTATTTTCCCGGAAACAACCTCTGACAACTGATACAGGCGCATATCTTTACCGTATTTTTCATTCTGCGCAGCCCCGATAAAATAGAAAAAGCGTCGGTTTTCCCCAGCCTGCTCCTCCAGAAGTCTCTGGTACGCTTTTTCATTTTTATGACAGACAACATATCCTGCTGCGGATAACAAAAGCAACACGAAAAACAGTCCCGGCTGCAGACCAAAGATTGCCCCTCCGAACAACACGAAGGAGCCAATACACACGCACAGATCCAGAATGCCTTCCAGAAATATGCGAAAATCACTTCCCCACAGGGCAGTCTGCCGCGCCATCCCGTATGCTTTCTGTCCCTCTGTGCTTTCTGCATAAGAGCAGGCTTTATCAAAACGTTTTAAAAAGATTTCATACAGAAAATCCCGGCACAAAAACAGCTGCCGCATTCCCCTCCCGGAAGACGCCATCTGCTGCAGTCCATAAACACAGACCGCAACAAGCCCTGCCGCCGCCAGCTGCGCTGCATCTGCCTTTCCGGTGGAAATTCTTGAAACCACAAACGCCGGAAACCAGACAGCGACCACAGAAATTCCCAAAGACGACAGAACACATAAAATCAGGTAGCAAAGCAACCCCCGATGCTTTTGCCAGATTTTCTGAAATACAAAAGAAATATTTTTTATCATTCTATACATTCCCCTTATATCGATGAATTCTTTCCGTTTTAACGATACCACTTTGCCTGGCTTTCGTACAGTTTCTGATACACCGGGCACGTTTGGGACAGTTCTTCATGACTTCCTGTTCCGGCAATTTTATGATTTTTGTCCATGACGATGACCTGATCCATCAGGCGGCAGATTCCGATTCGGTGCGTAATAATCAACACGGTTTTATCCTTCAATTGTTCCAGGATTTCAGCCACTGCCTCTGCCTCGTGGGATGGGTCAAGATACGCGGTCGGTTCATCCAGCACATAGAATTCCGCGTCCTTATGCAAACAACGATATAATGCTACGCGCTGCCATTGTCCGCCAGACAGCTCCTGCCCGCCATATTCTTTTCCGAGGAACCAGTTTTCCAGCGAAAAATTCTCCGGGCGCACACTGTCTGCATCGTCAAAGCCGATGTTCTCCGCAACCGTCAGGCAGTATCGCCCAAACTCGTGCGGCATCACGGAAATATTGCTGTAGTCGCAGTCTCGCTCCGCGCTCACCAAAACTTTGTCATAGCTAATGCTGCCGCTCTTTAAAGGATACAGACCCAGCAGGCATTTTATGAGAGTGGTCTTGCCCCTCTGTTAAACAACGTAATTCTCCGCCTGTGCTTTCCACATCCGGCTGTAAAGTCCGCCTGCCGCAAGCAATTCCTCATGCGTCCCTGTCTCCGCAATCCGCCCTTTTTCCATCACCAAAATCCGGTCAGCCAGGCGTGCAGAAGCGAGCCGGTGTGTTACGATCACCGCTGTTTTTCCCTTTACCATCTGTAAAAATTTCTCATACACAGCACTTTCTTCCACCGGGTCAATCGCCGCAGTCGGTTCGTCCAGCACAATCAGGTCATGCTCCCGGTACTGTCCCCTCGCAATCGTCACCTGCTGCCAGAGCCCTCCGGACAGGTCGATTCCCTCAAACTCCCGCGACAGCATCAGTTCGCTGCACTGCGCAACTGCTTCCGGCTTTAAGCCCGTTCGCTCCAGCAGCGGTTTTACCGGCGCATTCTTTTTCGGGTCGCTGATCGTCACGTTGTCCTGCAGCGTCATCTGGTATCTCATGTAATTCTGGAACACGGCAGAGCGCCCGATACAGCCGTCCTGCGTGGTTCCCTGTTCCGCGCCGCACGGCTGCGTCACTGCTCCATCCTCCACTGTCACAGCCCCTTGTGTCGGTGGGTACAGCCCCAGAATCAGTTTTGCCAACGTCGATTTTCCCGCTCCGTTCTCCCCGACAATCGCCAGGTGCTCTTTTTCCGGAATCGTCAGGTTCAAATGCTCAATCGAAGGCTCCTTTGCGCTGGGATAGGTAAAGGAAACATCCGAAAATTGCATCGCCTTCCCCATCCGCGGCACGTCCTTCCAACTCCTGTCCGGATCTTTTTCCAGGAATGCCACATAGTTCTCCACCGCAGGCAGACTGCCTACTGCACTTCCAAGAAATCCACAGACCAGTGCAAATACCATGTCAAATAACGAATTTAACGCATAGTATACTGCCGCAAATGCACCAACTGAGATGCTTCCCTTTAAAACGCTCACCACTAAAATCAGCACCGCGCCCAGATATCCGATCATCCCGACCGTCTGGTTGATGGCATCCAGCCCGTTCGCCTTTGTGCGGACTGCAGCCTCTTTTTCACACAGCTGCTGCTGTTCGGTTTTCATCTTCCCAAAGAAAAACGGCACAGCGCGCAGCACCCTCGTCTCCTTGATAAATGCAAGGTCTGTCAGGCACTTCCGGTAGCCCTGATATTTCCGTCTGACCGGCGCTGCCGTATCTTCATAGCTATAAAAAATATTTCTCTGCATGTACAGTGTCACGATGGACGGCACAAATGAAATCACGATACACAACAGCAGCACAGGGTTCAGGGATGCCGCATAAATCGCAAAAAATACCAGATACGGCGGAACCATGTCGATGATGCCGATCATATGGAACATGAAAACATTCGCATCGTCCCGCCCAGCCTGCGCCTTCTGGATTTCATCCAGCGACTCGCTCTGCTCAAATGCCAGCGGAAAAAGCTTCGAAATTTTCTCGTTAAATTCATAACGATACGTCTCGTCACAGATTTCCAGAAATTCCGTCAGCGCATAGTTAAACAGCGTATTCAACAGCTGGTAGCCGATAATCCCGCATACATAAAAAGCTGTCGCAGCGATCAGCGCTGCCTCAAACCGCCCTTTCCCGACAGAGGCGATCAGCTCGTTCACAAAATTCGAAAGCAGCAAGGTATTTGCGCCCATCACGACCGACTGCGAAATGCCCAGCACATTGATCAAAATAAACCGCAGCGGCGCTGCATGGAACGCCATCGGGAACATGACGCGCACGGTATGAAAAAAGCTTCTTTTTTTCACAGATACCACCTCCTCTGCGTTTCGTACATTTCGCAATAGATGCCGTTTTGTGCCATCAGGTCTTCATGCGAGCCCTGCTCCATCGCCTTTCCGTCCTCAATCGCAATAATCCAGTCGCACAAAGATGTGGCGCCCAATCGGTGCGTAATCATAATCGTTGTTGTATCCTGATACAGCTTCAAAAACTTCTGGTAAATCTGCTGCTCCCGTACCGGATCGATCGCCGCGGTTGGCTCGTCCAGGATTTTCAGCTCTGCATCCTGATAATACAGGCGCGCCATCGCAATCCGCTGCCACTCGCCGCCGGACACATCCACGCCGTCCTCTGCGATTTTCCCGAGTACCGTGTCCATGCCCTGCGGCAGCTTTTCCAGCACATTGTCCAGCTCGGAGGTTTCCGCCGCTTTTGCAATTTTTGCCCGCTGCCCTGCATCCGCGCCGGGCGCGATATTATCCGCTACCGAGACCGGATACTTCGCATAATCCTGAAACAGCACGCCGAACAGCTTCCAGATCTGCTCCCTCGAAAACGTCTCGATCTTTTCCCCATTTAACAAAATCTCACCGGAATCCGGCTCATACAAGCGTAAAATCAGCTTTACAATCGTCGATTTGCCGCAGCCGTTGCGCCCGACAAACGCGTAGTGGTGCCCTTTTTCGATCCGAAAGCACATATCCTTTAACACCATCGCTTCGGTGTTCGGATAATGGAACGAAACATGGGAAAATTCCAGCGACTCAAACGAAAGCGCTGCGCTACTGTCCGGTTTTTCCTCATATTCCGGCAGCTCCAAAATACGTTTCATGTCGCCCAACAGCTGTCTGCCCTGCTCCATCTCTTTGAGCATTCCCGGCAACTGCCAGGTCAGGTTCTGCGCCATTGCCATAAACGATGTAACCAGCGAAACGAAAACACCGACAGAGGTATTGCCCTGCACAACCGGGAAAATCAGCGCAAAGATCACCAGAATCGACAGCGCGATCGCCAGGAAGCCGCCCATGTTCATGCCGATGAACCACCAGCGTCTCGCTTTCCGCTCCCGCAACCTTGCGGTCTGTCTTTCTCTTAAGAAAATCCCGTTGACCCAATCGCCAAACCCGAACAGAACTCGTTCATTTGCCGCGTCGCGGTTCCCCAGAATTTCTTCTGTATAAGCAGCTTTCCGTTTTCCGAGTGTGACCTCTTTTTTCGCCTCATACTGCTTCTGCCCGCCTTTTACCGCAAAGAACCCAAAGCCGACCAGCAGCACCATGATAACCGGAGAAATCCAGACCGGAGCCTGCGTAATCAGCCACACAACCAGACAGCCGTTGGAAATCAGGAAGCAGACCATCGAAAAACCGCTTTCCAGGACGCCGTTTAACACTTCCTCCGGATCCTTCGATACCCGCTCCAGCGCGTCCTGAATCTCCGTATTCTCCAGAAATCCATACGGAATCCGCGAAAATTTCCCAATCATCCGCTCGTCCAGATACGGAAAGAGCACCTTCCGCTGGTGAATCCGCATCCAGGTATCCAGATTTCCGCCCAGCCGCTGGCACAAGATCAAAGCTCCCAACAGGCAGGCGTCGCGGATCGCCTCTTCCATCCGCTGATTTAACACCAGGTCGATAAACCGCGCGCTGACCAGCATGGTCAGAAACGGAAGCAACGCAGATACGATTTTTTCAAGGAATCTCCCTATTACCAGAAATTTCCCCGGAGCATGTCGAAACGACATGCCAGTTTCCCCTTGTTTCATTTGTGCAGTCCCCCTTACTAAAACAGGCAATTTAGCCCCTCCTGTTTTGTTATCTTATTCTACCAGCTTCATAGACATTTTAGAGTTCTTTTATTGCTTTTTCCCGGGGCATTTTCCCCCCAAAGGTCAGATACCAACACCAATCTGAAATGCCTCTTAAAAAAAGTTTTAATAAACTGTCAATTTAACTGCGCCAGAAACAGCTTCGCATATTTTCCTTGCTTTTCCATCAGCTCCTGATGCGTGCCTTGTTCTGTGATCGAACCGTTTTCCATATAAAAAATTCTATCGCAGGCAGTGATCGACGCCAGTCGGTGCGAAATCATCAGGATTGTCTTGTCTTTCAGATAAGAAAAGACAAGATCATAAAATTCTTTTTCGAAACGAATATCCATTGCAGCAGTCGGCTCGTCCATAATCAGGATATCATGGTTTTCATAAAAAACGCGTGCAAGCGCAATCCGCTGCCGCTCTCCGCCGGAAAAATCGATTCCGTCCGCACAGAATTCTTTCGAAATAATTCCATCCAGCTGATCTGCTGCTTTGGGAATCCGGGCACAAATCAGAGCGTCCCGGACTTTTTCCAGATCGGGATTCTGGTTCATCGAAACATTTTCTGCAACCGACGCGGCATACAGGTTGAAATCCTGGAACAGCGTCGAATAGACGCTTCTGTAAGTGCGGATATTCATCTTCTCCGCAGGCGTTCCATTATATAAAATCTCCCCGCTGCTGCAGTCATAGAGCCGGAGCAGGAGCTTTACCAGCGTCGTCTTGCCAGATCCGTTTTCGCCTACAAACGCGACCTTTTCCCCTTTTTTAATTTCAAACCGGACGTTCTTTAACCCAAACTTGTTATTTTCATACTGAAAGCAAATATCCTGCACCTGAAGCGTTTCAAATGGCGCTGCAGATTGTCCCGGTTCTTTCTTTTCAATTTCAGGTTCCATGTTTTCAACTGTCCGGAACCGTTCGATCAGCGTTCCGTTTTCTGCAAATACAGCAATCTGCGCAGAAAGGCTTTCCAGGCTGAACTGAATCTGATTGCAGGCATTGAGCACCGCGACAAAACCGGAAGCTGTCATGGTATTCCAAACGAGTGTTTTGACTGCCAGATACAACGATGCGAAAAAGTCAATCAAAAGGCAGGAACCGCCAATCGTTTCCAGCGCCGTCAGCCGTCCGATTTTTCCGCCCTGTTTTCGGATCAGGACAGCTTTTTCCTCTGTATTTTTACGATATCGTTCCAAAACCGTCTGTTTCATCCCGGATGACCGAATGTCCTTTGCATACTCCGGCAGATAGAGCACACGTTTGAGCATCGAGGCTTCTTTTTCCTTTAATTTTACCGCCGTATCATACGATACCCGTCTGGATACCATTTTTTGATTCATCCAGAAGCTGAACCCGAACGACACAGCAGCCACAACCGGTACAATCCAGTCCGCCCCGATCACGGAAACACAGGTCAGGGCAAGCGTCAGGACAGATTCCAGCAGGTCCAGAAAATTTCCGACCACCTGAATCGCCCTTTTTGAGCACTCTTCTCCCGCCAGCGTAATCGCGCTGTAATAGCTTTCCGTATCATAGCTTTGCAAATCAACCGTCCGCATTTTTTCGAACAATTCCCGCTGCAGAGACTGTACCAGCTTTTCCTGACACACCGGCTGATAGCGATTCTCGAAAAAACTCTGAACCGCATAAGTGACTCCTACGATCAAAAACGAGATTCCGATAAACGTCAGAATAAATGCCAACGTTTTTTTCTGTTCCATACAGGAAATGATATATGCCAGAAAAATAATCCGTAAAAAGGAAGTCCGCACACTGACGACAACTCTCATCAGCGCCGACAGCACGACAAATCCCGGCTCTGCTGACATGGCTTTCCCGAACAAATAAAAATTATTCCGGACGATCGTTTTCCGTTTTTGCCGACTCGATTTCCTCCTGTCCATACAGCTTTTGCTGTAGCTGATACATTTCATAATAATGCCCCTTCTTCTCCATCAGCTCACAATGATTCCCCTCTTCTACAATCGTTCCTTTATCAAATACCAGAATACGATCCGCGAGCTGCGTCGTAAACAGTCTGTGCGAAATAAACAAAATCGTCCGCTCCGGCGATGCCAGCGTCTGCATGACATACCGGTTGATTTTCCGTTCCGTCAAAGGGTCCAGCGCGCTCGTCGGTTCATCCAGAATTACGAACGGATACCGGTTCGCAATAATCCGCGCCAGCATCAGCTGTTGGCTTTCCCCACCGGACAGCACCAGTCCGTCATCCGCAAATTCCCGGGAAATCGACTGATCCAGGTTTCTGATTTTTTTGCGTACTTCCAGCTGGTTTACCGCATTCTGAATTTCTTTCTCCGACAGTTCTTCCCCAGCCCGGATATTATCCCGGACAGACATCGGAAACAAATGAAAATCCTGATGGATTACCCCGAAAAACTTTGTCAGATCTGCTTTTGTATACTGACTGATCTCGGTTCCGTTTAATAAAATCTCCCCCTCTTTTCCAACAAATAACCCGGATAAAAGGTTGGTAAACGTCGTCTTTCCTGCACCATTTTCTCCGACAACCGCGATGACTTCTCCGTTTCGGATCGTTACGTTTACATCGTGCAGGGCACGCTTTGCATTTGTTCCTTTCTGATAAGAATATCCGACATTCACAAAAGAAAGCTCAAATCCATTTGAACAGTCCAGATGTCTGTCCCCTGTTTCAATTTTCTGATAGTTTTCGCAATATTCCTGATATTCCCGGATATAGAGCGACGCTTCTTTAATCGCAATCAGCTCGTCAAAGAACCATTCCAGATCCCAGCCAAACGTTGTAATCGACTGCGCAATTCCGATAAAATCACCGATCAGTAACATATGTCCGGTCAGAATCCGCACGACAACATAAGCGATCGGCAGCATAATTATCAGTCCGTCGCTGATCAGCAGCTCAACAAAATTTAAAAATCCGATCTTTTTTCCAAACTTTCTGCAGACCGCTATCGTCTCTGAAACGCCCTCTTCATAAATACTCTGGACAATCTGGAAAACCGAGGTCGTCCGCAGTTCTTTTGCATACTGAGGCAGATAAAATACCCGCTTCGCATATTCTTTTTTTCGCGTCGGAAAGGTCAGCGCCTGGTTGAATTCGTGCCGGTACTTCGCGCCCTTTGCCCCGACCACATAGGAATAAAACAGCGGCAGAACCGACAACACGATTGCAAACCAGTCCACCTTCCCGATATAGAACAAAATCAGTACGAACGCTTCTACCAATCCGAACAGCGTTCCGATCGAATTCCAAACCTGTAGAATATTTTTTGCCGTATTGTCCAAAAGACGCTGATATAAATTCAGAAATTCCGGCTGGCAATACTGATCATATGGCACATCCGCCGCCCTGTCCGAAATCGTCTCATACAGATACTGTTCGAGCTTTGTCTGAAACACAGGGGTATAAACATTTTTGAAATACTGGTCGCCAAAATGAAACCCAACATTGATCGCCAGCATGCCAAGCAATACCCACAAAACAGCAGTCAGATCCCGGTCAGTCTCAACGTGTACCAGAATCAGACGCAGGAAATAAACGCCGTAAAAGACGTTTAATAACTGTTTGAGCAGGTTATAGATGATGCAGATAAATGTGCTCTTTTTATCTATTTTGAAAATGGTGCGGAAATAGGTTTGAAACATCTGTATTATTATTCACTCCTAAACATTATTCAAAATGTACTAAGACTGCATCAGTTAATGTTTGAATTGAATACATTGTTTCTTTTACCAACTGATCATCTTCAAAATCAAAGTCAAACTGCGATTCTAACTCCACCAATATCTGAATTTCAATAATTGAATCTATCTCAGTATCTAAATCACTTAATGCTTCTTCGTTTCCTATTGTCATAATGTTTTCCCCCAAAAACATTGATAACACTCTACGTACTGAATATTCTATTTCTTCTCGTGCTATTTCTTTCATTATCTATATTTCTCCTTTAAAATATTTTATAATCTGAAAAAATAATTGCTTTGCATCTTTTGGATCTAATATATCATATAAAGGCAATGAAAATAATTCTTTCATTTCTTCTTTTATTATATCATATTCATTTTCAGAAAGAATTGTTTTTCTTATAGTTGCCATATTCTTTTCAACTATTTTTGATATTTTACTCGAAACTAAAGCAATTACTTTTCCTTTCCCTAAACTCTCCAAAACATGAATGGTATCCTTAATATACTCTCGATCATCCCAACTATTAATACACAAAATATAAATATGTGGAATTGTAGCCATTAAAAATGTCAATGTAGGAATAGTATATTCATCATCTTTTAATCCGTATGTATAAGGAACTACTCCAGATTGTCCACCTACAATAATTAAATCTGGATTATTTTTTATCTCTATCTCTCTCATCTTGCCTTGAATAAAACGTAAAATTTGCTCTCTTGGAAATCTTATTGAGGCATCCATTTCCAATGGACACATCCCTTCAAATCCAAATAATTCACAATGTGTTTCCGTTCCAAAATTACACACATTATAACCATTTTCTTTAAAAATTTTTCTTAACATAAGTTGCGTTGTAAATTTCCCTTGCGCTTTTCCAGTTCCAAATACTCCAACAACCGGAATTTTCGTTCCTATATGTCCGTATATTTCTCTAAATAACTGTGACTCTGCATAATCATCTTCTCCTAAAATAGGATGTCTAATTTTTAGTCCTTTTGTCTTAGCTTTTTCAAATAAATCCGAATACATATTTTTATCAATGTATTCTAAAGAAAATATATTCACCCCCATATTCAAAGCGCTTTCAAGAATCTCTTTTAACATATCACGTTGTGTTATACTTTCATAAATACTCGTTCTCGATATAATTAAAGTATCTACATCTTTTAAAGACTCTTTATTGATCGTTTTAAAAGTTTTGATATCTTTAACCATTATATTGGTTACTTTTTTAGGAAGATCAATTATACTTTTAACATTAAAATTTAACAACTCACGAAAATTCAATAATGTTTCAATTTCTTTTGTATATGAATAAATTGCTGCATTTTTTATATCAATTTTTTTCGCATTTGCTTCTACTACAGAATCTTTTATCATAGGAGAAACTTCTATTTCTGATTTAGACGCCAATTCATATAATATTCCAATATATTCATTATACGTTTTATTTGGATAAAATCCTATTATTTTTGCAGCCATCCCACTCATACGCGCTGTTGCAAAACTAGATCCATCAGCATAAACATATTTTCCATTATTCCAGCATACTATTTGCCGTCCTCCTTGTGTTATAAATCTTTCATTTTGATAATAATATGTATATTTTTCTTTAACGCTCTTCCCCCACACAGCCAAAAAACCATCATATTTGGCGGGAATCGCCATATATCCGGTATCATGACAAGCTGCAAAAATTAAAATATTATTATTCCTACACTTCTCTCCTATTTTTCTAAATTCTTCGCCATGTTGATCCATCAATGCGCCAAAGCTCATGTTAATAATATTTATGTTATTATGAATACACCACTCCATTGCCTTTAAAATATATTCACCTGTAGACATTCCGTTTTCATTAAAACATTGCAACACATAAATTTGAGCATTTTTTACATATTTATGAATAATTCCTACACATGCCGTTCCATGACCATATGGATCACTTGGGCTTACTTCTTCAAACTGATCATCCTTAATTGCAAATTGTTTTATAGATGTATCTCTAAAAAAAGAATGTGAAGCCAAAACACCTGAATCAATAACTGCAATTTTAACACCATATCCTTGATTTTTTAAAATGTCTTCTTTCATCATTTAATAAATCCTTCATTCGATAACTTTTGTACAATCTGCAAAATATTTTTTTCAGTTTCCTCTTCGGATACTTCGTTAGCATTAGAGATTAATTTTATCAATTTATCTATATCGCTTTCTTCTTGAATAGTTTTAGCGACAATATAGAAATAATAGTCACCTTCTAATATATTTCCATTCTCTTTATTAAAAATAAAAGCTGTTCCATTATTAATACCTGGCTCAAAACGCAAAAAACATCTTTTTAATTTCACATTCTCTAATTTCATATTTTTCCCCTCCAAATATTATTGACATGCGCAGCGCGGATCGATAGCCTCTAAATTTCCATATACATTATAAGACATCGCCATACATCCTCCGCCACATAAAGATAATAGTTTGCAACTACCACATTTTTTGCTCCTAATATCTACTCCTTTTCGAAATATTTCCAATTTTGAATTATTCCAAATATTATTTAAGGTATCTTCATATACATTTCCTAATACAAATTCTTTATGCTCTGCAAATAGACTGCATGGATAAGCATCCCCCTTCGCATCAATAAATAATTTTCTATTTCCCGCATCGCATATTTTTTTCCATTGTTTTCCTCTATTTATATCATAAATATCATATTCAAACCATTCTTGCATTTTTACGTAATTCTGTACAGCGCCCCCAATTCCTCCTATATATTTAGTTCTAGTTCCTTCTAAACGCTTTACAACCCTTTCCTCAATAGTGAATAATTCTTGCGGATCTGGTATTAAATTTCTATCTATTGCTCGCCCTGCAATCATCAAAGGTGACGCTCCAAATTCTGGGAGTCATCTGTTCCTGCTTGCGGGTATAGTTGCCATAAAAATACAAGACCGGAATTGATCCAATATTGAATATCGTCGGTACAATATTTAATCTTACAGGTATACTGTAAGATTGTAAAATTTTTAAAGCATTTACCGTCTTTTCAAAACACCCTGTGCCCCGTTGCTTGTCATTTGCATTCTTATTTCCTCCATCAAGACTGATATGTATAATATCATCTGGATTTAACAATTTAGATAATCGCATAGCTTCTTTTTCACCAATTAATGTTCCGTTAGAATAAATAATAATATTATAATTATATTTTCTGCTTTCCTCTATAATATTCCAAAAAAATGAATGTAAAAAAGGTTCTCCTCCAGTTATTCCAACTGTAAAAACTTCATTATCAGAAAATTTTTTCAATAATGATAAATACTCATCCATTTTCCTATCAGTCTGTGCATACCGAGAATTATTATAAGCTGCACGACAATGAATGCAGCTTAAGTTACAATTTGATGTAATTTCCCAACTAATAAATAAAGGACTTTTTAAAATTGTTCCATTTGCTTTTTGCATTATCATCGTTTGTGGATCTCTTATTGCTTCTTGATAATGTTCTTTAAAAATTTTATACAGATTTTCTGCTTGTTGTTTTGATTTATTCATATTTATATCTCCATATTTGAACAGTATGGTAATAGAACGCCTCTTTTTTTCATTTCCAATGAAATATTCTGATTTCTTGTTATTAGTTGCTTCCAGTTCTTCGTCCACAATGTCATAAATTCACTTTTCAATAAATCATCCCCCATTCCCTTTTGCATATAATCACACGGAAACACCATCCCATTTGCATTAATATACAATTTTGACCTTCCTGCACAACATCCTAATTTCACATGATTCATATCTTTTATCAAGGCTGGATTTTTCTTTAGAATTTCGATATCTTCTATTGTTGTTCCCGATATCCAATTACCATATAAAAGTTTTAATTCTTGTAATATGTGAATTGAATCTTCTATATTAGATTTATTTAAATCCTTTCCTTTTCCCAAATGCATTAGCGGTGATAAATGAAAAGACCGTATATTTTTAAAATTATAAAGTTGAGCACATAATTCTTTAAGAGTTTTTAAATTACTTTCGGTCACTACACAATTAATAATTATTGAACACGTTAATTTTGAAATAGTATTCATTGCCCTTTCAAATGTGCCATTCCCTCTTAACGCATCACACTCCTCTTTTGTTCCATCTATGCTAATTTGTATTGCATCATATGAATCCAAATATTTATTAATATAGTCAATTTCTAAATCCGTGCATAAACCATTGGAAAGAATAGTCAATGGTATATCTTTCTGCTTAATATATATTAATAATTCAATAAAATATTTATATAAACTTGGCTCTCCACCTTCAAGTATTAGTTCTCCTATATTTAAATTATAAAGTATGTCAACTATTTTCTTTGCTCTATCTATATCCATATCTTTTGTGTCTTTTTTCATAAATTCACTTGCGTAACAATGTTTACAATTAAGATTGCAATGTTCTGTAATTCCCCAAAAAACAGATAACGGAGTTGATAATTGAACAACATCTCCAACCCGAACCATATCATGAATATGTTCCAAGAATTGAATATATCTGCCTCTCAAATCAGATTTGTAATATTGTTTTCTTAAGTCCATTATATCATCAGTATACATCTTAAACTTCCTTTCATGACATACTATTTAATAATCCAGCAGATAGGCATTTAAACTATTTAGTTATGAGATCTTTGTTTTTCATATGCAAAAAAAATCTGATCTGATACTTCCATTTTAGAAACCCTCGGATTTCTACTTAAATATTCTGTAGATAATTCTTTCTTTTCTTCGCTATTTTCTACCATATTTTCTTCCTGTTTAATTTTCATATCTATCATCGTTTTTCCTCCTATTCTGCCTATCTGCTGGATATTATCAACTCTTTAAAGCACACCTTGGATCATATCCTGGTTGGCATACTCCAGTTATACTATATGCTATACCAATACATCCTCCTGTACATTTTCCCCATAAATAGCAAGTACTACATGGTTCATTCTCCAACACATAAAAACGTTGAATTCTTTTTTTTATATTTGATAATATCTCTTTACATCCTTGCGATAAATGTCCTAAATAAAATGCTTTATTTTTCATATACACACAAGGGAATACATCTCCATTCCAATCAATATATAAAGTACTATAGCCAGCCATACATGAATATTCTTGTTCATGATAGTTATGTTCCGATGAAATTTTCCCGTATAATGAAGCCATTTCATATGGGCATCCAATGTATCTAACCTTTTCTTTTTGATTCCTCTCAAGTAATCTTAAGTGCAAATAGACAAGAGAATCCGTATCCATACCGGCTATATATTTAGCATTTCCTATTGGAGCTAAAGGTGCTAAAGAAAAATAATCAACATCTAATCCACATGCTATACTATATATCTCTTCAATTTGAATAATATTTTGTTGTGTTGGAACACAATGTAGCTCTACTAGTATGTTCGGATATTTTTCTTTCAAAAACTTAACTCCCCTTATAACTTGTTCAAAAAAATTTCCCCTTCTTATTCTATTATAGGTGTCTTTATCTGAAGCATCAAAACTGATTTGTATAACATCAAATTTATCCATATTCAAAAATATATTTTTGTCACTCAATTTCTCTATTAAGGAACCATTGGTACATATTTTAATATAACAGCCTCGCTCTTTAAACCGTCTAATAATAGTTTTTATATTTGGATGTAGTAACGGTTCTCCACCTGTTAAGACAACATATCCCGGTTGCATTTTTAAAATTTCATCAATAAACCTTTCTTCAAAAAATCCACTATCAAGATGACCTCCTTGTGAACAATGAACACAATGCTGATTACAATTTGCAGTCAAACTAATTTCCACCTTCAACGGACTACTCCATTCAGTAATTTGCTGCATATATTTCATCCACTTTACTCCAGGTAATACATCTTGTTTTTTTTCATATTCAAGAATCTTATTATATACATCATCCAATTGTTTATTCATTGACAATTTCTCACTTCTAATAAAGCTTTTTTCAAACACAAAATACGACGTTGTAACACATTATAATTTTCATATAACTCCTTTTGCTTCATATATTGAAGAAATAAAGAATATATTTTTTCAGTCTGCTTATTTTCAAAAGTACAATTAATTCCATGGTACCAAATTTGTTCGTACTCTTCCTCGCTACAATTAGGCCAAAAATCATTTACAATAGTACAGTTACAAGGATAGTACAATAATCTATTGCTTTCCCCTTCATCAAATGAAAACAAAAAATCTAAATATTCCTCAAAAAAATTTACAGTTTCCCATAATTCCTTTTCAGTCGTTTTGGGATCAAATAAAATATGCCCTGGATGACACTGTATATTTAATTTTTTCAATATCCTAATAGCATTATGATTATCTTGAACTGTAGTCCCCTTATTATATCTATCTAATACAGTTTGTGAGCCCGATTCTATACCAACGAAAACTTTAATTAAGCCAGCGTGTTTAAGAAGTTTGAATGTATCATAATCTATATCATCTGCCCGGCACTCGATTGTAAAACGACATTTCACACGCTCATCAATGAGCAGTTTGGCAATCTCCTCTGCCCGTTTTCTTCCAAATTTTCCATCTGCGAAAAAATTATCATCTGAAAAAGAAAATACTCTACATGAATATTTATCTATAACATCTTTCATTTCTGCAACAACTCTTTCTGCAGATTTTACACGATATTCTTTTCCTCCCGAAAAATTTCTAAATAAATATCCCTCACAAAAATTGCACTTTCCATGACAACTTCTAGAACTTTCCATAATACAGATTCGATATTTATCTTTTTGTTTTAAATAAGAATAATCTGGAAACGGTAATGAATCCATAGATGAATTTTCAATTTTTCTCAATCTATATTTAATTGCTCCATCTACCTCATATGCCATTCCTATTATATCTTCAAAAATTCTTTTAGATAAAACACTGCTTTTCGTTCCAATTTTCAAAATCTCACTTAATGTTTCTTCTGCTTCTCCTAATAACACAAAATCTGCCTTTGCATACTTTAATACATACCGATACTCTACCGAGGCAGATTTTCCGCACACAAAAACAATTCCGTTTAGTCTATGGCATAGATCAACACAATCAGTCATCCATTTTGAAAACACATCTTCTCTATACTGTATCGGCAAAATAAAAATATCTGCTTTTTGCTCTGGTTTTTCAAAAATATATGTATAATTCACAGATTTTTCCCTACATACTGCAGCCAATTCACATGCTAGCATTTCATTAAATCCCGTTGAATCTTTATTGAAAAATAATGGTGGTAAAACAAAAGTTACTTTCATAATATATTTTCCCCTTTTGAATAATTTATAGACTGAATCACACTTTTATAAATTTCATATTCCTTTTCCTCAAGTTCATCTAAATAATTATTTAATTTACTTGATGGAAATTTTTGGTGCCTATTTATATTTGATTTTATTATTACTTTTTTTATAATTTCACAAATATTTATAATTATATTCATTTCTGTTTCAAAATCATAATCTAAAATTCCCATCATCGACAAGTATCGGAATCGTTCTTTCATTAATACTTTATGATCTTGTAAACTACAAATAGTTCTAATATCACACTCCTGTTCCCTTTCCACATTAATATAATCATAATATTTTTTTAACTCTCTATAACAGTCAATTCCCCAAACATAATCACCTATTCTTTCAGGCGGATTTAAAAATTCTTCCAAATCCTTTTTTATTTTTTTCTCTTGTAATAAATGATTATTTCCTACTTCATGATACTTCATATCGGATAAAATATTAAAAAAGCACACCCCTCCCATTCTACCAATATGATCTCCACCATTTATTTCCTCTGCAGGTACATCTGTAGCCAATTCAAAATTTGCATATGATATTACTTCTGTGTCAAATTTTCCTTTTCTATTATTATCTGCACAATACAACTCTCTTTTATTATCGTCATATCCCCAAATCAATACCGGATGAAACCACCACGTTTCATCACGACGATATATAGATCTATTCAATATCATATAAACATACTGTTTTTTTGAAATTCGCTCTTTTACAAATTCCAAAAAAGTTCCCCATCTATCTTTAACCATTCTATATGGCAATTTATTAAAATCAATCCAAGGATTTGCTGTATATTCATAAAAATTGAAGTCACCATAAAAATGATAATAAAAATCTAGCGTACCAAGTCTGTCTTTTTGTTTCCATAAATCATACAGTGTATAAATCTGTATATAATTACTATATATCCACGGATATGTTTCCGGATATTCGTATAATACAGACAATAAAGCCGCTTGGTGACAATATGCATAAATTATTGGCTCACCTATTTTTAATTTCTTAATCATTTCTTTCAGCTTCTCTTTCTTACCTTTTCGTTAATTTTATTACATTTATCTCCCAGACCTCATCTTTTTTCCTGCGGCAATAAATTAATATTGCCGCAGGAAAGCTTTCTATATTTTTACAACCGAACCTTCACCGCAAACAGTGCATTGCCATCTACTTCCACGGTTACGGTGCTGCCGTCTGTTTCTACGGCATTGTCTTTTGTTTCCTCGAACAGGTCAACTGCCTGTGCTTCTTTGACTTCTGTACCGAAGCTTAACTTCACTGCAGAACGCTCACCGGAGGTCTCGCAGCCACGAACCAGAACGCAGCCGTCTGTGGTAGGCTGTACTGCGGTAATCACTGCGCTGTCGGAAGCAACGGATACCAGGCTGTCCTCCAGAGGCAGCTCGCCGTGGTGGCAGTTGGTGGGCTGGTAGAAGATCTTATGGTTGCAGCCGGTTGCGATATCTTCCGCTTCCTTCGCATCTCCGCTCGCTGCGCCAACCCAGAGGGTAATGGTGTGGATGCCGCGTTCCGGATAAGGATCGGGGCTTACAGAGCTGTTGATCAGTGTCAGGTTCAGGCTCTCCTTCTGTCCGCGATAGCCGTATTTGCTGTCGGAAACGAGAATTGCGGAGCTGCCGTCCATGCGAAGCGCCATGCCATAGCGCAGTCCGGGAACATCGTTGTTGATACCTCTGCGGACAGTGCTGCCTGCGGGCACGTCATAACGGAAGGCATCGGTCTGATAGGACAGAGGCGTCTGCCAGGTCAGAACCGGAATGATGTCTTTGCCGATTTCTTTCCAGTCTACCTTCAGCTCTACGCGAACCAGCGGCTGGTCTTTTTCCAGAACATAGGTCACCTCTGCGGTAGAATTTTCTACGGTAAAGTGGGCGGTTACACTGCTTCTGAGTTCTCCGATCACAGCTCTGCCCAGTTCTACGCAACGATCCACCGGCACGTTTTTGATCGCTCTGCCGATGTTCCATGCGCTGGAGGTCTTGCATTCCGTTTCCTGATATACAAGTCCGGCTTCTTTGCCTTCGCCGATCAGCTCCTGTCCGGTCGTCTTGTCCACTAAGGATTTGATGCGTCCGGTCTCTGCGCTGATGGTAACGATGGTCTGCTCATTTTCCAGAACAACATCGTCATAGCAGCGACTTACCTGCTCATTTGTCTGTAAGTAAACCGGATAAGAATCCAGTCCCTTTTCATACAGCACAACAGTGGTATAACCGAGGGCAGGAACCTCCTGATCTACTAAAACGCGGATATATTTGTGATCCCAATACTGCTGCAGCTCGTGGTCCACCAGCTGGAACGGGATGTCGTTTCCGTCTGCATCGCGCATTGCCAGTCGGCGCAGATCTCCGGTCCAGTCCCAAACGGTCAGCTCTGCAACCTCACGGCGTGCATGGGACAAGCTGTTGAACAGATGGAAAATACGGGTTCTGCCGCTGCCTCTTTCGGTGCTGGGCACTCCCACAAAGTTTTCAATGCCGTAGCCTGCGCCTGCGCCTTCAGACTGGCTGTTGTATGCATCGATATCCACCGGAATCGAGGATGTATCGATCTTTTCTGCGATCACGCGCATTGCGTTTGTGATCTGGGTGTTGGCAGTTGCCATAGAGGTCTGGAACAGTCCCATTGCATGCTCTCTGGAATCCTGTACGCAGGAGCCGGTCAGGATGTCGTGGAAATGGGTAAATAATACATCCTCCCATGCCTTGGTCAGCTTTTCCTTCGCATACGGGAAGCCAACCTTCTGTCCAGCCAGTGCGCTCATCGCTTCTGCATCGTAGAACGCAGCCTCCAAACGGCGATTGCCTCTCTTGATGCGGCTCTGGGTGGTGTAGCAGCCGTTTGCAAAGTAGTTTAATTCTTCGTTTACAACCGGCAGTTTTTCCCGGATTTTTTCTGCTTCATGGAAGTAGTCGCGGAAGGTGCCGAAACGGATCTTCGGATAAATTTTCCAGGTCTGCATTTCCAGTGCACGCTCTACGTCGCGTCTGGTAGGTCCGCCGCCGTGGTCACCCACACCATACACGACCAGACCGGTCTTTAAGCCGCTGCTCTTTTTCACGATTTCCATAAATCCTGCGCCAATCTGCGGTGTGATCGCTCCGTTATACCAGTTGGGCTCGCGGTAGGTAAGGACTTCTTTTCCGGATGGAGCCTGATAACGGTACAGCACGTCACGGCGGGCATTGCCTCTGCAGTGGTAGAAATATTTTACGCCGCCGAACTGATCGATTTCCGGCACGTTTGCGCTGTGTCCGAAGGTATCGGGGGAGAAATCCAGATCAAAATCCTTTACGCCCCAAACCCTGGACAGATATTCTCTCGTGTACTGGATATGACGCAGCAGAGACTCGCCGGAAGGCATGTTCTTGTCTGTCTCTACCCATGCAGAGGCGGTTACTTCCCAGCGTCCCTCTGCAATACGGGCTTTGATGCGCTCCATCAGCTCCGGATCATATTCTTCCACAATCTTGTATACAGAAGCCTGAGACTGGGAGAAGCAGAACTCCGGATACTGATCCATGATATTTAAAATCGAACGGAAGGTTGCAAGAACGATGGAAACGGTTTCGTTGAAGCTCCACATCCAGTTCATGTCAATATGCGTATGGGCTGCCAGGATCAGCTCATAGGATTTTGCTTCCTCTGCGATCGGCTTAAGGATTTCCTCTGCCTCTTCACAGGCCTGATCGGTCAGTACGCCCTCGGTCTGCTGTTTTTCCAGCAGATAATCCAGCGCTTCCTCCAAAGCAGCGTCGTATTTTCCGTTTTCTGCCTCGGATAAATGCAGGGCAAATTCCAGCTCTGCAAGGATTCTTGCGTTTGCGCGGCCGGGTCGGGTAACGTGCGCCTGCTCCTCCTTCGGCATTCCGAAGGTGTCCTCAAAGTGCATTTTTTCCCGGTTTCCACCGACGGAGGTCTTAAGCCGGGTAAACTTTTCTGCGAGTGTCATAAATGGTATCCTCCTCTTGATTTTATTCGTCCAGGAAACGGTCTACGATCTGCTGCCTGTATTCTTTGGACAGCGACGCGAAGAATGCCGAATATCCTGTGACACGCACAACCAGATCCGGATAAGCTTTCGGGTCTTCGTGTGCTTTTAACAGTTTTTCTTTGGATACGCAGTTCATATTGATCAGCGTACCACCTGCCTGCTCATGCGCATGGATCAGTGCAACGAGGGCGTCCACACCGCCGGAATGCTGAATCAGTCCGGTGTCGATATCCAGATGCAACGGAGCAGAGTTGCCGTAGCCCGCCTGTGTCAGTGCTACCGCATTTGCCTTTAAAACCGGCGAAAAGGTATCCACACCTCTTGCAAAGCCGGGATCCGGTTCAGAAGAATGGGAAATCGCATCTCCTGCAAAGCGGCCGTTGGGCGTTGCCTCCAGCGTCTTTCCATAGGCATACACATCTCCGTGGGAGAACAGTCCGGGAACGATCATCAGATGATGCTTCCTGGTCGGAGAACCCTTGCACAGTGCTACATAATAGTCCCGGATGCGTACTGCCCAGTCCTGGGCGCGAGAGCCGGGAGAACCGAAACGGCGGATGTTTTTGAGCATCAGGCGTTCTCTCTCTGCGCCCTCATAGTTGGTATCCAACAGTTCGAAGAGTCGATCCCAGGTCAGCTTCTTCTCTTCTACAACACGCTGTTCGATCGCCGCAAACGAGTCCGCTACGGTGGCCAACGCAATGCCGTCGATATTCAGATCCAGAATGTCCACGCCGCCGTTGGAGCAGTTTAAGCCCCGTTCGATCGGTCCGTGCATAAACAGATTCAGAACGATTTCCGGGCGGTTTCTCTGCATCACCTCGTAATGCTTGTCATAGCCGGCCTTAACGCATTCCACCATCGCCTGCAAATGATAAGTGAAGCGCTCCCAGAGCAGATCCAAATCTCTGGTTTCCTGCGCCTGCAGATCCTTTAACCCATAGTGCAGTGCCACTGCCATGTTCACGCGGGTTACATCCTGCAGCGGATATTCCCGTCCGGGGATCGCCACCCAGTTGCAGCCGCATTTCACACGCATGCGTCCCAGCTCCAGTGGGAAACCATTTTGGGAAAAGCCCTCCGAAATTCCCTTTTCCAGAGAATAGCACACGCCATATCCATCTTCGATCGTATACTCTACCGCTCTCTTTAACAAAATCTCCGGCTCCGGTCCCTGTCCCGCAATGGGAGCATGGACACGGATTCCCAGGTTGGTCGGGATCTTTAACAGGTGCATCGCATCCAGAATCAGGAAAGACAGACGGCTCGTCACTTCCCGATCCCCTGCCGGAGTCAGTCCGCCGATCTGGGTGTAATGGGTATCGTTGAAGAACAGGCTGGCGATCATCCAGACTGCCTCTTCTTCCGTCAGGATACCGCTTTCGATATCCCGTTCAAAATATTCTTCCAGAAGCGTATCCAGCGCCCCCAGCGCACCGCCTGCATAAAACGTGCGGTCCACCGCCTGGAAATGTGCCAGAAACTGCACTGCTTCCCGGAAGGTGCGGGGCTCGTGCTCCCACAGCTCACCGTTTACCTTTGCAATCGCCAGATAATTGTCTCTCAAAAACGGATCACTTTCCTTTGCAGCCAGCTCCTGCGCATAAACCTGATGCGCCTTTACCCACTCCAGGATCCCCAGCACAAGCTGCTCCTCTCCCTCATAAAAATCAGGATCCGGCGGATTGTTTTTCTTTCTGTAATAACGAATCTTTTCCAGAAGTCCCTTCCAGCCCTCTCTTAAACCGATCTCCATGTCCGGGCACAGATGGTTCATACCGCCGAAGCCCGCCTGGGTGATGCGGTACTTTTTGATGGTCTCATCCAGCTCGTGGGGTCTGTCCGCATCCGCAATCTGCAGCGGTGCGAACCGGTCAAATGTGCCGACCCAGCAGCATGCCAGCGCGCTGTTGGGATTGATATATTTCGGCATTTCATTTAAAAAACGTCTGAAATTTCGCCCGATACATGCACAGCCGTGTACCAGACCGTCCTCGCAGGTTTCCGGCTCAAAGGTAAATTCCGGAAAATCAATAAATCCGTGGTCATCGATATCGATGGACCCATGCCGTGCAAGCTTTGCATCGTTGATCTTTAACTTATCCTGATGCATCCCCTCAATCAGCTGCAGGTATAACGGCGATACCTTCGCTTTCTCCGTATTCATACACGTTCCTTTCTATTCAAATCACTGGAATCCATACTTCTTTTTCAGCATTTCCACCTCGTCCTTTAGCGGAACGGTCCCCTCAAACACGTTCTGTGCCTCCAGCGCCCTGTACTTGGAATTTCCCAGCTTGTGGTACGGCAGAAGCTCTGCCTCGATCTGCTGCCACCGGCTTAAAAATCCGGCGATCTTTTCCGCCTGATCGTCGTTCATGCCCGGAATGTAAGGATAGCGAACGAAAATATTCGCTCCCAGATCCGCAAGCCTTGTGAAATTTTCCAGAATCCGTTCATTTCCCACTCCGGTGCAGGTTTTATGGACATCGGAATCCATCGCCTTGATGTCGTATAAAAACAGATCCGTATAGGGCAGCACCTGTTCAAAGGATTCCCACAAAACGTTTCCGGCGGTATCCACCGCGGTGTGTACGCCTGCCGCCTGACAGCCCTTTAACAGTTCTTTCAGAGCATCCGGCTGCAGCATACATTCTCCCCCGGAAAATGTCACGCCGCCCTTTGACTGATCGAAATATCCCTTATTTTCCAGAATCTCTTTTAAGATGCTGTCCGTATTCCGCCATTCTCCGACGCTGACCAGTGCATCCGCATAGCATTCCTCACAGCATTTGAAGCAGTGGATACATTTGCTTCTGTCGATCCAGTGTCCCGTCTCGTCAAAGACCTGCGCCCCCACCGGACAGACCTCCCGGCATGCCATACAGCCAATACAGCGGTCCGGATAGAGTAAAATTTCCTTTGCGGCATGGATGGATTCCGGATTGTGGCACCAACGGCAGTGCAGGCTGCAGCCCTTGAAAAAAACTACAGTCCGCACGCCGGGCCCGTCATGGACGCTGAAATGCTGAATATTAAAAATATTCGCTTTTATGCCCATTTTCCTGTTACACACACTTCCTTCGATACGCTCTGATAAGATACAAGCAGAGTATTTGTCTCCTCATCCCAGGAGCTTTCCACTGCAACAGCTTCGCCGTCTTCATCAATCGCCTTGATGTCTGTGGGCTGCTTGGGCAGGCGTACTCTGGTGAATGCCTTGATCTTATCTGCGGTTTTGAGTCTCAGCATTACACCGTTTTCTGTTGTCTCGCCTTCTTCTACGCGGGCAGAGGTTCCGACAATACGGAAATCTTCGCCTTCGATTTTGGAAAAATCAAACAGCAGGGTTACATCATCCGGTGCAACATCTTTTTCATGGATAATTGCATAATCGTTTGTCATCAGATCCGCATAAACGCCTGTAAATACCTTCTTCTCGTCGCTTACGCTCTCTGCCATAACGGAAGAAATCACATAAGGTCCGCGATGGAGGGTCAGGTCATTTCTGTAGGTCCAGGTGATGCCGGTATCTGCCAGCGTCTTCTGAACCAGGCTGCGGTACTGATCTGCCAGCTCTTTACTTAAGCAGATTCTTGCAGGAAGTTCCTTCCAGACAACGATCTTGCCGGCGCCAACTTCATGTACGCCTTCCTTGGGATCTCTCCCCAGTCCAGCCAGCTCGAACAGATGCTCTGCAGGATTTGCATAGCCTCTCTGTCCCCACCATGCGTCGATCTTATGGAACGGGTCACTGCCATCGCCGACATAGATCAGCGTGCCACCCTCTCTGATCCAGGAAACAACGGCTGCGTTTACGTCCGGTGCATCGGGTTTCATATATTCATAGCTCAGTACGAGGCACTTGTAATCCTCCAGATAGCCGGCGAAACGACGCACGTTGTCCAACTGAACCGGATGGATCGGCAGACCGTATTTTACAAGGGGCATTGCCACGCCGAAGAAGTTCGGGAATGCTGCGCTCTGAATAAAGTCGTACATCAGGGAATCCTTTTCCCCGATCTCCTTCATCAGCCTGGCAGCTGCTTCTTCATCCACAGGATTACCGGAGTTTTTGTGCATTGCAGCTCTGAAACGGTCGCCCAGCTCTTCGCCGTCCACGATACCGTCCGGGAAGGTTCTCTGGAACAGTCCGCTGTCGGACATAAATACGCCTACCCCGTCTGTACCTCCCTCAAAAAGGATATCGCTCTGCTCCATGTCACCGAAAAGCTGGAACATGCCGGACAGCAGCGTGGAATAGCTCTGAGGGATCGGCTTGGACTGGTCAGTCTCGAAGCTTGTTTCAATCTTTTCTGCAATTCTGGGCTGGAATCTGGGGTAACGGCCGTCAAATACGCGGTGAGGCCACGGGCAGATCTCATAATGCCAGATATGCGGATGCAGCAGAGATGCCACTGCAGTTCTCCTGTAATTGTATTCGTAATTTTCCCAGGTATAGGAGGGAAGGTCTTCGATGGGGTCATTTAAAAACCACATCCGGCGTCCGGTGCCCTTTACCAGCTCCTGCATCACACCATACTCCAGATATGCCGTTTCAAAGGTACGCTCTTTGTATACACCCTCGTAAACGTTCGCTTCACGGCTCGTGCCGGTCCAGATCTGCGCGATGTAGCCGTCTACCGTCGGAATGCTGATCAGCTCAGCCTCCGGGCTCATGATCTTCCACTGAGTGTAGTTCAACAGACTGTGAGTGGGAACATAGAAGCGCAGATCCTTCTGATATTTCACCTTTGCGTATTCCTTCAGCGCCGCACTCACGCGGTCGATGGTTCTCTTATATAAATAAGCCTTCAGTCTCGCGCACTTATACTGTGCATCCAGACTTTCATGCTGAGGCTTCCAGGGTTCTTTGTAATAAATTTCATATTCTCTCTTGAACGCTTCTGAGTAGCCGCTCTTATCCCAGAACTCCGGCTCTTCCACATGGATTGCTTCCACGCCGGCATCTACGGCAACCTTCAGACGATCTGTCAGATATTCTGAAAAGGAAACCGTCGGAACCATATAGGGTACCGTCGGGTTATGGATCACGTCTTTGCCGTTTCTGTCCACCTGACCTTCATCCCAGTGCTTTCTGCCATCCCACTTGCCGTCCAGATATTCCTGATATTCGCCCCATGCGATACCGGTCATCAGATGGATGACATAGCCCTTTTCTCTGTACTGACGGATTCTCTCCGGCATTGTCGGATCGATTCCGTACACCATGATAAAGTCACAGCCAAGGTCTACCGAAGGCCGGATCTCCCCGCTTGCCTGATAGCCTGTCAATTCCTCTTTTTTTGATCTGATATAAGCCATTTATAAGCCCTCCCGTTTATCCGGTCCCCACCCGGAATGTGATTCTGTATGTTTTTATCGTATGGAAACGAAGTTTCCTATACGATGAAAAAAAGAGCGGGAAGCTTCCCTTAATCCAATGAAATCCTTCCTTGCATTAAGTTCCGTTTCCCGCCCTGATTCCTTATTCCTCAGAGAACGTTACCTGTTATACTCTGTATTTTATATTGTAATCTGTCTCCATTGATAAGTTGAATTCTGTCTTAGTAAGCGAAGTCATCTCTGGTCTTAGACTGTTCGGTCATGTAGTCCAGGAATTTCTCCATCTCACCGCCATTGTTTGTCTTTAAGTATTCCTGATAGTCAAGAATGATCTGTCTTGCTTCTTCTTCGGTATCAGCGAAGAATGCACGCTCAGTGTATTCTTTTTCTTTTACATCATCGAATGCCCATTCGGAGAAGTCGGAGTAGTTCTCATATCCAGGAGCCATAGCATCGATAGCATAACCCTTAAGGATTTCTACAGGATGAACTTTCTTATAAGCGGTGATGTACTCGTTCTCAGCATCAGCTTCGAAAGGAGCGGACTCGCCAAACCACTTGGCGTTCTTCTTTGCAACATAGGTTCTGCCTGCCATGTAGCCGATACCTCTCTGACGCAGTTCCTTTTTAACAGACTCAGAATCGGTTGCATAACGCTCGCTCAGTTCCGCATTCATACGAGGCTGTCCATCTGCATTCAGCTCGTAGGTATCGCCTTCGAAGCCGTAGCAGATCAGCTTTGTGCCTTCTTTGCTGTTTACATAGTCCAGCCATGTCATAGCAGCATCGATGTTGGAGCAGGTGGTAGGGAAGATAATAGCAGGAGATCCGCTTCTACCTTCGGATTCAACCTGAACCTGTGCAGAACCGTCAGAGTAGTTCAGAGGTCCAACCCATGTGTAGCGCATTTCAGGATTGCTGTCATACAGACCGCTCTGCTTGGTTGCATCGATGGTTACACCATACTGTGCGCAGGTAAACAGTGCAGTACCGTTGCCGACTTTTTCTTTTGCAGCATCATCCGTTGTTGTGAAGCACTCTTTGTCCAGCAGTCCGTCATGAACCATCTTCCATACAATCAGATTCTTGTTTACATAGTTTTCGCTTAACTTATCATAAGTTACGTTTCCGTCAGCATCCAGTGAGTAGCCGGTCAGCTTCTTCTCATTGTAGCTCTGTAAGTAGTTATCATAGGACCAGCCGTTATGGAAGGTGGTAGCGACGATACAATCGTTGCCGTTTACATCCTTAAAGCCATAGTCCTTTGCCTTCTGCATGAAGTCCAGCAGCTCTTCCGTGGTCTTGATGGAGGTAGGATCGATGCCCAGAGCTTCCGGAACGTCGCCACGAACGAATACACCGTAGTTCCACATTGCGATATCTTCTACATCACCTGCAACCTCGGTAGGCAGAACGTATCTTGCACCATTGAAGGAAGGATCGTCGATATCGTTTTCCAGATATTTCTGGCTGATAACACCTACATCCCATGCATCAGAGATATTAGGATAGTTGGGAAGCATGTCTTTGATATCAATCAGACGACCTTCTGCACCAGCCTTTTTGATGATTGCAGTCTCACCGGAGTTGCCCCCCCAGTAAGGCGCATTGATCATATCGGGCATATCGCCGGAAGCGAACATCATGTTCAGCTTCTCTGCTTCACTCATCATGATTCCTTCAAATTCTACGGTAACGCCGATCTTGTCACGAATTGCAGCTGCAACCTCGTTGTTATACTGATCGTCAGCTGTGTTGAAGCCGCCGTTCCAGCATACCAGCATCTTCAGCTGAACATCGTCAAACTTCTTATACTTGTTTCCGTCCTCGTCTACGTAATAGTCACCGTCTTCTTCGGTGTCAGCCGCAGCTGTGCCATCCTTTGCTGTATCCTCCGATGCAGCGGGTGTTGTGGATGCAGAGCCATTGTCTGTGCTGCTTCCGCAGCCTGCCAATGCTGTAGCCGCCATTGCTGCGGTCAGCACCAGTGCTAATGCCTTTCTCTTCATACCTATGTCCTCCTTTTTTATTGACAAACGGCTGCAGGAACCCCCGTCCTGCATTGCCGTATGTTTCAAGTTGCAATAATAGAATACACGCCCTGCGATCATTCTATTGTCATGAATAACAGCTGCCGCTGTTTTTGCCTCAGGCCTCAGCCCTTGACGGATCCTACCATAACGCCCTTTACATAATATTTCTGTAAGAACGGATAGATCACAACGATGGGCATCGTCAGAATCATTACGAATGCCATCTGCAGAGACTGGGAGGTAAAGCTTGTTACATTACCAAGCTGTGTTTCCTGTCCTGCCTTGATCTGGCTGGAAGCAGTTGCTTCACTTAAAATTTTCTGTAATACGGTAGCCGCCGGATACAGAGCTGCTTTACTCTGATAGTAAGCACCTGTGAACCAGTCATTCCACTTGCCGACACCGATGAACAAGGTCAGAGTTGCCAGGATCGGTTTGGAAAGAGGAAGGTAAATCCTGCTCAGGATGGTCCAGTCATTTGCACCGTCCAGCTGTGCGGATTCTCTTAATTCTCCCGGAATCGTTGCAAAGTTACTTCTCAGCAAAACAAAGTTGTAAAAGCTATATAATCCAGGAATGACATACAGCCAGAAGCTGCTGGTCAGTTTCAGGTCACGCAGCACCATGTAGTAAGGAACCATGCCGCCGCCAAAGATCGTTGTAAAGTACCAGAAGAAGTTCATGAAGGTTTTTCCCGGCAGCGTCTTGATGCTCAGCGCATAGGCAGCAAGTGCGGTAACGATCAATCCTAAAACGATCGATAAGATGGTTGCCGAAACAGAGATCAGCAGGGAGGTTCCGATGGTCGGATCCTCAAATGCCATCTGGTAGTTCTCCAGTGTGAAGGCTCTCGGCCAGATCCACACGCCGCCTCGCATGAAGTCACGTCCTGTATTAAAGGAAGCGATCAGCACATACCAGAAGGGATAGAAGGTTGCAATTCCCAGCAGGGCCAGGAATGTGTAGTTAAAAACTTTAAATATTTTACGGCCTCTTGACTCTTTGATTTTCATGTGTTTCCCCTCCTCCTTTTACCACAAGCCTACTTCGGCGTATTTCTGGGTCAGGTAGTTCGTACCTGCCACCATGATCAGGGAGAACACGGATTTAAACAAGCCGATGGCCGTCGCGTATTCAAACTTGCCATATCGGATACCAGTTTGAATGATGTATGTATCAAGTACCTGAGAGATCTGATTATTTGCCGGCTGCTGCAGCAGAAGGATCTGATCATAACCTGCGTTTAACATACCGCCTACTGCCATAATAAACATAATGCCGATGGTGACGGAAATTTCCGGGATCGTGATATGCAAGGTGCATTTCCAGCGGCCTGCGCCGTCAATGGATGCTGCTTCATACAATTCCTGATCCACACCGGTGATGGCTGCCAGATATACAATAGAGCCCCAGCCTACGTTCTTCCAGAGGTCTGAGAAAATAACCAGCGGAAGGAATGCATTTTTCTCACCCATTACGAAGATCGCTTCTTTTCCCATCATCTGACGGATGTCATTGAAGATACCGCCGTAGGGTGTGAAGATCGTCGTCATCAGCTGTACTACTACGACCCAGGATACGAAGTTGGGCAGGTAGCTCAGGGTCTGAACGGTCTTTTTGAATCGTTCTGCTTTTACTTCATTTAACAGAAGCGCCAGGATGATCGGTGCCGGGAAGCAGACGACCAGCTTCAGGCTGGTGATTACCAGAGTGTTCTTAATGGTCATCCAGAACTCCGGTGATGTAACGAACTTCCTGAAATGCTTAAGTCCAGCCCATTCGCTTCCGAAGATTCCGAGGTCAAACCGATAGTTCTTAAAAGCAAGAACAATGCCTGCCATCGGCGCATAGCAGAATACAAGCAGCCAGACGATGCAGGGAAGGAGGAACAAATAGAGCATCCAGTGCCGTTTTATTTGTATCCTTAGTTGTTTCTTGTTTTTCTGTTTCTGCTCTGCGCTGATGGCAGGCTTTGCAATTGCTTTTGCCATGTTTTCCTCTCCTTTTTATACCGTAAGGTGGATCACTCCCCGATCGCAGCTCTGTTCTTTCCCCATCGCACAGAGCGCGCTCCCTTGCAAGACCAGCCATTCAATACAAACATGACAAATAGTACTCAGTCGTCTCATCCGTATCTCAGGCTTGCTTATTTTGTCTTGCCCCTTGTGAATACTATGTTACCACCTTTTGTTCACTTTGCAAGCCTTTTTTAATAAATTATGTCCATTTTGTGAATTATGAATAACTTCGTTCCGTGAATTATGTCGATATTGACATAGCAAATATAGCAAAACATAATTTGACTTTCTAATCAGACCATGGTATAGTTTTTATAGGTAGTGTGGTAAAGAGTATTGTTTTCGTCAGAATTATCTCTTTCCGATCACATTTTGCAGATTATTAAGAGAATATTACAAGATGCTTTTTACTATTATCAGATTATTTTCATATATCAAGGCATAACATACATAACAAAGTCAAATATAATAATATAATATAGAAGTTATAAATTATATAGAAGGATTACTTCAGAAATGAGGATTTTATATGGAAAAGACAAATCAACCCCTTTATCAGCAGCTCATGGAGGATGTTCGTTCCCAGATCGAAAACAGCCTGCTGCTTCCGGGCGATAAGCTGCCGACAGAGCGGGAATTCATGCAAAAATACAATGTCAGCCGGATTACGGTTTCCAAGGCCCTGAACGAATTAAAGGCAGAGGGTCTGATTACCCGCTTTCCTAATAAAGGCTCCTTTGTCGCCAGAAGCGCTTCTCCCCTTGCTGCTGCGACTCAGGTCCCGCTGGAAGCTCCCAGTGCCCTGCTGCCGGCTTCTGCCTCCATGCAGCTTCCTGCTGTCCCGGAAGGCAGCACCTCCGATACTGCTTTTACCGAAATTGCCTGTATCCTGCCGTCCATCTCCGATCAGTTTTCTTTATCTATGGTAAACGGCATACTTTCTGCATTTCCCATGGATTCCTATATCTGTCACCTTTTCCAGAGCTTCAATCCTTCTCTGGAAAACCGGCTGCTGCAGAAATGTATCGACACCGGCATCAGCGGGATCGTTCTGTTCCCCCAGGATCAGCCATTTTTCAGTGAGCAGCTGCTTTATCTGCTGCTGCAGAAATATCCCCTGGTCCTCATTGACCGGAATCTTCCGCGTCTGGACACCAGCTATGTCATTGGGGACAACAAAACCGGCGGCGCACTCTGTCTTCGTCATCTCCACACCCTCGGACATCAGCGCTTCTGCTTCATCTCTTCTGCCCGGCGGGATACCTTCACGGTACGCTCCCGTATCGACGGCATTTTGCAGGAAGCGGAGGCACGCAATATTCCGGAATCCTCCATTACGATCTGGGATTCCTTCAACAAGCATCAGCCCTACGTTCATTATCAGAAGCAAATGATGAAGCTGATCCGGGAGGAGCGCATTACTGCCTTCATTGCCGCAGAGTCCACTACCTGTGCCTATCTCTACAGCCTGTTTGCCACAATGAACCTCCGGGTTCCTGAAGATATCTCCCTGATGTCCTTTGACAAACCGCTGGTAGAATCCCAGCGTCCCGATTTCTTTACCCACATCAGTCAGTCCGAATACCTGATGGGAAAAGAAGCCGGCACGATTCTGAAACATCAGATTGAAACCCGTGATCCCCAGGTAACGCACCGTGTGATATCGCCTTTACTGGAGGTTCGCAAATCCACAAGGGCAATAGTGCTGTAGCTTTTTCCTATTTGTTGACATATCAATAAATATGTGTTATGCTTTCCAGGCCGACTCGGGAAATCCATCGGCCACGCAGCCCAATGGGCCTGCGGAATGGAGGTAACGAATCACATGAATCAGATACAGATTATTACAGACGCGGGATCGGATATCATCGACTGCTCCCGCCCGGACCTGACCGTCCTTCCGATGACCATCCGTTTTGGCGAGGAAGAATATCTGGACGGCGTCAACTTAACCCACAAACAGTTTTATGAAAAAATGATCGAAACACAGGTGCTGCCGACCACCAGCCAGCCTTCCCCCTATGCCTTCGAGACTGCGATCCGAAAAATCCATGAGCAGGGAGACATTGCACTGATCATCACGATCTCCTCCAAGCTCTCCGGAACCTGGCAGAGTGCCAACATCGCCGCAGCCGAAACCGGCGGAGAGGTTTATATTGTAGACAGCTTAAACGTTGCCGTCGGAGAAAAGGCCATCGTGGAATATGCATTGCGTATGAAGGGTGCAGGCACAGATATCCACACCATCGTAGATACCCTGAACCGTGAAAAAGAAAATCTGCGGGTAATCGCTCTTTTGGATACCCTGGAATATCTGCAAAAAGGCGGCAGAATTTCCAAAACCGTTGCCATCGCCGGAAGCCTGCTTTCCATCAAGCCGGTGGTCTCCGTTGTGGATGGTGAGGTTGCACTGCTGGGTAAGGCACGGGGCTCCCGCCAGGGCAACAACTTTCTGATCCAGCAGATCCAGAAGGACGGCATTGATTTTTCCCGGCCGTTTTTTCTGGGCTACACCGGGTTAAGCGACGCGCTGCTGCAGAAATACATTTCCGACAGTGCAGAGCTCTGGAAAGAGCATGTCGATCATCTGCCCATCGGAACCATTGGAGGCGCCATCGGAACCCATGTCGGTCCCGGAGCCATCGCGGTGGCGTTTTTTGCAGAAAAATAATCTTTGAACTTAAGGGGGATCCTCCTCCTGAAAAAACAAAAGCACCTCAACCTTTCTTGTGATCGGTTGAGGTGCTTTCTTTTCTGACAGCAGGATCGGTTCAATCCTCCTCGATATGTTCCAGTCCCTGATTGATGATCGTGCGGACATGTCCGTCCGCCAGGGAATAAAAGATGGATTTGCCTTCTCTTCTGCTTTTCACCAGTTTGTTCTGTTTTAAAATGCGCAGCTGATGAGAAATCGCCGACTGCGTCATCTGCAGGGCTGCCGCAAGGTCGCAGACGCAGACCTCCGCCTCAAACAAAACAAACAGAATCCGGATACGGGTAGAATCTCCAAATACCTTATAAAGCTCCGCCAGATCATAAAGCTCTTCCTCTTTGGGAAGCTTTTCCTGTACGATCCTGAGCAGTTCTTCGTGAACCTCCGTTTCTTCACAGTGATCCATTTCCAGTTCTTCTTTTTCCTGCATGGTTCTCTCCATTTTCTTTACAGCTTTTTCACGTTCAGGGCACGGATCGCATTGAGCACGGCGATAATCATAACGCCCACATCTGCGAAGATCGCCGCCCACATATTCGCAATGCCGAGCGCGCCGAGGATCAGGCAGATCACTTTGACACCGATTGCAAAATAAATATTTTCATAAACGATTCTCAGACACTTTCTGGAAATTCTGATGGCCTTGGAAATCTTTAACGGATCATCATCCATCAGAACAATATCCGCCGCCTCGATGGCTGCATCCGAGCCCAGTGCCCCCATTGCGATGCCGATATCCGCACGGGAAAGCACCGGCGCATCGTTGATGCCGTCTCCCACAAAGGCAAGCTTTTCCTTTTCCCCTTTTTCATCCAGAAGCTTCTCTACCTGCGCTACCTTATCGCCGGGCAGAAGCTCGCTGTGTACCTCATCAATACCGAGCTCTTCCGCAACCTGGCGTGCCGCCTCACGGCGGTCGCCGGTCAACATGATCGTCTTTTTCACGCCGCATTTTTTCAATGCCGCGATGGCTTCCTTCGCATGAGGCTTGATCTGATCTGAAATCAGGATATGTCCGGCATATTTGCCATCCACCGCCATGTGAACAACGGTTCCGACGCTGTGACATTCCATACAATCCACACCGAGCTTTTCCATCAGCTTGCTGTTGCCTGCAGCAACTCTCACGCCATCCACCTTTGCAGTTACACCGTTGCCGCTGATCTCTTCGACATCCGTTACACGGCTCGGATCCAGGGGCTTGCCGTATGCCTTCTTAAGACTCTTGCTGATCGGATGGGAGGAATGGCATTCCGCCAGTGCTGCGTATTCCAGCAGTTTCTCCGTATCCATGGAAGAATGATGCACACCGCTTACTTCGAACACGCCCTGCGTCATGGTTCCTGTCTTATCAAATACAACATATTTGGTTTCCGAAAGCGTTTCCAGATAGTTGGAGCCTTTTACCAGAACCCCTGCGTTGCTCGCACCGCCGATTCCGGCAAAGAAGCTCAGAGGAATACTGATGACCAGCGCGCACGGGCAGCTGATTACCAGGAAGGTCAACGCCCTCATAACCCAGTCGCCCCATTCCGGTGTCATTCCAAGAAACAGCAGCCGCACAAGAGGAGGTAAAATTGCCAGCGCCAGAGCGCCGTAGCAGACCGCAGGCGTATAGTATTTTGCAAATTTGGAAATAAAATTCTCGGATCTGGATTTTTTGGAGCTTGCATTTTCTACCATATCCAGGATCTTCGATACCGTCGATTCGCCAAACTCCTTTGTCGTCCGGATTTTCAGCACGCCGGACATGTTGATACAGCCGCTGATGACTTCGTCCCCAACGCCGGCTTCCCTCGGAAGGCTCTCACCGGTCAGGGCGCTTGTGTTTAAGCTTGTGCGTCCCTCTTCGATCACGCCGTCAATCGGCACCTTTTCTCCGGGCTGTACAACGATCACGCTGCCGATTCCAACCTCATCCGGATCAACCTGCTCCAGTGTTCCGTCTTCTTTTTCAATATTCGCATAATCCGGGCGGATATCCATCAGCTCACTGATGTTTCTGCGGCTCTTACCCACCGCATAGCTCTGGAACAGCTCACCGATCTGGTAAAAGAGCATAACCGCAACGCCCTCTCTATAATCCCCCAGAAGGATCGCGCCGATGGTCGCAACCGCCATCAGAAAATTTTCATCAAAAACCTGCTTGTTTAAAATACCTTTCCAGGCCTTTAACAAAATATCATGGCCGATCACCAGATACGGAATCATAAACAGCACAAATTTCAGCCAGCCATCTACCGGAAGCAGGCTCAGCACAACCATCAGCACTGCTGCCACGATAATTCTGATAAATACTTTTTTCTGTTTCTTATTCATGCCTTTCCCCTTTCAGTAAAAATATCAAATCTGCAGGCTGTCCATAATGGGTACAGCCTGCAGATTTGTCTTCTTTTACAGGAAGATTTCGCAGTCATCCTCTACCTTTTTGCAGTTCTTGTATACCTCCTGCATAACGGCCTTTACATCTGCGCTGTCTTCAAATTCCACGGACATTTTCAGGGTCATGAAGTTTACCGTTGCGTCCTTAACGCCTGCAGTCTTCTTTGCAGCGTCTTCCATCTTGTTTGCACAGTTTGCACAGTCAACGTCGATTTTGTAAGTTTTTTTCATAATGAAATCCTCTCTTTTCCTGTCTTGCAGCATCTATGGGCGCTTCTGTTTCCCATGGTTTTTCTTTCATATGAACAATTATTCATATGTTTGATTTCATTATAGCACTCTTTTTGATTCTGTCAATGAAAAAATAAGGTTTTCCGTTTTCCGTTTTTCCTTTTCTCCCTTTTTACAAAAGTGTGTCTGATGCATACTAACTCATAATTATACGAAACACCACACTTTTATTCATT
>OGYU01000361.1_pt1 | contig 38251 bp, 50 predicted proteins | sample 1576581 | NCBI WGS metagenome assembly OGYU01 (sample SAMEA3541547, study PRJEB24748) | human gut metagenome | biome: human gut; feature: human-associated habitat; material: faeces | place: China | collected 2012 | reverse complement strand
CTGTACCGGACCGTCCCCGTCCGTCAGGGTCTGACCGGTCCGAATTTCATACCATAAAAAGCGCAAACGTGTTGCCGAGAGTGAGCGTCTCGTTCCCTGGCCTGTCGTGGTCGATGAGGATGCCGTCCACGGTCCAGCCCTCCGGAATGCGGGTGGGATCGTAGTCGCGGTCGAATAGGTATCCTGTGACCGTCCAACCGTTCGGCAGTCGGAGGGAGAGCTTGTCGGCGGCTCCCCCGATGGCGTCCCGCAATCGCGTGAGCATGGTTTTCCCGTCCGCCGAGCATTTTGCTGTTTCCTTGCGGGTTTTGTGGTCTGCCGGCGGTCAGGCCGGCAGACCTGTCGTGTCGGCTTGGTGATGGTTCGCGGTCAGTTCCGGTTCGGCCACTGGTCGCCGTGGATGGCGGCCGCGACTATGGCGGCGAGACTGCATTCCTCGTCGATTGCCAGCGCGCGCATCGCGGTCAGCATAGCGCGCTCGTCCCCCATCCACCACAGTATGTAGCTGATGATGGCGAGCGGCTGGACCTGTAGTTTCAGATCGGCGTCCTCGACGGCGGCGACGATGTCGACCAGCATCCGGCTTGCGTTCAAGACCTTGTCCTTGTCGGTCTCGTGTCCGGCGTGTGCGAACGACCATTTCATCATCCGTTCGCACCATTCGGAGAGCTGATGGTTCGGGATGCGCGGCGCGGCCGCGTAGTCCCGCAGTTTGCCCTTGTCGTATTCGGGATTGCCTGCGCAGATGACGGACAGGAGCATGGCGTCGCGCAATGCCATGCTCTTCCTCATGGATCTGGCGAGGATTTCCATGCTGTGCTTGGTGAGCGTGGCCTGTGGGGTGTCGAGTCCGTCGAGCCACTCGTCGAACGCGGTGGCGAGTTCGGATGTTGTCGCGGACGGGGTTTCCTTGATGCCGATGGCTGCCATGATGTGTCTCCTTGATGTCCTGTCGGTCCCTGAAATTTTTTCTTTGTGGCCGTTTGGTCAAGCGATAGCGTTACCGGCCAAAGCGGTTCCAGTCATAAGACGGGCGCGAACCCGCAGGGGGCGCGGCAACGTTGACGGGAGGCGCGACGCCGGTATGATCAATCCGGCGTAGCCGGACGGTCCAAAAGAAAATTCGAAGGGTGCGAGCGGCTGAGCGAGCTCCGTTCCCCGGCCGAAGCCCACCGTGGGTGGGCGGAGGCGACACCCCGTGGAGCGCGCCGACGGCGCGCGCAATGGGAAAGCACAGTCGGAACCGCGTGCGAAACGGGTCCACGAACCCATGGCACCGGGAGCCGTAAGGCGCACGGCATGGGTCGCGGACGCGGGCACTCCGGTTCCGTCCGTTTTCCGCGGCCCGTGCGGGCGGGGACTCCCCTGTGGGGAGGTCATGACCGCATGATGGTTCCAAGGCTTTGCTTTGGCGTGCGGGGATTCTCAAGGGGCGCGGCGTCGTGCCCCTTGAGCCTCGCCGGGAACCACGGTCGATGCGCAAGGCAATGCCCTCAACCGATTGGATACCGCGATACCAGAACCGGTAAATACCGAAAACAACATACCGAAATCGGCTCAGTCTTCGGAACCCGCCGCATCACGGCCCTTGCCGAAGAGATGGTAGACGGTATTAGTGTTGTGCATGAAGTAATTTTAAGATCAGACACATTACGGACAAGATAATGAGTGGAATAAAAGAAGCCTTTGGTTTAATTTCTGAAGCCATCAGCACTATGGCGGAAAGCGGCAGCGACTGGCCCTACACTTTGGCAGGAGCCCTTCTCCTTCTGACTGTTGTTGTGCACTGTGCCATTAAGATATCAACTTTGATTGGAGACAACGCATCTTCAAGACAGCAGAAGCGTCTTTCAAGACTGTCGTCTCTTCGCGAGGCAAAAAAGAGTCATCCTGATGTGCTTCTTGAAGCTGAAATCGACGCAGAGAAAGCAAAAGTGAACAGATACGATTCCTGGTGCCGTTGGCGCCAGGAAAAAGCACAAAAAAATCGGAATGAACTAATCGAGAATAAAACGTCTCAAAGAAGAGGCAGCTTCTTTTTTACTCTTTTTTCTCTTCTGCTCCTTCTTATCCTATGGGCAATACCCTTCTTGCTCAAATTCTCGGGATTGCTTTCCCCTGAGAAAGGCAGCATTTTAAGCAATATTAAACGGGAAGACTTACCAAGTGTGGTTTTCCTCTTAGCTTTTCTCGTCCTGCCGGCAATCTGGATTCCTGTATATATCGTTGCTTACCGTTCATACCGGGCCATCAAAGAAGCAAATAATCCAATATCGATATGGGTTTTTTCCTGGATGTCGGCATCCATGTTGTTCTCGGCAATGATTGCAGTGTCAATTGAGACAGCCACGAAATATACGGCCAAACTTTTAGCCAGGGAGCTAATGCTAGTGGCAATCGCTGCCCTGTTTGTTCCTTTGAGCCTTGCCGTAGGATATACCATCGATTACATAATCGATAGATGGAGATTCGCTAACCGTCCGAACTTGGAAGATCATTATCATGATTCATTATCTTCTCGCCGGAATCGCTACATACTGGCCATCTTTAATTTTGTATTCTGTCTGTGCCTTTCCATCTTATTTGAAGTGTTTTATTTCGAATCGACTATAAATAATATCTACGTATTAGTAGTGTTTGTCATTATCCTAAGCCCTACGGCTTTCTTCTTAATCACAGCTTCTCTCCTTTACATTATTTTTTTCATCCACGAGGATGAGTTTGCCCTGCACGGCCATCATGTGATCTTTCATAATGGACAGAAAAGAGAAGACAAAATAATAGGCTATGGTCTTTCAGCGAAAAGCACGTACTATCAGCCTTCAAGCCGGAAGAGGGGACTCATCTTTGAAGGATGGAATACGCAAGAAGACGGCCATGGCGTAAGCATAAAAAACGCAGATGATTTTGACGCGATGATTCCAAAAGACAAGTGCGGGGAGATCGAACTATACGCCCAATGGAAGGAACCATCTTCTTCTGGTCCGACCAGCAGTATCAGATCAGCGACGAGATAGGATAAGGACCGCCGCCGACACCCGTAGGGGCCAGGGGTGAGCATCTCACCGCATACGGAGACCCTCGCCCCTGCGTATGGCCGACCGTGTATCCCCGACCATGAATGTTGCAACACTTAGACACCATGGAACATGCACGATCGGATAGAGACTACGTACCGGCTACCGGAACCGGTAAAAGCCGAAAGAACGAAATCCATTCTGCTTTCATTCTTTTACGCCCTATGCACGCCAAGCGCCATAACAATGTTTGCGATGAACTTATCGTATGACAGTAACGTCGATGGCTCATAGGCCACCCCGTCCTCGGGATTCGCAAACACAAGCCAGACGGCCTGGTACAAGCTCTTCCGACGGAGTCGGTCACAGAGCAGCAAAAAACGATCAAGGTACGACGCCCCCTCGAAATCAGGGTCAATCGGAAAATGCGCTGACCGCACCCCACGTCCGACAATCCGACTGTCCGGACAATCGTGAACTATCATCACATATCCCATGACCGGCGGAATACTGCTGGAACCGAGCAGATTCTCATCGAACGCCGTATGCGCGTCAAATGCCGAGCCAATTGATTCCTCCGCGCGGTTGTTGGCGTTGTTCCCGAAGGAACTGTTAATGCTCTTCAATTCGATAGCGCTCACGAGTTCGCCATTGTCAAGCGCCAGCAAGTCCCAGTTCTTGGTGGGACGGAACCAGCCCGGTAATGTGCACATGCGTCCTTGGTCATAGACCTCATCAGGATGGAAACCCGCATTAATGAGATCGTCACGAATGATAGCTGCAATCGGATCCAGATGCTTTCCAGACGTGATTCCCTGCCGTGCTCCCTGATCGGAATGCCCTGCTGCAGCCTGTGTCTCGCGGGCGCGTTCGATTGAATCGTACATGCCAAGAATCGCGGCCTCGATGTCAGATCTCATTCCATGGCCTCCTTATAAGCCGCTTCGGCGAATTTCGTTGCCAAAGCCCTGTCCTTCTCGTTAAAAGCGCGTGAAAGTCCCAATTTGTTCGTGTCACTTATTTGGATATAATCCGGCATATGCACCAAGCGCAGGTACTGTGCCTGAAAACGCAACGTTCCTCCACGCATCTTGACACCAAGCGCATCGATGAAACGACGTGTCGTATCGGCCATAAGCAGGCCGCCGAGAACCTCCAAATCCCACTCATCGGAAGTGATCCAATAGCAATTGTGATGCGGATACTTTCCATGCGACAGAATCGGATCGGGCTGAACCGCCATATCCGGTATAAGTAGAAGGTCCCGGTCAAGCAGTCCAGGTGTGAGCTTGTCGATAGTGCGGTACCAGGCAGCTTTATTCTTTTTCGCGACATATCGTCTCGACAGCCGTTCCTTGTTTGTTTCCAAATAGGTTTTGAGTCGTGGATATTCTTCGAGGCTGACCAAAGTTCCGTCGTCATTCCACGGGTTTACAAGCCAGCGATGCCTATCGTCGTTCCCACGACGATGATCACGCATGTAGAAAATCGGCACCATACGATCAGACTCTACCAAATCATCGTCTTCAGTAAGGAAAACATCATCACAACCCGTGGCGATACCGATACCGAGCTTCACACCGGCCTCTTCGAGTTTCGGCAACCTTTCACACGCCTGCGAGACGAATCTCACTAGGTCATGATTACCGAGCGGATACATCCTATTACCGGTCGGTTTATCAATCTCGAATGCTTCGAATCGCTCACCAACCAGATCCAGCTCGTCGTCCATCAGCCAGTCGAGGACCGCGGTGGCGTCGGCCTCGTTGAATTCCGGGGCGCAGTTCACGAATTTCAAATGATCGGCCGCCACACCCTTGCGAATTGTCGTGACCGCCGGATAGGCATCGACCTCATCATCGAAGGCATCAACACCGTGCATGCGTACGAGAGACACGAGATCGCAATCCGTGCCCATACGGGATCTCAACAACGTGCCGTACTTGTTCTGCAGCCACCGGTCAGCGCAGATGAAGCATAGCGTTCCGCCGACCTTCAATGTATCGAGGCCTCGGTCGAAGAAACTCACGTACAGGTCGCATCCCGTTGTTACCGAAGAGAGTCGTTTGACGTAAAGCGACCTCTTCGTCCGGTCAATTTCAACAGCCCGGACGTATGGTGGATTCCCGACAATAAAATCAGCGGCAGGAATGTCATCAAGAATGAAATCGCCGTGTACGATCCACTGCTCGCAAAGCTCCCGAGCCTGGATCGCGGGGCATCCTCTTGTCATCAACGCCTCGACGGCGGCCTTCCTTGCCGTCTCGATCGACGCGGAGTCTATGTCGTAGGCGCGGATCGCGTTCACCAACGACGTCCAACCTTTGCCAACGGCAATTGCATCATCGGCCAGACGTCCGGCAATCACGGTCAGGAAAGCTCCGCACCCGCAGGATGGTTCGATGATCACCTTATCCGAAATGCCGGTGCCCGGCACATAGCCGGCCACGTCGAGAATCAGGTCGACAACCCATTTTTTCGTATAGACAACACCGTGGTGCGTAGATGCCATAATCCTCCTGAAATCAGATACTCCTCAGTATCACCTATTAGAAATCGACAACGAGTATCGGCACGACCCGTGAAACGCTGTTCTCAGCCGACCAAACACCGGAATCCCCAGCATCACTTCCGTGGGCGGGAGGCTATCCCTTAGCATGGCTGCGCGAGCGGAACAGAAAAGTTCTCCGCGCGGCGTCGCATCTCGAATTCAGATATAGTTTCAGTTCCGAACATCACGCCACTCCCTTTCTCCCTGATTCTCATTTCGTGGCCCAGGGCCTTCGGTCTAATGACCCATATGGTGCCTAGGACCTTTGTAATCAATCCCGGCACTCTTGCCATCCCCGTCTTGGCGGGCAAGGTTCTTCCGCAGCGTGTCGCCGAATCCGTCCAGCAGATCCGTTTTGTTGCGAATGGTATCCGGCTTCCGACGCAAACCCTCGACCAATTCGACGAATGCGCGCTCCTCCTGTTCCACGCAGTCGAGGAAGATGGAGCAGAACGAGTCCGGCTTGCCGTCCACCTGCCATGACTCCAGGCCGCGCGCGTATGCCCGACCTGCATCGTATTTGATGGCCACGGGACGGTATCCGTTCCTCAGCAGAACGAAGTTGAGCAGCTGGCGGCCAGTCCGCCCATTGCCATCCATGAACGGATGGATGTTCTCGAACATCGCATGGAAGCCGGCGGCCCTGAGCAACGGATGCGCGCCACAGCCATCCAACCCGTCGATCAGGGCGTGCAGGTCATCGCGGATCTCCAGCGGATCGGCGGTCTTGACACGAGTCGCGGTGATCCTCGCCAGATAACCGTACGGGCGGAACATGCCGCGGGCGAACGGCTGGAGATCCAGCGCGGTCACCTCGTGGACGCGCCGGACCAGTTCCTCGTCCAGCTTTCGTCCCTCCTCGGCGTATCCGCGCACGTAGGCCATGCCGTCCGCGACTCCACGCGCGGCGAACACGTAACGAGCCGGCGAGTCCGAGGGGATGAACTCGCCCTCCAATACTAGCGAGGTGTCCTCCAGGGTCAGTGTGGATCCCTCGATGGCGTTCGAGTTGTAGGTGTAGCGCACCAGCCAGTCGCGGTCGTAATCCGCCAATGCCATGTCCTCGACGCCATCCAACGGCTCCAACGCGCGGGCTTGGTCCTTTAACGCGTCGATCCGTCGTAGACGTTCGGCAATCCTTGGTTCGGTCTCAAGGCCGCTCAGTTTATCGGGCAGTTCTTGTATACGCTGCGATAGTTCGGAATTGTCCATCATGCTCCTCTTTTTTCGTGTTCTGGTTGCAAGTCCGTTATTTCGGTCGCGGTCCGTCCCGCTGGATGTTGCACCTGTCTCATCCGGCTGGTTCGCGGTAGGTTTTTTGATGGGCAAGGTGGAAGCAGACCGGAGGCTTCGCCGCAGGGCTTCCGCCGCGGCAGTGGCTTAAGACGTCGCATGGTCCGTGACGCGACGCTTATGCCGTTCGTCCGTTTCCCCTGCCGTCGTCTCCGTTCGGCTTGTTCATCATGGCGGTGATGGTGATTCTCTCGAGCAGGTCCATCTCGAGGAGGTCCTCGGCGTGCACGCCGATCGCCATGGCGAGCTTGGCCGCGGTTTCCAACGGAATCTTCGCGCTGCTTCGTCGCCCGCATTCGATGTCGCTGATCTTGGATTGGCGCAGTCCGGTCATGGCCGCGACCTCCATCTGGGTGAGTCCGCTTTCCGCGCGCAGTCGGGCGAGACGGGTCTTCGTCATGATTCCGTTTCCTTTCCGTCGAGGAGCGTGTGGTATATGCCTCGTTTGAGGAGGCCGGCCGCGACGAGCGTTTCGATGCGGTCCTTGATCGTCTGTTCGTCCATGCCGGTGAGTTCGCCGTATCCGCCGACCTGGTCGAGTCCCTGGTCGTCGATGTCCTCGCCGGTTCCGCCCTGCAGGCTGAGTATGGTCTTCCTGTCGCCGAATCCACGTCCGATGAGCTTCTGGCGTCCGGCCACGAACGAGACGATGGCCTCGTCCTCCGGCTGGGGCTCGTACGGTTGCTGCTCCTCCTCCGGTTCGGTTCCGGACTTCCGACCGGTCTTGCCGCCCGTGTCTGCCTTCGTTCCGCCGCGGCGTCGTGTGGAGCGGCTTCTGCGGCGCAGTTCCTGCGGGTTCACGTCGCAGTCGGCCACGTACGTGCAGTTGCCGCAGTTGTCACAATGCTCCCTGTCTTGATCCTCTCCGAAATAGTCGAGGAGCACGCGGCGCAGGCATTCGTCCGTCTCGCAGTACTGCTGCATCGCGTCGAGTCGGCCGAGCGCGGCGCGTTCGGCCCGTTCCTTGAGCTCGGGATCGTCCAACGCGCCGCCTGCATGGTCCTGCAGGCGGTACCGCCAGTTGATGAAGTCGCTGTCAGTCCACAGGACGACGCTTCGGGCGGGCTGGCCGTCACGTCCCGCGCGGCCGGCCTCCTGGTAGAACGCCTCAAGGCTTTCGCATGGGCCGTTGTTGACGACCCAGCGCACGTCGGGCTTGTCGACACCCATGCCGAACGCGGTGGTCGCGCAGATCACGCGAGGCGAACCGGCGAGGAACCCGTCCTGGATACGAGCCTTGTCCCTGTCGGCGAGGGGCGCGTAGAACGCGGCCGCGTCCACGCCGTGCTTGGCGAGGCGTTCGGCCCACGAGTCGCAGTCCTTGATGGTGTTGCAGTAGATGATGCCGCTGCCCTCGTGGCCGTCGACCCAGTCGAGGATGAACCGTTTGCGTGCGGATGGTTTGAGTTTGAGCGCGTCGAAACGGATATTGGGACGGTCGAATCCGGTGCCGATGCGCACCGGCTGGTCCAGTCCCAGTTTTTCGGCGATCTCGGGCACTTGGCTGCGGGTCGCGGTCGCAGTGAACGCGGCCACGACGGGACGTGACGGCAGGCCGGCGATGAACTCGCCGATGCGCAGGTAGCTGGAACGGAAGTCGTTGCCCCACTGCAGCACGCAGTGCGCCTCGTCGACGGCCATCAGGTCGATGCGCGTGGATTGCGCGAAGAACAGGAAATCGTCGGTCCACAACCGTTCCGGCGCGACGTACAGGATACGCAGTCCCCCACCATGAGCCATGTCGTAGATGCCCTGGCGCTGCTTCGGTGAGACACCGCTATCGATGAGCGCGGCCGGCACTCCCCTGGCCCGCAGGGCCTGCACCTGGTTTCGCATGAGCGCGCGCAGGGGAGAGACGACGACGGTGAACGACCCAACACGCAGGGCGGGCAACTGGTAGCAGACGCTCTTGCCGCTGCCGGTCGGCATCACGGCGATCAGATCGCGCCGGTTGAGAATCGCGTTGACGGCCTCGAGCTGGCCGGGACGGAACGACTTGTATCCGTACGCCTTGTCGAGTTGGTTCAGGGCGGCTTGGGACCAGTCCCGTAGTTCGTCCTGCAGGATGGTGTCGGACTCGGTGCCGAGGTAGTTGACGTTCATCATATACGGTTTCCTTCTTCCGTTTCAGGCTCGGCCTGTGCCCTCCCGATAACACCAATATTATCACACTATTGGGATATTTTATGTTGGCGCCGGTGTAACATTTGATGGTGGAAACCGTCGAACGAACAGCAAAACGGCATTTTTCACGAGTTATTGCGAGACGAGTGGGAAATGGCCGATCGGCCTGTTTCCGTAGACATGAAGGCCTCCATATCCGTTCCGTTTCCATTCCGAACGCGTGACTTTTTGTGGATTGGAGGTCCGGTTTTGCCTCGTTTCTACCGATTCGACGGGTCCACTGGCATGGATCTGCGTCCCGCCGCAGTGTTGGAGGCGGACGCCGCGCGTATAGATGAGTTGCGCCGCCGGCGCGATTCGATGGCCGTGACCACTCGTATCCGCATGGTCGATCAGCCGCCGGAAGGATTATTACCCCTATCCCTGTTCGACCGGACGCCTTTGCCTGATCGGACGGCGTTGCATCCCCGTACCATGGAGACGGTCGCGCCGGACATCGCCGGCCTGTACGTAGATTACATGACGCGAATCGCGATGGGCGCGCCCAAAAGGGTCGTGTTCCGCATTCCCCTGTTGGGCGCCCGTCTGGTCGGCCAGGGTGAGTATGCGGAATCGTTGCTGTCCAGAATGGTGGATTTCGCTTTTCCTTCGGCTCGGGCTGCGTGCCTGCTGCTTGATTTCGACGCAGCCTCACGACGTGGACCGCAGTATTGGAGACCGCGGCGGATGGTTCCGGATGCAGCGACGTATTTCAATCTGACACGCATGGTCGCCAGGTCCCGCGTGTTCCTCGACGAGTATGGTCCGGTGGTATGGGAGGGATTCGATTTCGAGGGAGGCTATACGGACCGGATCACGAGCGGGTCCGGTGATTTCCTCACCGAGGACACGTTGTGGGATTTCAAGGTGAGTGGTTATCCTCCGAATCCCCGGTACACGCTTCAACTGCTCATCTATTGGCGGATGGGATTGCATTCCGTCCACCCTGAATACCAGTCAATCCGGCGGTTGGGTTTCTTCAACCCCCGCCGGAACGAGGTGTGGCTGTTGGACGTGGACCGGATTACGCCGGAGCTCATCGATTGGACTGAACGTGAGCTGATCGGCTATCCGGCCTGATGGCAACTCGTTCAGTGTGCGAGCTCCAGACGGTACTCTTTCCTTTGGTTGACGGTTTCAATGAACTGGCTAAGGAACCATATCGCGCCCATCGCCTCGTCAAGGTCCCTGAACTGGTAGTAGCAGTTTCCCGCATCAAGGTCGAGGGCGATCCTGTAGTCGTCGTTCCCGGCATCGACGACTATCGTCGCCGGCTCCGGTTTCTCACCGATTCCCATGAACTCCACCCAAGTGGCCGGCATTAAACCAGGCGTGGTACCGTCCGGGAAATGCAGCTTTTTCACCACCGATTCCATCGAATGGCAGGAACATCGGACGATTTCAGGGTTTTTCGCCACGAAGAATTCCGTGAAGATGCTTCCATTGCGAAGCCCTGGCCGGTATTCCTGCGATCTTGCCATGGCGTAAACGTTGCGGTTCAGGGGAAAGTCCCTGCCGTTCCGTAGACCGACCCAGAAGTGTCCTGTTTTCGATTTGTATTCGATCTTGTCTTCCATGGTCTGTTCTCCGTTCATTGTTCATTCCTTTCCTTCACCGCTTGCCTGCGCCATCGTCTCACGCACCGTTCGACGCGTTTGCGTCCGATGACTTCCGGACCGACGCCCGCGCTTCTGAACACGTCCACCGGCCGGGCACCCAACTCGAGCTCGTATTCCACATAGCGGATGAAATACCTGTTCCAGGTGATCCGTTTCTCACCGCACTCGTCAACGGCGTCGAGACCACACAGGTATTGGCGTTCCTCGGCATCGAATGGCTTGTTGCATGGCCGTGCCTTCGGTTTGGCCCGGTTCATTCTGCCCTGTTGCAACGCTTCCTGTTTCAAGAGTAGTTTCATGCCTTCCGCGAGGACCTGGGTTGGCGTCATGTGATGCATCACCGCATACGATTCGATTTGTCTTTTGAGTGAAACGGGCAATCCGAAACCAGTGATCTCATCGTCATCGTCTGATGGCTTGCCGTGTGATCGTGTTGCTTTTCCCGGCCTGTTCATTGTCCCATCCCGTCAACGGAGGTTCTGGTCCTGATGAATTCGGATATCTTGTCAAGGCAGATCACGGCGCCGGCACGGGCCTGTGGATTTTCAGCCAGAATCCGGTCGTAGCAGAAGTCACCGGTGCCCAAGTCTACGGCGATGATACAGTCGTCGCTATCGGGCCTGTCGTCGTATCCCATCGCTTCGATCCACATGGCTTCCGGTAGGATCGGAATGGTATCGCCGTATTCTTTTCCAAGGCTTCTCAACGCTGTTGCCATGGCCTTGCAGACGTCGGCAACCAGGCCGGTGTCCGGTTCCGCGTGCCGGTCGAGGAAGTATTCCGCTCCGATGTCCTCGTCGGACAGTCGGGTCGCCCGCATGCCGGCGATGGCCATGCGCGCCATGGGCACGGTGTGCCCCGTCACGGCTCCGAACCAGCATCTGGTCCTGTCGCTCATCGTCTTCCTCCTTTTCCGTGCCGCCATGCGAGGACGATCGTCACCACGCAGAAGATGATGGCAGTGGCGATCAGGCCCAGCAGGACGAGCCACAACCACCCGTATCGTGGCAGCAGCGCACATTCCACGCAGATCATGATCGTCGCGACGATGCAGGCCACGATGATGACGGTCGCTTTGACGATGGGGTCATGATTCCTGTTCATCATGCTTCTCCTGTTCCTATTGTTTTTCGAGTTTCTTGCGCCATCGTGCGGCGCATCGCTCGATGCGTTTGCTGCCGATGACTTCCGGACCGCATCCAGCCCGGCGGAAGATGTCGCTTGGAGCGCATCCTCGCACAAGTTCCTTTATCGCGTACGCGATGAACGCTTGGTTCCATGTGATACGTTTCTCGGTGCACGCGTCGACGGCGTCTAGACCGCACAGGTATTGGCGTTCCTTGGCGTCGAATGGCTTGTTGCGTGGCCTTGCCTTCATTTTTTTCATTGTTCCGTCCTTTTTGCCGGCCGTGCGCATATGCGTCAGGGGTCAGATGTCGAGTTCTCCTTGGATGATGGCGTGGCTGCCGTCCGGCCCGTAATCGGGTTCGTCCAACTGCCAGGTCTTCTCCTCGCTTCCGTCAAACGGGTCCTCTTCCACGAGGGTCAGTCCGCACACGCCGCAACGCATCAGGCATAACCGGCTTCGGGTCGTGCGGCCTGTGATGCTCCATGGCTTCCATAGGTGGGGCCGGTGCTGGTTCCATTGACGTCGACTGTCTGTGCCGGGGCATGTCTGGAGGGTTCTCAGACGGTTGTTCCCGCAGAGGAACAGCATGTCTCCAATGTCGGTCCAACGGTCCGTCCAGTGGATGATCTCACCGTCCCATCTAACGGGCAGCCGCTCGTCCAGGAGCGCGCTTTCCGATCGGAGGGCCGCGTCGGCCTCCCCTATCGTCGTGTCTCCGCTCGCCGTCATGGTCTCTGGCCGGCTTGGTATTCCACGCCGGCCAGGAACGCCTGGCCGATGATATTCAATGTGTGGTCGATGCCGTACCGGTCGTTCCGGTCCGACACCATGTATTTCCTCCTTATCCGGCGGGCGTATTCGTTGGCCGGTTCCACCGCGTCGGCCAGCGTGTCGGCCCATATGCGTTCTTCCTCGCTCATTTGTCTTCCTCCTTGTCGAGTGCCTGTTCCGCTTGGATGCAGAAGTCCAACGCGTCGTTCCATCCCGCCCGGTACGCGATGACCCATGCCTGCGCCGGCGACTCGTCGGTGAGGCGCGCCGCGATCAATGTCCTGATGGCGTTGCCTTTGACGAATTCGTCGGCGCCGATCCTGTCCATGTCGTTGGCGCCGTCGTTTTTCCTGAGCCTGAGTTGGATGGCTTCGGTCATGAGTCGTGTCGCCGTGGTGTGCAACTGTCTGGCGCGCTCCTGGAGCTCGTTCTTGAGCGCGGCCGGCACCATGAAGCTCACCATGGCCTTCCCATCGTTTCCCTCTCTTTTCTCTTCCATGGAGAACAATCCGTCGTTCACCGGTCCCTTCCTTCCTTTTTCCCGCTCAGCATGACGATCTGGAGGCGGATCTCCTCGATTCTTCGGTCCAGGTCCTCGACCGCGCCCCTCAATTCGATGTCCTTTTCGACCAGGCATCCGGCCGTCTCCCCCACGAATCGCATGACGTCTCGTTCGCCGCATTCCGTCGCGTGTCTCATCGCCACGCTTCCGTCAATCCATCGCTGACGGTGAGTTCCGCCCACGCGCGGTTCATGGTCTGGGCGAATCTGAGCGTCATGCGTCCGCTTGACGCGTGTTTGAGGAGTTCATGGTATAGGGTTTCCGCTGTATCGCAGGCCTCGTCGTGGCCGATGGGTTCGATGTCGGGATCGTCTTGCATGGGCATGCCGAACTCGTCCATGACCTTTTTCAGCGCGTCGGATGCGGCCGTCATGCCGTGCAGTCCGTCGGCGAACATGTCCGCCCTCTGCGTCGTCCTGTCGAGTCTGGCCGCGAATTTTACCGCCTGTTGCATGATTGTCGCTCCCATGTCTTCCCCTTCCTTTCATTGGGATGATGGTCGTGTAGATTGTCGTGAGGAGGATGGGGACGAGGGTTATCGCCATGATGCCGCATACAACTCCTGTATGCCGGCTGATGAACGTGGCCCGCGGGTCGATCCGTGACCAGATGATGGTCATGATGTAGCAGGCGCAGCAGATGGTGAACAGGTTCATCGCGATGGTCGCGAGGGTCTGGAGCGTCATGCGTGGTTTTCGTCCGTTCCTCATCGGTCCTCGTCCTTTTGGGGATCGGTTTCCCGAAAAGGGTTTTGGGGAGGAACACCTTCGGGGGAAAGTGTGCGAGTCTGTTCTTTTATTGTTTCCCCCGTCGGTTTCCTTCATTGATTCCACATGTCCCCATTGCGATATCGGGGGTAATGTTCGTCAGAGGATCTTCCATGGGTGCGGGCGTCCCATGATGGTCTGGTAGTCGTTGGCATCGAGTTCGTTTTCGAGGATGGAGACGGTCTCGTGGTATTCGCGCATCGTCTTCACCGCGCGTGCCTGCTCGCGTCCTGCGGCGCATAGGAGCGCGATTGCGGTCGCGAACGGGATGATGGCGAGGAACGGAGTGCTTTCCACCATCGACAGGGTTATGACGAGGCAGGCCATGGCCATGACCGCTTCCAGGTCGCGGTTGTTTCTCATCGTGTGCGCCTGGGTCGATTCCAGTTCGCTTTCGCTTTTCATGCGGGCCGCGTCTTCGAGGTCGAGGCTGCTTGGACGGTATGCGTTCGGATCCGGATTCATTTGTGCGCTCCTTGCCTGGCTTTGGTTTTCTCCTAATCCGGTCACGCATGCGTTGATTGTTATCGGTACATGAAATCACGAATGGATGGCCATCTCGCATGGGCTGACCGTCCGTGCGCGCAGGCCGATTATGTCGTCTTCAAAACGCGACAGCAGTCGGTCATGTTCGTCGGTTTTGTCCGGTTCCCAGAGGACATCCGTTCGCATTTTCATATTGGTTCGTCCTTCTTTCGCCGAGGGCCGAGGGTGGATATCACTGGTATCGGGCCCGTAGATCCATGGGGATGCGTGCCATGATGTCGTGATGTCGATTGTCTATTAGGCTTGTTCTGGTTTTCCATCTGCTTGCTTTTCTCGTTCTGCTGGCTCATGCTCATTCCCGATATCGGCTGGTATGGTGAAAGCGTTCGTCTTGGGAATAGGAGGTTTTCCGTGGGATTGTTCGAAGGATTGCAGAATCTGTTCCGTGGCATCTCCAAGGGTCGGTCGGATGATTCGGACACGCTCCCTGTCGTTTCGTCCGTCGGGTTGGATGAATCGGATGGTACGTTGCGCTTCACTGTCGCGGATGGCCAGATGCAGGTGGATATGATCTGGAATCTGCTCACCGAACAGATCGGAGAATGCCGGAATCAACAATTGCCAAAACCGTTGCCCAATCCGGATGACCTGTTCCGGCCGACGCTTATAGGGGCGTGGGCCGAGGACCGCCTTGTAGGAGGCGCGTTCGTCATGCCAGACCTGGAGGATTCCGCATATTATGCCGCTGCCGGGCACGGTGATGCAGCAGAGTTCCTTGCCGTAAGGACCGCCATGGTCCAAGGGATCGCGGTGTCGCCCGAGTGTCGGCGTATGGGTGTCGGTGCCGAGATCAAACGGCATTGCGGCTTGTGGGCCGCACAGCACGGCTGTGTACTCGTGTTGTCCGTCGTGACGAACGACGCCGCGGCTCGCATGAACGAGAAAGCCGGCTATCAGGTTTTGCCACCGTTGGTCACGCTCGTCGTTGAGGCGGTGGATCACGGCCGGTCCGTCACCTTCATCGGGCTTCCGTTCGATCGTGACTCTCCCGCCTGTACGCGTTGGGCTTTCGGTTTGGTTGGCCACGTTGATGGGCTTGCGGTCCGGGTTGGCATGGGAGGTGTGGCCGAGGGATGATGCCGTGAGGTCGTGTAGTCGTAGGATTCTTCCTTGACCGTCCGCTAGGTCCGATATCCTCCATCCTCTTGCGGGCGCTTCGAGCATGATCGTGTCCGTCATTTGCCTATCCTCCTGTTGCGTGGATTACGGTTTCATGTTGGTCACGCTGAAATTGTTTGTTATTAGTCGTTCACACTTATCTGTTGTAGGGCTTTGATGATCAGGGAGAGTTTCGCGTCCAGATCCAACAGTCGGGCCTCCGGAACCGGAGTCGGAACGGCGTATTGCACGCCGAGGATATGCTGCAGGGTCTTGCTTTCCGATGTCATACCCACTGCCATGCGATTCACTACCTGACGTTGATGTTCCTGCACCGTCCTTGTGTAATGACGCATCACGACCTCCTGGGTGGAGTCTCCGATGTTGTCCATCGTTTCACGGATCGTGCCGCCGTTCTGCATGAGCAGGGTCGCATGAGTGACACGCAACGTACGGAACGTCGCTGTCGTGCATCCCGCCTGTTCGCGCGCTTGACGGAAATGATTGCCCAGAGTCGTCGGGGCGAGTGGTCCCTTTCCCCGACGGGACTGGAATAAATACGGGCTGGATTCGTCTTTTCGATTGGCGATATGCTCGCGGACCAATGGCACCAGCAGGTCAGGCAACGGGCACACGCGTTTGGAATGCTTCGACTTGGTCGGCCCTAATCTTAATTCTCCCAGATCGTGTTCCCCACGGCAGACCGAATGATTCACCATCATGGTTCGGGCTTCAAGATTGAAATCGGATACGCGCAACGCGCATGCCTCGCCGATTCTCATGCCACCGGCCCATGCGGCCAAGAGGACACTTAGCCGGTCGTATTCCGGCATCGACTCGTATAGGGCGGCCAGTTGCGTGCCCGTCAATGGCGGCACCTCCCACGATTTGGGTTCCGGATCAGGTGGAATCGGTAGGGTGAACGGATTCGACGCCAGCAATGGCATTCCTGTACCGAACTTGTCCGAGCATGCGAGATTCATGATGGCTTTCAGTCTCTGGCACATGCGGGGGAACACCCACTCGCCTTCCTCATGCTCGCCGAAGTACCATTTGGAAATCACGTCCGGAGTGATTTGCTTGACCGTCATGCCGCCGAACACGTCTTTTAAATGACCCACGTCCGTCCGCAGATTACGTCTCGCCGCGCCACGCAGCGCGGTGCCATCCGGTTTTCGATGCGTATCCACATACCAGTCGGCAAGCTCGTCGAATGTCATCGATCCCGCTTTTTCCCGACGATCCCTGTCGGTCGGATGAACCCACTGCTTTAAACCACGACGGTGCATTTCGACCAGCTCATGTTCGCCGGCAAGCCATGACTCAGCATCCCGCACACTTTCAAATGACCGTTGCACCCGATGTCCATCCACGGGTGACGAATAGCGTGCAAGCCATGCGCTGATCGACCCGTCGGATCGTTTCCGCGCAACGATCGTTCCGAATCTTCTTATCCTTGTGACTTCCAGATCTGGGTCCGTCATATCAGGTCCTTCCACGCGTCAGCGTCGGCAGGGACGCCCGATTCGGGGAGGATTGCAAGGCAATGAGGGCACGAGCGTCGCCGCCATTGAAAGAGCATATGCATCTCCGGGAGACGAAGCCCCCTCGATGCAAAAAAGATAGCGCATGACAGTTGATTCGGCAAAACCGGTCAGACCTATATGCATGGCGTTTTTTTGGAACCTTAACATGCACCTGAAACGGCATCTAGAACGGAAAAACCGGAAAGGAACTTGGTCAGACATCTTCGTCCGTTCCCTTCCGGTTTAACCAGGATGCAGAAGCGTTCTGTTATATGGTCTTTCCTGGTGCTTCATTCGTCTTGGGAGCCAGTGACATCCACCAAAGAAGCAACATAAGCAGCATGAGATCTTTCGAGTCCAGGTGTTGGGGAGCCTGAAACGGGTCCTCGCGGAGAAGCGGGGACCCAAATTCATTTGATCCACATCCAATGGCATGACGAACGCGCGCGGCCCGACCGCGCCATGCGGCCTGTCTTCGTTCTCGTCCGGCTTGCGCAGGTAACGCGCACCGGCCGGAGCAGCAAGCTCACGACCAGGAATATCAACCGGGGCATTTTGCCCCGGTTGATATTCCGCGCTAGGTTCGATGAAGTTGTCCGTCACTAAGTATGAGACGGGTACTTTAAAGAAAACAGCGGCTTTTGCCAAATCATTAATAGTCCACGCAATGGTTCTGCTGTACTTTTGGCTAAGCGTAGGCTGACTGATGCCGAGACTCTTAGCCAGATCCGCCTGTCTGACCATGGATCGTCTTTTCAGCCAAAACATATTGTCTGTGATGATTTGCTGGAGTTCGTCTGAGATATTCATCTCAACGACATTGTTCACACCCTGATCTGTGTTTGTTTCTTTGGTCATATATTAAATTCTGCCACGATTTTATTGCTTTGTCCAATACTATGTTATTATATTGGTATGCACAATAAAAAAGGTTTGAAACCAATCAATGATGTTGTGAGACATCGTATTGACGAGTTGAGAAAGGACGCGGGAATGACGCAGGATGTTTATGGGCGCGAGGTTTTGCATTGCAGTCAAGGAACTGCATCGCAAAAACTATCTGGGCAATTGGCTTTGAGCGCAGTGGATATTTGGCGTACAGCTCTCGTCTTCAATGTTTCTACTGATTATCTGTATGGCCTTACCGACATACGTACGAGAGATATGACACCTGTATAAAACATTTAGAGTCCGTGGACGAATTGCAGTTCGCATCCGGTCGGCGGATGAAACCATCCAGCATTTCCCAAACCAATAACAGAAAAGAGACAGAACGACAGACCGGCATACGCACCGTCAACCGCGGTGAGCCCGATAGCCATTCACCACGGCAACCACGGAACGTATGAACCGGCAGGAACCACCATCATCGAACAACACAGTCGACAACAAACGACCAAGCAGGTCGTCGTCCGAAAGTTCCAAATCCGAAAGACCGAAACGACGGAAGCCATGACCCGGATGAAGCGCATCCAACGCTCCAAGCCAATAGTCATAAGCCACCACGACTCGATTCAATGGAGCGGAACCGTCAAGACTGCAATCTTCGAAGGACACGGCCGCAAGAGCGATCTCCAACACGGAGACCTCATGCTCCAACAAGAACTTGAAATCCGACATAGTGGAACCGAACACAAGGGATTCATCTCTTGTCATGTTCCATTCCAATCTTTCGCCGGGCTTCATACCAACCACTCAACGATGGGTTGATATCGAACAAATAATAATGCCCGCACATGAGTTGCAGCTCACGTACGGGCGGCGAGTCAATCCCATCCAGCATTTCCCATTTTACCAAGGTTCCACGGTCACCAGCCAAGGAACCAATCACAGAAAGAAGAGATCACAATGAACGATTTCAACGAAACCAGCAATGCAATCAATTCCAACTTTGAGGAAAGGACCAGCTCAATGTCTGATTATTCCACATCCACCACACCGGATGAAACCCGATATCAGGAAAACACGCCGATAATCACCCCCGAAATCGTGAACGCTGGAAGTGAATTGAAAACTCCGGATGTTGACGATGAGAATAATCCGATCGTTCTCCTATCCGAGAAGCTGCCGGAGACGGAAAAACATCAGCTGTCCGACGATGAATGCGCGTTCACCCGCGAAGAGGCCGAGGCTCTGACCCAGGATCTCCAGCTGAAATACCGTGACACAATCGAGGCCCATTACAACCTGATCGCCGGTGTGCGTAAAGCGCATGATGGTCACATTTGGCTTGCTCTTGGTTATCCGCAAGGCGCAGCGGGCTGGAAGGCCTATTGCAAGGACTACTTCAAGGCTTCCGCAGTCAAATTGACAAGAGAACAGCGCGATAACCTGATTCTGGGCCTTGTTGAGCCAAATGCCGATGGAACCGGAGATATCAGCAACACTGACATCGCCATCCTTCTTGGAGTTGATCGCAGAACCGTGGATCGCGTCAAGACCAAGGCTGGTATCACTCAGACAGGCAGGGTTCGTGGCGCGGATGGCAAGCTCCGTCACGTTGACACCGGCAGCATGTCGAGCGAGGAACGCCGCAAGAAGATTGTGGAACTCTCCGAGGAAGGCGCCAAGCAGACCGACATCGCCGACATGCTCGACGTGTCCCAATCCACCGTGTCCGACACCTTACGCAAGGACAAGATGCGTCGCATCAGCGAAGGCCTCGAACCCGCGGTCGTCGACAACACCGAATTCGATCAGGCCTCCGACGACCAGCCGTTGGACCTTGACATGGGCAACGCGGACGCCAAGATCCGCAGTTACATCGACGCGTTCGGCGTCACGGTAACGCAGGCGAACGACGGCATCGAAGGCATCGTGCGCCAGCTTGAGAGCGATTACTGGAAGCCGGGTTCCAGCGTCGTGGACGAAATCATCGGCAACAACGCTTCGATGATTTTCGACATCATCAGCAACACGGGCAAGATGCTCCGTCTGCTGAACATCGACCTCGACAACGTGTTCGATGGCGTGGACGAGGACGATCCCGACAACGATTGGAGCCGTTTCGTCGATGGTTGCGAAGAGCTCGGCAAGGTCTGCGAGGAAGTCGTGGGCTGACCTTGCCCCGCACGTGTCGGAGTGGATAGGGGCATGGATCCACTCTGACGCCACGTTTCATTGAATCTTCCCGGGACGCCGCAGTCCCGGGCGAATACTGGTTTTTGGAGAAGAAAAGACTGAATCATGAAATACACCAAGGATGAAGAGGAAAAGGCCGAAAGGTCCAGCGTCAAAATGTGGCCCGGTATCACCGCCGGCATCATCATCGGCCTGATCGCGTTCGTATTGAGCTTCGACGCCTTGCGTCTCGTGTTCGTCTCATGCGGCATCAACCCCTGGCTGAGCTGGGGCGGTCCCGTGTGCGTGGACGGCACGATCCTCCTGTGCACATGGGCCACGTGGGGCTTCAAGAAGGGACATATCCGCGGATCCGCATACCCGTGGGTGGGACTCGTCCTGTTCAGCGGTTTTTCCATCGCGGGCAACGCGTTGCACGCGATGATCAACACCGGGTTCCGACTGCCGTCATGGGTGCCGCCGGTCATCATGAGCATTCCACCTGTCGCGCTCCTGTACGCGACCCACTTGATCGTCATCATCGCCGGGGACCGGCTCGACAAGATCAACACCGCCACTGACGCCACACGAGTGCCGGAAGCCGCACCGCGGGAGACTCGCGTGCCGGTTGAGCCCGTGAAAGCCCAGCCTGTGCAGCCCGCGCCCGTTCCCATGCCTACGCCGGTTGCCGAAACCAAACCCGCGGCTGAGACCGAGCCGATGATTCCCGACCTGTTCGACTTCCAGACGATCGTGCCCGACATGGAGGACGATGCTGACCCAAAAGCCGAAGAGGCTGAAGCGCCCGTCGCCGACGCCTCCACTCCGACCATCACGACCTCCGACTCCAACGTTCCACAGCCGGTGATGGAATCCCACGTTACCATTCCAACCCTGGTCGCGGCCTCCACGGTCACCCCGGACCTTCCAACGGAAACCACGCCGGAACCGGAAGCGGAACCAGTCGAGGACACTACTCCATCGGAGATGCCGGTCACAGCCGTGGGAACGGAAGAGGAAAAGGAGCCGACGGACGCTCAGACTGAAACGGAAGCCGGAAACGAACCGGCTACGGACGATGCCGTCAAGACCAAGCCTAAGAAGACGCGTCGGAACAAGGCCGGCGCCGATGACGAGGAATGGCTCGCATGGCTCGACGAATTCAAAGCCCAGAACGAGACTCCGACCTCGACGAAGGCGGTGGAGGCTGGATTGGCTTCGAGCAGTAGCACCGCCAAAAGGTATCTCGCACGTATCAGGAAAGAGCATCCGGAAAGGTTCTGAACATGGAACACCACAGCATGAGCGCCGGTGAATTCAAGGACCGGTACGGCGTCACCCCGCAGGAGGTGCAGGACGCTTTGGACGAGAACCGTCGCAGGGTCGCGCGCAAGCTTTCCGAATGGGGATACGGTTGGGCGGTGGACGAGGTCATGTGCGATGTGGCCGTGGAACTGCTCAAGGGCGGTCTGCGCCGGTGGGCGTCCTATGAGGACCGGAAGGCGCTGGGCGCTTTCGTGAACACTCTGCTCGGCAATCGTCTGGGTGAATGGATGCGGACGGAACGTCCCAAATATCGTGGCGGCATGACCCATGCTCCCCAGACCCGCCGCAAGCGGTCCGCCCACACGTCGTCGCAGGGCGAGTCGTTGGACGCGGACGAGGCAAGGAGTCTGATCCGCAGGGAGGATCATGCGGCATCGGAGGGACGTCTGTGTGAGGAGGACGACGTGTTCGGCGATCCGGATTCCGATGTTCTCGCCGCTCCCGCGGGCGACAGGTCCAGCTATCAGGAATGGCTTACCGGCGGAGACCAGCCACAGGGGCTGGCGAGCGACGAATACAGGGACGACATGAAATATTTGGAGAACGAATGCGTGCGACAGGATCGGGATGGTCGGACATTGTGGCGGATGCTGGTACGCCAATGCCTTACCGTGACACGTGGCGCGGACGCATTGCGCGGTGACATCCGTCGTTTTTTGGAGAACTCGCATCGCGGCCGCAACCCACGAATCGAGGATTACCCGTACATCCTTGCCGCCATCAACAAATACAAGACGGGAAACAAGACGGGCAGGAGGACAAGATGATCCTTCATCGGCTGTTACCGGATCCCGGTGACGTGGAAATAAGGCCGGGACGGTTCTGTTTTTTCTCCCCCAACGCCGTTCCGGTCCATGACGGCCGCAACGCGTCGTCTATCGATGATGACGGACGCGCGTGGACGGCATCCCCCCTCAAGACTTTGGAAAACCTAAACATTTTGGAAGCAAGGAGCCGTAATGAAGACCGTTGAATGGGCTTGGAACTCTGATCCCGACACGCCGGACGAGAAACTCGTGCTGATCGCCATGGCGAGGGACACGTATCGGACCCCATTGGAGGCTTTGGCCATCGTGGGTTCCCGCGTGTTGCGGCATGCTGTGTGCGATATGACTCCGGCCGAGCTTGACGTGGTCCTCGCGAGCCTGGAACGTCAGGGATACATCACGCCGTACGAGGATACGGACGGTCCGGTCGGACGCCGGATCGGCATCCTGAACCGTGAGCACGCGCAGGAAGGCCCGTGGAAGGCATGGCGTCTCAACATCGACGGCAAGGAGACGGGACGATGAGCGTCAGAGCGATCTCATGGGCGTATGGCCAGAGTCTTGGTTCCGCATCGCAAAAGGCAGTGCTGCTCCATCTCGCATATATCGCATTGGGAGACCAGAACCTCGCCGCGGTTCACGGCAACGGCGACATCGTGCCGGCGAACCGTCGACCCAAGGTCTGGATCCTGCGATTGGACCATAGCGGAAAGGCTGACAGATCATGACGGTAGTGACCATGGTATGGGTCCAGGAACACGTGCACGAGGTACGCAATGCGACCAAAGCGGTCTTGTCATATCTCGCATTCAAAGCTCGTTACGACGACGGGACGGCCGCATGGCCGGCGATAGGCACCATCGCTGGAGCATGCGGGTTGAGCGAGAAGACCGTGCAACGCAGCATCGACCAGCTTCTCGACCTCGGACTGATCGAACCCGGACAGCAGAACTTCAGCGCCATTAACCCGAAGACCGGCGAACCGGTCAGGAGAAACTACCAGACCATCGTATGGAACGTGATCTGCAAGGAATCGAACCTGCCGACCGAACCATGCGAGGACCCGTCCGCGTCCAAGGTCAGGGCCGCCATGAAACGCGCGGAAAGAGCGAAAGTCAAAATGTCGCCCCTGAACCAAACGGACCAGAACGACGGTGAAAGCTCGGACAAAATGTCCGGAACGGCGGACAAGAAACAAACAAAAAGAGCGAAAGCCAAAATGTCGCCCCTGAAGAATGGCGGAAACAAGCCGATTCTCACAGAGTCTGACAAAATGTCGCCTCTGGAATCACAGGACGGGACGAACGATGTGGTTGAGGACAAAATGTCCGAAAAACTGGACAAAATGTCGCCCAATAATACATTGAAATACAATTACCCCTCTCTCCCTACGGGAGAGCTCCCCGCAAGCGGGAAGCGCCCCACCGGGGAGGACGGGAAAAACGATGAGACGGGACGATCCTCCGAAGCCGTGACCGTGATGGACCATCTCACGGCCATCCGCTCCAAGCTGTCGCTGACGACCTCAACGCCGACCAAACGTGACCACGCCAAGATCGGGAACCTCGTCAGCCGGGTCGCCAAAGCCCACGACGCCGACCGCGCGGTAGCCGTGGCGCTCATCCTCGCGGTCATCGACTGGCTGCCCGCGAACACGTACTGGCTCCGTCGCATCGACTCCGCCCGCCGACTGGCCGACAACTGGGATCAGATCGCCAACGACTGGACCGTCAGCCAACTCGAAAACCAACGCGAACGCGACACGGAAGCCCGGACCCGCGGCCGCAAGCCCATCTCCAAGCCCACACCCATACCGGACTACCACTCGGAACGCCACGTGCACACGCTCATGTGCGAACACGTCCTGAACGACATGCGGCCACACGAGGCGGAATACGACCACGAGGGAAGCCTGCGATCTGGGCATCCATCCGAATGGCAGCTCGCATGCATGCGCCACGCGGCCGAACTCAACCAGCGTGACGGACTCGACAAGGCCGCCTGAGAGGATCTTCCAATGATCGACGCCGAATTCACAGACGGTATCCGTCACCGGTTCAATCCCGAAACACGACTCGAATATCCACGTCCAAACCAAAAACGGTAGTCGTAAAACCAGTAGAACGAAAGGAAAACACGATGAACGGGAAACGAGAGAAAACCAACGCGCACGGTGCAGGACGCATCCTGTCCTACGAACCGTTGAAAGTGCACTGCGACGCTTGCGACCAGGATTTCAACTCATGGGAATCGTTCGGCAGACATGTGGACGAGATCGTCGACAAACCCGCCGACACCAGACGCGAGGCCGTCATGGACGTCCTCGCCGACCATCTGGGAGACATCGGCATGGAGGACGGGTGGGATGATCCACAAGTCACACCCGACGGGTCCATCCAATGCGGATGTCTCATCGAATTCCCGGACATCACCGCATGGCGCGCGCACCTCGCCCAAGCCATCATCGACAACATTGACGCCAGCAAGGAAGCCTACGAAGCCCTGAACCGCGTGGACGTGGAAGCCACGCGCGAGGCCGGCGAGATGAACGACGAGCCCATGGGGCAGGACTGGCGGATCCGCCACGACCGTCTCCTGGCCGCCTCGCAGATCGTCCTGGACGCGGCGGAAAACCGCGACGGGGATGGCTCTGACATGACATGCGCTCCATCCAATCCGACAGCTGGAACAACAGGAAACATGTCCGAATAATCCGACCGGTTCCTGGCCGATGACGAGGACATATGCTGCCATGATGATTGACTCCGAAGCCAAAACGCTTTAGCCCTCCGTCGTACATGCTTGCATCGCCGACAGCATTGAAAGATTACTTATTCGCCGACTCGGAAGCAGAATATCAACTGGAACATAATGTTCCAGTTGATATTTCCCGTCGTGAGCTTTTCGCTCCGGCCGGTGCGTGTCATCCGCCGACCCTTCCCCGTTTTTCCCTGTCCGATTGCCGACTGTCGATTATCGGCGTTCGCCCGGCGGCCGGCCGCGTGGAATGTATTGCATCCTACGTGGCGTGGACGGGAGGGCGTTTTATGGCGGATGGGAAAAGCGGGAACGGTCTGGCGAAGGGCGTCACGGTGTGCGGTGTCGTGATTCCCATGATCCTGATCGCACCCATCGTCCTGCTCATGAGCTTCAGCACCATCCTCGTGGCCATGGTCCAGGCCCAGTACGGTACGACGTGCGGCAGTACGACGTCCTCGTCCAATACGACGACCTCATGGGTCGAATGGGCGAAGAACATCGCCGCGGACGACTCGCATGGCTACAGTCAGCCACGGCGTAACGGCAATCCGGACTACGATTGCTCGTCCCTGGTCTACTACGCGTTGAAACAGGCCGGCCTCGATGTCGGCTCTTCCGCGTTCAGCACGGCCAACGAGGGCACGGTCCTGGAGAAAGCCGGTTTCGAACGGCATGACTGGACCAAGGTCTCGGACCTGCAGTCCGGCGACATCGTGTGGAGGTCGAGCCATACGGAGATCTACGTGGGCGACGGCAAGTTCGTGGGCGCGCATCACGACGAGAACGGTGGCATCACCGGTCCGAAGGCCGGCGACCAGACCGGCGACGAGATCAGCGTCGACTCGTACGCAGTGGGCTACACGGCCTACTACCGGTACAAGGGCGCGATGAACGTCGAGACCGCCGGCGGGAAGGTCACGTCCGCGCAGGCCGTGTCCGGCAAAACGAAGGACGACGGTTGGGACGGCATGAGCTCGACCGCCGCGAAAACGAAATGGTTTAACGGTCTCGCCGGCCCCGACGACGCGTGCGCCACATATCCCGAAGGCCAATGCACGTGGGGCGCGTGCGTCCGCGCCTACCATCTGGGTTGGAAGCATGTGGGCAGGTACTGGGGCAATGGCCAGAATTGGGCCGCTTCCGCCAGAAGCGAAGGCTACGGGACCACGACCGACGCGCCCGTTCCGGGAGCGATCGTGAGTTTCCCGGCCGGCATCGAGGGCGCCGACGCCACTTACGGGCATGTCGCGGTCGTGGAGACCGTGGACACGGCCAAGGGAACCATCCTCATCAGCGAGATGAACGTGAAGGGGCCCGTATACTCGTCCCGCACCCTGCCCATCAAGGGCGGCGCGGTCTACATCCTTCCCAAGGATTCCATCAGCGGGGCCGGTGGCGGCAGCGTCGGCACGGACCAGTGCGTCACGGGAGACGATTCCACTTCGGACGTGTCCGGAGACAAGGCGTCCGTGGAAGCGGCGAAGAAGATCGCGAAACGCAGGCTCAAGGATTACGGATGGGAGGACGGCCAGTTCGACTGTCTCGACAAACTGTGGACGCGTGAATCCGGATGGCGGTGGGACGCGGAGAACCCGTCGTCCGGCGCGTACGGCATCCCGCAATCGTTGCCGGGCAGCAAGATGGCGTCCGCGGGCCAGGATTGGAAGACCAACGCGGCCACGCAGATCAAATGGGGATTGGGATACATCCAGCAACGCTACCAGTCGCCGTGCGGCGCGTGGGCCCATTCAGAAACGACCGGCTGGTACTGACCGGTCCAAACAGGGAAAAACGGAGGAACACATGGACATGATTCTCGCGGACAGCGCGTTGAAGGGATTGAGGCCCGACCCGGCATGGGACGTCGCGGGCGTGCGTGACATGGTCGGCGGCGTCATCGCCGTCGCCCTCGTATTGTGCGTCGGCGTGATCATCCTGGGTTGCGTCAGTCTCATTCCGGGCCTGATATCCAACAATCAGATGGAACGCGCGTTCAGTTGGAAGCGATTGCTCGCCGCGATGCTCGTCCCGTTCGTGATCGGCGCGGCCGTGAGCGGTTGGAGTTGGAGCTGCAACCTGTTCGGCTCCAACGGCTTGCAGTCGAACCGGTCGTACACGCAGGCGTCCGGCAGCGGCAAAACCGATCTGAAGGACAAGAGGGGCAAGGGCGACGACGGTCTGACCGGCCTGGTCAAACAGTTGGGCGACGATATCGTCTCCGGTATCGGCGACAGCGTGAAAAGCGCCGTGAGAACCGGAGTGCGCGACGCGTTGAAGGGATTGGACTTCGTTACCGGCAAGGACGGCAAGGGCAACATATTCCAGAAGGCCGGCAACGGCATCAAGGACGGTGCGGCCAGCCTGTGGAAGTGGATCACAGGTGAATAGTGGAATAGCGTCCCTGTCCGCTTAGCCGATTATCGGTTCCGTTCCGTCGTCGTGGTCGTGGAATCCTTTGAAAGGAGTGTGCGATATGCTACACAATCTCGCGGCGCCAGCCGCAGCAACAATCGTGTCCGTTGCGACCGGTCTGAACGACGGCGACCTGAGCAATCTGAAGGTAAGTCCGAATTTTTCATTCTTTCCTTTTATGGATCTGGTCTCCAACATGGTCGGTGGCCTGTGGGCGTTGAGCCTGTACATCGCCGTCGGCGCGTGGATCTGCGCGGCGATCGCGTGGATCGCCGGCCGTGTGATCCATTCCGGTCCGATGCAGCAGTATTCCGGCACGGTGTTCATCTGGTGCGCTTTGGCGACGATGATCCTGGGCAGCGCCATGGCTATCGTGAAGTTCTTCGCGACGCAGGCGCTGTTCTGACCGATGTCTCCTGACACACCCCTGTTCACCGCCGTGGCCGGGCCTGTCCCGTCCACGGCTTTTCTCTTCTAGGAGGCGAATGGCATGTCGTTGATAGTCCAGACGGTCTTCGCGAATCTCATCGACTGGCTGTTCAAACCGGTCGACAACCTCTGCTCGCAACTGTTGACCGGCGCGTTCGGCGGTCTGGTCGGCAGCATGAGCAACGACGAGTGGAACGTGGCGATCACCGCGGCGAACCGTATAGGCTGGATCATGGGCTTCGTGAACATGGCGTTGTGCATCATAGGCGCGTTGCAGGCCGCCGCGAAAGGCAGTGTCGCCGACGTGATCAAAAGCTTCGCCCTGGCCGTGCTCGCCTGGCCGTTGACCGCGGTGTGCATCAGCGTGATGATCACCATGGACGGCATCGTCGGCCAGATCACGAACCGTATCCTCACCGTCCCCTTGGCCGGCGTGGGCACGTCCGACCCGTTCGGCGACAGCGTCGTGTCGAATCTTGTCGGCACGATCGTGAAGCTCACCGCCGGTTTCGATCTGATCATCCGCATCGTCGTGTATCTCGTGTTCTTCCTCGCGGTGTTGGCTTTGGCCGGCATGCTCGCCGCACGTGACATCAGCCTGATCCTGCTCGCCTGCGTCGCTCCTCTGCCGGTCATGATGACCGGGTGGAAGGTCACGCGTCCCGCCGCGGCGAAATGGGCGCAGGCCGTGGTCGGCGTGCTCCTGTCCGCGCCGTTGAGCGCGCTGGTCATCATGGTGGGGTCCGGCATCTGCTATGTCGCGAAGAACAATCCGCATTACGCGGAATCGTTCTTTCCCGCGCTGATGGGCATCACGACGATCATCATGGCGTGCTTCAGTCCGAAGCTCATCATGCCCGCGGTCAGTTTCATTGGCACGAACGTGGCCGCCGACATGCAGGAGCGTGGCGGCAAGGTCGGTCCGAACGCGATCAAGGCAGCGGTGCAGGTCACCGCGGGTGTCGTCCAGGCCGCCACCGCCGGTGCGACGGGTGGTATCGGCAAGGCCGTGAACTCGGGTGCGGAAGCCGTGCTCGGCGCCGCGCAGGGCAGGCCCGCCGACGTGGGAGGAGCGTTGGGCGGCCTGTTCAGCAACAAGAACGAAGGCGAGGATTCCGACTCGTCCACCGGTTCGAAAGATGGTGGGAAAGGCCAGTCGCAGGCCGGCGACTATGATTCCCTGTCTTCCGCCGCACAACCGTCCGACGCTTCCGGAACCTCCGTACCGACGGCGTCGGACGGCATGGACCGTTCCGGTTCGAGCCAGACCTTGGACGCCGCGTCCTCCGACACGGGCGACGGCCCGTCCGGATCCGAGTCGGGACCGGCCGCCACGCCTCCGCCTCCGATCCCGTCCGCCTCTTCGTCCGCGCCCGTCGTGCAGGGAGCTCCGGGCGGCCGTGGCGGCGATGCGCATGCCGATGGCGGCCAGGGCGGTCAAGGCGCGGACGGCGGGCAGGGCGGTCAAGGCGCCGATGGTGGTATGGGAGCCGATGGCGGCCAGGGCGGTTCCGGCGCGTCCGGTGGTTCCGGCGGCCGTGGCGGCGATGGCGGTATGGGAGGTTCCGGAAGCTCCGGAACGTCGAACCCGTATCAGGGAGTCAATGGCGCGCCGTCCGGTCCGACCGTCGGCTGACGGGAGTCCCGTTATCGCCACGTGTCCGCGTGGACGTCATGCCGGAGGGGATCCGCCCATCGGGTCGGAAGATCCGGGCGGGTTCCCTCCGTTTGTTTTTTCCGACTGATTCTGATGGAGGCCATCAATGCCCAGTAATTCCGATACCGGCGGTGGGAAGGTGCCCGCCGCATCGTTCAGCCGACTGTCCGCCACGCGCGTGATTCTCGGCCTCGACAGGGCGCAGCTCATCGTCTGCGTCATAGGACTTGTCATCCTCGTGTCCGGCGCGGCGATGGGCTTGAACGTGCCGGTCATGATATTGGGCGCGCTCGTTCTCGCGTATGGCGTGCCCCGCATCCAGGGATTGAGCCTCGTGTCATGGACGTGGATCTGGCTGCACTGGCATTCCCGGTTGAAGGATGGTACGAACCGTTGGGCGTATTCGCCGCTCGCGTCCGGCCGCCCGTTGGGAGTGCTCGGCCTGTACGGGCATGTCGAGGACCGGTCGCAGACCATCGAAGGCCAAGGCGTCGAAGTGGTCGGCACGCCGTTCCAGGGAGCCTGCTACCTGTGGGATCCGGACAAGCGTCAGGCCACGGCCGTGCTGACCGCGAACGTGGAGGAATGGATCTTCTCCCCGGACAGCCGGAAGGCGGGCCGTGCCATGGCGTTGAACACGATGCTCAAGGAACTGTCCGAAACGGATGGTTTCACCGAATTGAAGGAGACGAGCTTCGTGCTTCCGGGCCACACTCCCCCGGAACCCGACTACCTGAAATCGGAGGGGACGCCCCAGTGGGCGCGCGACGACCTCGCCGACCTGTGGCATCTGCCCGACATCCTCACCCCATTGCAGCACATGAACTACATCAGCGTGTCCGCGAACGCGGACCGGCTGCCCCGTGTCGTGAGGAAGGACCGGTCCGAACGCGCCGCGATCGGCATCGCCATGGGCGATCTGATCCGTCTGACCGTCGCCCCCGCCCTGTTGGACTGCGGAGCCCGCCAGAACACGATCCACTGGTGTTCCGTGGACGACCTGCGTTATCTGATCCGCACCGTCGCGGACCCGGAGCATGCGGCCGACCGTCCACCGGTCAACAGGGACGATCCGACCGTGACCTGGTGCGAGGAGGCCAAGGAACACGACTACATCACGTTGGACTCGTGCGTTGCGCGCACGTATTGGATCTACCAGTGGCCGGACTTCGACGTGGAGGCCGGTTGGATCCGCGAACTCGTCACGGAACGACGCATGATGGCGTTCTGCCATATCTGGCGTCCGTTGACGATGGAACAGTCCGAGGCGGAACTACGCAACCGCAAGAGCAGCATGCGCCAGCGCAGCAAACTCCAGGACCAGCGTGAGAAAAGCCGTGACGAACGCCGTGAGGAGAAGGAGCAGCGGCTACGCGAATTGGAACAGGAGGCCAACTGGCCGGACACCGACCATCAGGGATTCATCACCCTGTTCGCCTCCAGTCTGCCGGAATTGGACGTGTTCGACCGTGACATGCAGAACAAGGCCAAGAACTGGCATATGAAACTCAATCCGATGAAGGGCCAGCAGCGTGCCGCGTTGACGACCATCCTTCCCCTCGGCATCTGATCGGGACGGTCGACATGGACGATCGATGGATGCGGGCGCTTCTGCGTCCGCTAGACCTGCTGGCCTTCCTGTCCATGACGCCCGTCCCGTCGGATGCGCGCACCCCGCATCCAGAGCGCGTCCCGCCGGCGCGGCGTCCCATTCCCGGAAGGGCGCCGGACGGGGACTGGACCGTCCGCTGGCCGCGTCCGCCGCCGGCCCGCGCCCGGCGATAACGGCCCGCCGGCCCGTGAACTCGCTGAAGGACCGCGGCCAGAGGCTGCGGGGAACGGAGAAAAGAAAAATGAACACATCGGTGAATGAGCTGCTGTCGAATCCGGCATTCCGACCGCTGGTACTACTGGATGTGCTTGCGGTGTTCTTGATGATCATATGTCTGGTCTTCCGACGCATGAGGAAGGGCTATTACGTCGAGCAGGCGAATGACGCCCGCAAGGCGACGATGCTGAACATTGCAGTCCGCAACGTCACCGGAATGGGGGTTTATTCGGCACCCGGCTATTGGGACAACGGGGATCTGAACCTATGCAGGTTCGAGCGCGCCAACGGCGACATCGTTCCCGGCGCGGTGGAGGCCGACGGGGAGGGCGGGCTGCGCGTCTATGAGATAACAGGCGGCTCACACCGGTCCGACTTCAGCTACCGGCTCCTGGGCGAGGCGGAATACAAGGAGATCTGGAAGAAGCCGAGCAGGAGGAGGTTCTGACATGGGAAGGCAGAGGGAACTGCTGAGGCTCTCGATCATTCTCTGCATGGGACTGCTGTTCGTGATGGCGGGAATCCTCCTGATCGTGGGAAAAAAGCTGGCCGGGAAACGTCCGTCGTCCATTGCGGGCGGCGTGCTCATGATCGCATGGGGGCTTCTCTGCGGCATCCCCGAATTACGGTCGTGGATGCTCGCACGCGCCACCGACCTGGAACACACACTGGAGGCCATGTGGGCGGGGCTCGATGGCGACGGCCGGATGATGACATCGATCGACGGATTGTTCGCAATATTGGAGGACCGGGGCCTGATGCCCGCGGTCGCATTGTTCTCGCTCTCGGCCGTTCTCGGGCTTCTCTACCTGAGCTCCGGGAACCTCAAAAGGCGCCGAACCCCACCTCCGACAGGACGTGGATGCCAGGCATTCCATGCGCAGTGGCATGGCCCGTCTTCCGATGCCAGTCATGTGGATTCGTCGAAAAAGGACACAGTCGGGAAGGAAAGTAAAAAACATGAATCTTGAGGATTTGATCGTATCAACCATTTCGGATGCCAAACCCATGATGATCCTGGCGCTTTGCACTATTGTGCTTTTCGTCATTGTGGCGAGCCTCATAGAGGCATGGCTAGCCAAAGCGCGGAAAGCGAAGTCCGAGGCCGATACCCTGCCTTCCGGTCCAGAGGCATCCCAGCGGTCAGTAGAGAAGAACGAGGCTGTGGAACAGGCCGTCGACAATGCAGGCGGATTCGACCTCGACTATCGCGGCGGCTCTTCAGTGACGCATGTGAGAAAGCATAGTGAATGATAGTAAGGAGCTGAAGCGTGGCGGAGGATGTCGACAAGGTTGAGCGGGCGCGTCTGGCGCGTGAGGAGATTATCGACCATATGGACTGCGATGACTGCACGGAGGATTACGTGTTCCTTCTGAAGCAGGGCGGCCGCGAGTTCGGTATGGGATTGACCACGGTGCTTTCCATGCTCGCGTTCGCCGAACATGAGGGCGCGGTGCCACCCCTCCCACCGGAATGGTGGGTACGGGTATCGAACAGATACTGATGGAAATTCAATGGAACACTCCATACAATCAAGACCGATATCGGTTTATCTGTCGGAGGTTCCCATGGACGTATTCAAGACTCATGTGGGTGAAGGCAAGGCGCTCATGATCAATGAAGAGAACTTCTATCTCGCGACCAGGGAGAGAAAACCGTATGTCGTCGATAGTGGTGGCGTGAAATCCTTCTACGCGGTCTGTCCCGAATGCGACAATCCGATTCAGCTGATCGGCCTGCTGCGACGCCAGCAGGATTCCCTTCCCCATCGCCCATATGGGCGGCATATCGGACATGACGTGCCGGGCGTGGCCGTATATGACGAGGACGCTTACCTGTCCTGTCCGTTCTCCGATCCCGGATATTGGAGAACGGACAGGAAACGCAAGCCGTCCAATCCGACCGGCCAGGCCTTGTACCGGATCATGAGGGACCGGTTCGACCGGGTGGAATACGCGTGGAGGGAAAGCTCCGGGCTTCTTCTCGGAATCAAGAGTCTGCGACGTGCGCTTACTGTCTGGCGGAATGACAAGGGATGGTTGAACTACGGCTCCACATACCATAATCTGCCTCAGATGTTGTTCTTCGGTCTCCCCCAGGAAACCCTGTATGGGCAATGCGTGTCGAAGAACTCGCCGCTCGCTTCCCGTTTGGCCGCCGCGGACGGAATATTCTTGGAGCCTTCGGGATTCTCCGATTCGTACCTACGGATCAAGACCTCGCGTTTCGTTGACGTCGGCTTCGTTCTGGGGGCCAGAAAGGCGCGGGTCGTGAACGATCGTTTGACGGAAACGTTTTTATTGGGTGTCAATGTCGAGGGAAAACCGTTAGGTTCCGATCTTGTCGTTCGCACGGATCCGGTATGGTTCAGCCGCATATTGAACATGCCTGATTGGCATGAGAACCATCGTTTGTCGGCCATGGCCGCCGACGTGCTGGGATAGGTTTCCGTGGTTGAAGAGTGCGACAGGAATTGGTAAGGAACGGTGTCCTATCGTGGCCGATTCTTTGCAATGCATGTGGGGCATAGCGAATAAAGACAAGGAGCTGTATCGTGGCGGAGGATGTCGACAAGGATCGACGGGAAACGAACCGGAGGCCACCTTACTTGCTGGTGGATGGCCCATTGCACTGTTATCTGAAAAAGCTACGGATCAAAAGCGTTCGTTTCACTCCGACCAGGATGGATGGTTATGTCCGTGTCGATAGAGCGGAGGGCCATGGTTTCGTCGATTTGTCTTTCCTCATTCACGATCAGGTTCCCGTCATACACGGCGAGCATTGCGTGGAAACCTATCGGCTGTCCGTATGCTTGGGTGACGTCCGGTTCGAACCTGATCTGAAACTGGTCTTGGATACCGGTTTCCTGGACAGTCTCATGGCGAAGGATGATTCCCATAGGAACCGTGCGTTGCTGGACATGGCGGCCGACGTGTTGGGATAACGGACCGGTCCATACTGGAGTTGGTTTTTCGGAGTGTGCTTCCACGGCTGCTCTTTCCATTGACTGTTATCGACCGTTATCGGCTTGCGTGCACGTGGAATGTCCGACGGGAACGGACCGACTTCCTTCCTACCCTCAGAAACCGTCAGACGTTCCCCGTCACGCAAGCCATGGTGGGCGTGCGCACCCGTCGGGAATGGGCTACACCCTTTCTCCCTTTTCCCACGGCAGGCCAGTTCCGCCGGACCTATCGCGGCCCTCGTTCTTGACTTTTTCTTCTCGCGAGGGACGGTCCGGCGGCATGGCCTTTTTCTTTGCCATGACCGTGTAAGGAGTTTCCTATGGACCGGAATGACGATGATGAATACGCGGAACCGGATGGAGTGGACCCGGAATGGAATCCCTTTTCCACGCCACGGTCTTTGGATGACGGCCCGGGTTGGGATGATGGCAGTCCGCATGTCGGCGGCGTGTCCCGCATGCCGAAGAGGTTGATCGTCGTCATCACCATCGTCACGTTGATCGTCGCGGTCGTGAGCATCGGCCTGGTTGTCACGGAATCGAACATGAGCGTCCACCGTCACCAGCTCGCTTCCGCGTGCGAGACCGCGGTCGCGGAGATGGGCCAGGCGCGTGAGCGGTTGGATGGTCAGGTGACCGAACGGTTCAGGACCATCGACCTGCAGGCGTTGAGCAAGCGGCAGAAACACGAATACGAATCATTGCGGAAGGTTGCCAAGCCCGTGTCCATCGACTGTGACGCGAGCCAGAGGAACAGTCGGCTTGAGGAGAACACGCGTAAGGCCACGCGGGCGACGCGACGGTATGCGAGGCAGTCGAAACAGGTCGCGGCGTTCGCCCGTAAGGCCGAACGGCTTGCGAAGATTCACGCGGACCGGGAGGACACGGACCGTCTGGCCAGGGATATCGACGAAGCCCGGAGTCTGCTTGAACGGACCGAGGGCATGGAATTGGTGGTTCCTTATCTGCGTACTCGGCTTTCGGACACGTTGGCCCGTGCGGAGCAGACTCCGGCGGGTTCGGCCGATATGGAATCCATCATGTCCACGTTGGAGGATCTGATGGATCAGGTACGAGAAAACGCCGGACTATGAGACAAGGGACGTGGCCGGCCAATGCGGGCGGATATGCCGGTCATGGGGCGGCTCCATTAGAATGGGCATCATGATCGACATCCAAGATTTTGAATCATGCGAGACTTCCGGACAGTTCTACGGCGGGAACGCCGGACGGAAGATCGGACTCGTCTGGAGGGACGGCGACTGGTTGGTGAAATTCCCCGGAACGACCAGGAACCTTCAGGGCAGCGTTCCTTCGTATACGACCGCGCCGGTGTCCGAATGGCTGGGATCCCACGTGTATGCCGCTCTTGGCATACCGGTTCATGAAACGGTGCTGGGAATCCGTGATGGGCGTATCGTCTGCGCCTGCAGGGACTTCACCTTCCCGGATTCCAGACTTGTCAATTTCCATGATCTGAAGAACTCGCTTTCCGATGACGAGCCAGGATTCACCGAGGACGCGTCCACCGGTTCCGGAGTGGTGCTCGCCGACGTACGGTCGGCGATTCACCGTATCCCGGTTCTTCGCTCGATCGATGGAGTGTCCGACCGGTTCTGGGACATGTTCGTGGTGGACGCGTTCATCCGCAACATAGACCGGAACAACACGAATTGGGGCGTACTCAGGAATCCACGCGGGGAGTTCTCCCTCGCGCCGGTCTACGACAATGGCAACTCGTTCAACAACAAAAGAACCGAATCGGGAATCGAACGCCGTCTCGCCAACCCGGATCTCATTCGCCAGGACGCGTTGGATGTCCGCTCCTGCTACGTGACGGATAGGGGAAAACCCATCGCCCCGTTGAAATACCTCGCATCAGGACAGGACGAGGAATGTACCAAGGCGTTGGATCGCTTCATGGAAAGATACGATCCACGTTCCTTCCATGATCTGCTGGACTCCATACCGTCCATGTCGCATGGTCTCACCGTCGTGCCTGATGGTTTCCACGAATACCATCGCAGGGTCTGCGACTATCGGTACGAGCACGCGTTCATGGAGGCATGGCGCGAACTGCATCCAACTGTGGGTTTCCCGTCCAGTCCGGAAGCATCCGTCCCCGAGCCTCTTCCTGATCCCGATCCCTCCGTCTTACCCTCATCTTCTGTTCCGACGTGTTTCGGCGGTCCGGGAATGTGACATGTCCGTCTCGATATCAATGGTCAAGGAACGTGGAACGGACAACCGGACCATCGAAAGCGTATCCTGAAAAGTCGCCTGAAGGCTCCGGACTGGGAGAGGATGACGGGCAATGAGCTGGGCGGACCTGTTGAAAAGCATCGTATGCGTTCTGAACCTCATCGCATGCGTGCGGTTGACCGGACCATATCTGATTCCGAAACGGTCCGACCGTGAATGGTCGGAAGCGCGACGCCGTACCGGCCTGTACTGTCGTCTGGCCGGCTGGATAGGCGTGTTCGCCTACTCGTACGGACTGGGTCACGGGCATATCAACAAGGGGTTATGTGGGTAATATGAATCACATACGTAGTCAAGAAGGAGTCGTCATGGACGAGAAAGACAGCATGACGCCGGACACCATCCCGCAGTCCACGCCCGTGGACGGGACCGTTCCGGCCGGAAGGAAGAACCGCAGGACGGTCGTCATCGGCGTGGCCGCCGTCGCGGCCGTCGCGCTGGTCGCGGGTGGCGTGTGCGGATACAGGGCGTACGAGAGCCATCGGGTGTCGATGGCGCGCCAGGCGTGCCAGTCGGCCGTCACGGACCTGAACAAGGCCGTGAAATCGTATGAGGCGCTGCTCGGCGCGGATGCTACTACGGCCGCGTTGAAGACGGATGCGACAAGCGTGAGGGACGCGAAGACCCTTGACGCGCTCAAGCAGGCCGCCGGAGCGGAAACGCCCGCCATGGTCAAGTGCGACGCGTCCGACAAGATTGGCCTGGACGCGGCCGCCGCCAAGGCGGACAAGACGGCCAAGGGCGTGAAGGCGGCTGCGAAGGCGTTGGAGTCGGCCGTGAAGGCGGTCGAGTCGTCGAAGCTGGACAAGACGGTGGCCGACGCGGACGGGCTGTACAAGGCGACGGAAGGCAATGTCCAGGACGAGAAGACCCGTGAGGCGTTGAAGCAGGCCATAGCCAAGCGCGACGCCGGGGCGATCGCCAAGGCCGTCAAGTCGGTGAACGATTCGAAGGCGGCGAAGGAGAAGGCGGATGCGGAAGCTAAGGCGAAGGCCGAACAGGAGGCCGCGGAACAGGCCGCCGCCGCCCAGACCCAGCCGCAGCAGTCGTATTCGGCTCCCCGACAGTCATACACTCCCTCGTACACCGCTCCCCAACAGTCGTACACGCCCTCGTATTCGGGCGGTTCGACATCGGGTGGTGGCTCCGGCAGCAGCGTGCCGGACTTCGTTCCAGCCAGCGGCGGATACGGCTGTACAGATGATTGCCCTCCGCCCTCTTCGGACGGTTTGATCCATCATTGATTTACCGGCTTCGCTGTTCCTTTCTCAGGACCGTTCCATGTCATCGTGGAACGGTCCTTTTCTTTTGCTCCCATGCCATCGACCCCCGTTTCCATATCGCCCATTGTTTCCGGGCGTGCACGTGAAACCGGTTGGACGGCCGACAAGGGAACGCGCGTTCCCGTGCCGTCCCGTTTCCTGCCCGCATAGGCGGGAAGCGTATCTGCAGGCAGAATCTTCGAAAGGAGAAGGAACTTTGGGTTCCAACAGCAACAAGCGGAAGGCGTTGGCCCTGCTCGCCGCCGCGGCGACATTGGCCGGCGGACTGACCGCCGGCACCGCGTACGCCGGCGGCGAGGGCGGCAACAGGCCCGGTACCGGCGGCGGCGGCGCGGCAATGCAGTTCTGGCAGTACAAGGACGACGCGTCCGGCTCGTGGGGGTCGGCGACCGACATCAACAGCGTGAGCCGCGCCTAAAATCGCTCTCCGCCAAAAGCTCGTCCAGTTCCACCGGCTCC
>OGYU01000345.1_pt1 | contig 38993 bp, 27 predicted proteins | sample 1576581 | NCBI WGS metagenome assembly OGYU01 (sample SAMEA3541547, study PRJEB24748) | human gut metagenome | biome: human gut; feature: human-associated habitat; material: faeces | place: China | collected 2012 | reverse complement strand
TTGGGAAAGATTGCCAATCTGTTCAACCGGGACGGAGGGCCGACTCCACCGGTGGTTGTCAGAACCGTATTTTTCCCGGTTTTTCCGGAAAATCTCAGGCATGACGTTTTCCAAATATCTGAACACCGTACGGTTAGAACATGCTATCCATATGCTGCAGGAGCATCCGCGACGATTGTCTGTGACAGAAATCGCCTCCCGCTGCGGCTTTGAAACGATCCGACATTTTAACCGGGTGTTTCGTGACATTACCGGCATGTCCCCGCGGGAACTGCCGTCAAATTATGTCCCGGATTTCAAACCGATCCGCCGAATTGAAGATGCCTTTAATCCGACGCTGCAAAGTTCCGAACTATTGACGGAACCAGATACACAGGAGTAAGATAAGAAAATAAACAGAAATGGAGAATTTATTTATATGAAAAAATTAAAACAGATTACCGCACTCATTGGTGTGATCGCACTGGTCGGATTATATGTGTCTACACTGGTGCTGGCGTTGATTGGCAGTGCGGAAGCGATTAACTTGTTAAAGGTTGCCGTGTATGCGACCATCGTGCTGCCGGTACTGCTTTGGGCGTATTCCTTCATATACCGTTTGCTGAAAGGGAAACAAAATGATGATACGTCTGATAAAAAATAAAATTTAAATAAGACGAAATCAAAGACTCCTTCCGCAACCGCTAACCGTTCGTTACCTTCGTTTTGCTTCAGTTTTATCGCGCTCACTTCCAACTCCTATAAAAGCTGGTCGTTTCTCGTTCGCGCAAAATTCGCAAAACTCAGTCACTTACTGAATCGCTTGTCGCAGAAGGAGTCTTTGATTTCGTCATTTACACAGTGATTTTTTCACTTTTCAGTTACAATACCACATTGTATCACATTATTATTCCGTTGTAGCCGAAGTATCAGAAGACGTATCTGTTTCGGAAGATGACGAAGTCGTATCGTCAGTATCATCCACTTTTAGATCATCCACACCTTTATTCAGTGTCGTATTCACATAACTGCTGCCAACCAGATAAACATTATCATCACCGCTGACCTGTACATAAGTACCGCCCACAATTTCATTTTCCGTTCCGAAAGTCAATGTTTTTTCACTGCCATCCGAAAAGTTCAATGTTACCTGCTGTGTCGGCTGATCAATCCCGTACTCTGATACATCTTCAGGGTTCTCTACGGTACTGTCAGCAGTCATGCTTCCAAGGGAGGAAAGCATGGTTTTCATTTTATCTGCATCAATCTGCACTGTTGGATCTGCATTGCAGCTCCATGTATCATCCGTTTTGGTAAATTCCAGTGTTTCACCAGAATACTCATAAGAGATTCCGGTTACATCATCTGATGTAAACTGCAATGCATAGACTTTTTCATCTTCTTCCTGCTGCGCTGCTTTCTGATCCTGTTTTTTCTGATACCCATTCAAACCTGCGGACGCAGCTACAATTGCTGCCAATGCAATCACCAAAATAATCCATTGTTTTTTTCTCATATACAAATTCCTTTCCAGTAAAGGATACTCTATACGCAATTCGATCCTTAAAAAATGACCTTTTACCTGAATTGCGTACATCTCCACAGAATATTTCCTACGCGCGGCGTCTGCGATACCAGATCACAATGCCGATCACGATCAGTGCCACCGGAAGTACCATGACAAGCAAGGTCTCACTCATGATGGCTACAGACTGATTTACAGATAACGTTGTATATGTGTATGGTTTTGCATCAATGGATACTGCTGAATCAGAGCTTGCAAATGTGCTTGCAATTCCTTTGAACAGCGCAAGGTTCTGTCCGGATACAATGGAATCCGCATCATTGGAAAATGCCAGAACGGATGCCACTACTGTAATATCCGCACCGCTCTCACTGTCGGTTACATTTGCTGCCAGTGTAAATTTACCGGACTGATCTCCAGATTCTTTCTCAAACGTTGTAATATTTGAAATATCCGTTTTCACATAAGCATTATCAGATGTTGTCAACAGATCCGTCCATGTTATGGTATCCGTATGTACACCTGCATTTGTCAGTGCCTGTGCATACGGCATAAATACATAATTGCTTACCTTGGAAGTCTGTGTTGCAGAAGCAACGTCCGGTAACAGATAGAATGGATACTGATAATAATGGGAACTGTCAGAATCCATAACCAGTCCATTTGTCACCTGAATATCATAAGCAGACAGGATACCGTCAAAATTCGGTGTATCTTCGGTTTTGTTGTATGCAGTCGTAACGATCAGTTTTCCGCCACCGGCAAGATAGGTACTGATTTTTGTAGCATCGTCTGCGGAGAAATCAGAAGTCGGTCCGTTAATAATTACAGCTGCTGCATCCTCTGGAATAGCTTCCTCCTGTAATAAGGTCAGATCCTCTACGGAAATGTTCATTTTTTCCAATGCTGACTTGAAGGTATCATCCAAAGCTGTCTCACCATGACCGGTAATTGTGTATACCTTTGGCAGATCTTCGCTGGTTACATAGCTGATGGCACTGGTCAGCTGACCTTCGCCGTCGTATGCAGATTTTGTCTGTGTATAAGTAGAATAATCAATATCATACTGATACAGGTCACTGGAAGATACCACCTTGGAAGTATTGCCGCTGACTACAATAATACTGCCGTCAGACGGTGCGGTATCCGTATAGCTTGCATAGAAATTCGGTGAAACTGCCGGATCAATATATTCTACTTTGATATGAGAAGAAGCATCCTCATAATTGCTCAGTGTCCGCGCCACTGTATCATCTGCACTCTTTTCGGATGATAATACATACAGCGTAACGTCCTGTTTCAAATCTTTGACCAGATTTACACTGTCATCGGTCAGTGTATACAGATTCTGAGAAGTCAGATCCACGCTTTTTGCTTTCTCTGGCAGCTCATTTGCAAATACATTTACTGCTACAACAATGGCAAGACCAATCACTACAAAGCTGGAGTTAAACACACCTCTGCGGATTTTCTTTGCACTTACGGACCAGCGATGTTTCTGTACAAGCTGGCAGGTCAGGAATAAAAATAATACCGTACCGCTGACATAATAAACAATACCTGTCACATCCAAAATACCGTTGCAGAAATTTGTCAGATGCGTCTGTGTACATAATGCATTCAGTACCTTCGTTACTACATTGTCACTGCTGGAGATCAGTCCTGTAATCTGCTGCATCATAAATCCGATAAAAAGCAGAGCGAAGGACAGTACCGCTGCGATCACCTGACTCTCTGTCAATGCAGAAACAAAAACACAAATGGCAATGGAAAGGCAGCCATACAGCCAAATTCCAAAAATTGCTGCATAAGATTCTGCCATTGGCACGTTGCCAAACCGTGACAGTAACAACGGGCAGAGGCAGATTGCTCCGACTACAATAGAAAAGATTGCTACCAATGCCAAAAATTTACCAATAATAACCTTTGGAATCGACACTGGTGCGGTATACAACAGCTGATCCGTCTTTGTTCTGCGATCTTCTGCCATACTACGCATTGCAAGGATCGGTATGATTATAACCAGAACAAATGCCACATTTGAAAGTGAATAGGACAGATATGGTGTACCATAAATCAGGTTATTTGCTACAAAATATAAATTAAATACGAAGAAAAATGCTGCAAGGAAAATCCATCCGATCACGGAGGTGAAATATGCCTTCAGCTCTCTTTTTAATACTGCTTTCATGCTTTATGCACCTCCTCAGATCCGGTCAATTCAAGGAATACATCCTCCAGCGTCTTTGTATTTACTTTCAGTTCCAGTAAAACAAGCTCATGTGCGACACAATAACGAAATACTGCTTCCCTGATGTCCTGATTTTCTTTTGCCAGGATAGAGAGATGATATTCTCCATTCTGTTTTTCCGTTTTTTGAGCCGATGTTTCTTCTGGATTTTCATTTTCTGAAACATCTGTCTCAGACTGAGTGGTCTCCTCTGCATCCACACGTTGTGTTTCACTGTTATCGGCTTCCGTTGTTTTTTCTTCTGACTGCAACGTTATCTGCTCAGTATCTGTGCCTGGTGTTTCGTCATCATCAGACTCCATTACTTCTTCTGAAATCTCTCTGGTAATCTCGCAGGATTTCACACCCGGAATTTCTTTCATCTGTTCTACATCGCTGCGCGCGCCGCTGACTGTCACTTCTAACTGCTGTGCACCGCTCATGCGGCTCTCCAGATGTTCCATAGAATCACTGGCAACCAGATTTCCTTTGGAAATGATAAATACATGATCGCATACCGCACTGATTTCCTGCAAAATATGAGAGCTCAAGATTACGGTATGTTTTTCTTTTAACGAACGGATCAGATCACGAATCTCAATGATCTGCTTCGGATCAAGTCCTACCGTTGGCTCATCCAGAATAATGATCTCCGGCATACCGATCAGTGCCTGAGCCAGTCCGACTCTCTGTCGATAACCTTTGGACAGATTTTTGATCAGTCGATCCTTCACATCATGTAATTTCGTCAGGTCCATCACCTGTTTGATGTCTGCTTTTCTGTTATGCTTGTCGATTTTTTTCAATTCTGCCACAAACTGCAGGTATTCCTGCACTTTCATATCACCATATACTGGTGGAATTTCCGGCAAATAACCGATGCATTTCTTTGCCTCCTCGGGATTTTTATTAATATCGAACCCGTTGATTTTTACCTCACCAGAAGAAGCGCCAATGTAGCCGGTAATGATGTTCATCGTCGTGGATTTTCCTGCCCCGTTTGGTCCAAGAAATCCGTAGATATTGCCTGACTCAAGTGTCAGGTTCAGATCATTTACCGCCACATTGGCGCCGTATTTTTTCGTAAGATGACTGATTTCTATCAAAGCACTTCCTCCTTCAACTTCCATAAAATTACTTATAGAACTATCTTATAGAGGAAATGTGTTAAATATTAGGAAAAATTGTGTCAATTATGTGTCCTTTTCCCACTCACGATCCGTATTTTTCACAGAGTTTGATCGCTCAAATCTGATCTTTTTAAATGTAATACATACTCTCGTCGTATTTTTCAAATTCCTGATAATCTTTTACCAAATCTGCCAGTGTCAGATTCCGCAAAAGGTCGTCTAACCGATGATTGACTTCATCAATGACTCTTGTCTGAATTGCCACTGCAATGCCTTTACAGGCACTTTCTTCTGTCGTATCTTCATCCGCAATGTGATAAGTTCCATCCAGAGCTTCCAAAATCTCTGCCACCGTGATTTTTTCTGCCGGATGATTCAGCAGATAACCACCCTGTGGTCCTTTGATACTTTTTACAATTCCTGCTCTGCGCAATGCAGCAAAAACCTGCTCCAAATACTGCGGAGAAATATCATTCCGCTCTGCGATGCTGTTCAATGCCACATGCCCATTTTTGGAATGAACTGTCAGATCAATCAGAGAGGTCAGACCATATCGGCTTTTTTTTGAAAACTTCATTTTTTATAATACCTCCCATACTCCAATATTTTTCACTTTATACAAAAATCTTACTGCTGTTTCTCATGTTTGGATCACAGTAACATTTAATTTTCTCATTTAATTTAACAGGCGGATTGCAGTGATACAACCCGCCTGAATTTCTATACTTTTATAAATTTTAAAGTCCGTATATTGATATTCAATTTGCGGCTTTACACACGAATCTGATTACTGAATTGCTTTGAAAGCCTCGTCCAGATCCTGAATGATATCGTCAATATTCTCTGTACCGATAGAAAGACGAATTGTGTTTGGTTTGATTCCCTGATCAGCAAGTTCTTCCGGTGTGCACTGGCTGTGTGTAGTTGTTGCCGGATGGATAACCAGGGATTTTACATCTGCAACGTTTGCAAGCAGGGAGAATAACTCCAGATTGTCGATGAAATCTTTTGCTTTCTTCTCATCACCTTTGATCTCAAATGTGAAGATAGAACCACCGCCGTTCGGGAAGTATTTTTTGTATAATGCCTGCTGGCTTGGATCTTCAGATACAGACGGATGATGTACACGCTCTACCTGTGGATGGTTGTTTAAGTACTGAACTACTTTCAGTGCGTTCTCTACGTGACGCTCTACACGTAAGGACAGAGTCTCAAGTCCCTGTAAGAACAGGAATGAGTTGAACGGAGAAATGGTTGCTCCTGTATCACGCAGTAAGATTGCACGGATCTTTGTAACAAAAGCTGCCGGTCCAACTGCTTTTGTGAAGCTGATTCCGTGGTAGCTTGGGTTCGGCTCTGTTAAAGAAGCGAATTTTCCAGATGCTTCCCAGTCAAATTTTCCGCTGTCTACGATAACACCACCGATGCTTGTTCCATGTCCGCCAATGAATTTTGTTGCAGAATGAACAACGATATCTGCACCGTATTCAATCGGACGAACCAGATATGGTGTTGCGAATGTATTGTCGATTACCAGCGGGATTTTATGCTCATGAGCAATGTTTGCCAGTGTCTCGATATCTACTACATCAGAGTTCGGGTTACCAAGTGTCTCGATGTAAAGTGCTTTTGTATTGTCCTGGATAGCTGCTTTTACTTCGTCAATGTTGAACGGGTCTACGAATGTAGTTTCAATGCCATACTGCGGAAGTGTGTGCTCCAGTAAGTTGAAGGAACCACCGTAAATATTTTTTGCTGCTACAATGTGATCGCCTGCCTGAGCAAGGTTCTCGATAGTGTATGTGATAGCTGCTGCTCCGGAAGCTACTGCTAATGCTGCAACGCCGCCTTCCAGTGCTGCCATTCTCTGCTCAAATACGTCCTCTGTCGGGTTTGTCAGACGTCCGTAAATGTTACCTGCATCGGAAAGTCCGAAACGTGCTGCTGCATGATCGCAGTTGCGGAATACATAAGAAGATGTCTGATAGATTGGTACTGCTCTTGCATCTGTAACCGGATCCGGATTCTCCTGTCCTACGTGTAACTGTAATGTCTCAAATTTGAATTTTCTGTCTTTTCTTGCGATTTTCTCTGCCATTGTTCTCTACCTTTTGTCTTTCAATAATTCGTTGTGTTCAGGATCTGCAAATGCCTCTCCTGTTTGTTGTCTTTGTTTCACAGATCCTGATTTGGATTTCCTTTTCTTATGCCTCTGTGAATAATGGTGTTGAATAATATCTGTCACCTGTATCCGGTAATAATGCTACGATAGTTTTTCCTGCAAATTCCGGACGTTTTGCTACCTGAATTGCTGCGGATAATGCTGCTCCGGAAGAAATTCCAACTAAAACGCCTTCTTTCTTTGCCAGAAGTTTTGCTTTTTCGAATGCATCATCATTTTCAATTGTGATAATTTCATCATATACCTGTGTATTTAATACGTCCGGTACGAAACCAGCGCCAATACCCTGAATCTTATGAGCTCCGCTCTTGCCTTCGGAAAGTACCGGAGATGTTGCAGGCTCTACTGCGATGATCTTAACATCCGGATTCTGGGATTTCAGATATTCGCCTGTACCTGTTAATGTTCCGCCTGTACCTACACCTGCGATAAATACATCTACATTTCCATCTGTATCGTTCCAGATCTCCGGACCGGTTGTTGCTTTGTGTGCTGCCGGGTTTGCCGGGTTTACAAACTGTCCTGGAATGTAGCTGTTTGGAATCTCTTTTGCAAGTTCATCAGCTTTCTCAATGGCTCCTTTCATTCCTTTGGAACCTTCTGTTAAAACGATCTCAGCACCATATGCTTTTAAGATGTTTCTTCTCTCAACACTCATGGTCTCCGGCATGGTAAGGATGATTCTGTATCCTTTTGCTGCTGCGATTGATGCAAGACCGATACCTGTGTTTCCGGAAGTCGGCTCAATGATAACGGATCCTTCTTTTAATAATCCTTTTGCTTCCGCGTCATCGATCATTGCTTTTGCGATTCTGTCCTTGACACTTCCTGCCGGATTGAAGTATTCTAATTTTACAAGGATCTGTGCGTTGAGATCCAGATCTTTCTCTACGTTTGCAACCTCAACAAGTGGTGTGTTACCGATTAAACCAAGTGTTCCTTTATAAATGTTTGCCATTGTTTCGTCCTCCTATAAATCATATCTGTTTTCTATGTTTTATTTGTTGAGTGTATTATATTCCCCTTATTCCTATTTGTCAACTAGGTTTTTGAAGATTTTTTATATTTTTTATTCTCCCAGTTCACTCGTACCACTCATAAAGATAACGATTATGCTCGCATAAGGAGTTATCTTTATGACTAGGGACGAAAGAAGCGCCGTTTTATGAGCAAAAATAGCGGCAACGCAGCGGAGAAGCCCTGTAAGGGGCGTTTTGCGAATGGCGCGGGTGAACTGTACGCAAAAAAACACCTTCTTCAGACACTTTTTTGTCCAAAGAAGGCCTTTCCTTGCTTAACCAACTTATCAGGTATGTTTTGTATTTTTATATCATTTTATCTTCTCGATAAAGACATTATAGCAGAAACCGCGCCACATAGCACTCCTGCACAAGCCCAGATGATCCATGTCAAGTCCCATCGGTTCGTCAAAAAGCTGACCGCCAGAAAGATTGCCGTCACAGAACACCAGTAAATCCTGGAAATCTGCGTTCTTCTGCCACTGTTCTGTTTATTTTTCAGGCTGTAATCATCTTCCTCCAGTAAAATCCTGTAACTTCCCGCAATGGTTCCGGACCATACAAAGAAAAACGTTGCGATTGCCACAAAAATCAGCAAAACGCCAAGACTGTATATATAATAAATGTCCGGCATGGAAAAGGCCGCCATCAGCATCATAGGAACCACGCTGAGAATGGAAAGAACCACTCCCGTCACAACGCATTTGCGACTCAGCAGTGCAAATTCCTGTTTTTCTTCCAGAATCATAGCCCGAACTTCCTCATCCGCTATAAGATGCTGTGTTTCAAAGAACTGAAAACGTTCCTGGGGCGTGCCCTTAATGATAAAAATTGCGACTGCCACAGCCACCATACATAGAAGAATCGCAATGCCCATTCCGCCTGCCATATCCTCTGTGATTGGAAGCACCTTATATTCTGCCGTTCCGCCAAGCAGTAAAAGCCATACAGGAGACAATACACACAGAAATGTTCCTAATGCGATCCACGGAGCTTTGTGCTTTGCCCATTCAATATAATCCTTTGCTTCCTGCATGGAAACATGATGCGTCGGAATTTCTTCGTTTCGTGTATCTTCTCCAAATTGCTGCTGTGTGTCATTTTGATTATTCACAAAATTTCCCCTATCAGGTGGTTCCATTTTCATCCGTTCATTCTGTAAATCTTCAAATACTGTGTTTCTCTCGTTCAGATCCATTTCTTCTTTTAAAAGAGCATCCGTAGACACATCAAAAATCTCACTCATCTTTAAGATTTTATCCAGATCCGGCACGGACGCTCCGCTCTCCCATTTCGATACGGACTGTCTGGATACCGAAAGCTGCTGCGCCAGTTCTTCCTGCGACCAGCCGCGCTGCTTTCTCATTGCCATAATTTTTTCCGCAAGTTTCATAACTCTTGATACCTTTCTTATTATAAATAAATTGTTTCCATCTGATAGAAGGAAATATGCTATCACATACTTACCCGCTATTATCAATAGAACATTTTTCCATTCAGCGTATTACCTATCAAACAAAAAATCCATCAGAATACGTTCTGCTTTTGATGTCCTCAGCAAAACTTCTCCTGATGGATTCATTATACGAAAAATCCCGATTGACAACCACCAATTACCCTTGAAAATCCGTCAACTGCCAGTTGCATCTTCCCGATTTTTTCGCTTTTCTATATTTTTCTTCTTGATTCTAGCATTTTCTGATCTTTTTTACTATCTTTTGATTCTGTATACAAAACACAAATTCCTTTTTTGCTTAGATCCTATGCTTCCTCTTTTTTCTCTACTTTATCGTAATCATCCAGGAAGTGATGTTTCACACCACCCTGCTTATAGGCGATAACCGTACTTAAGTTGACATTCTCCACACTTTTAAAAATATTGGATTCCACGAACGGATTTGTCTCTTTCAACTGACGAATCAGATTTTTCACTTCCACACGTTTAGAAATATTCTCACCGCCGCAGGTGCTGCAGGTATCAGTAAACTTACATGCACACTGGATAAAATGCAGGTCATTGCTGTCACGCCATTTCTTGATATCATCCTCGCGGATCAGATACAGCGGACGGATCAGCTCCATACCTTCAAAATTTGTGCTGTGCAGCTTTGGCATCATGGTCTGCATCTGGGCTCCATAGAGCATGCCCATCAGAATAGTCTCAATGACATCGTCGTAATGATGACCTAAAGCAATCTTGTTGCATCCAAGTTCCTTCGCCTTGCTGTAGAGATGTCCACGGCGCATTCTCGCACACAGATAACACGGTGATTTTTCTATATTGAATACTGCATCGAAAATGTCCGACTCAAAAATCGTGATTGGGATATTCATTCTCTTTGCGTTTGCCTCTATGATCTGTCTGTTTGCCGGACTGTATCCCGGATCCATGACCAGAAATACCACTTCAAAATTAAACTTGTTGTGGCGTTTCAACTCCTGGAAAAGTTTTGCCATCAGCATGGAATCTTTTCCACCAGAGATACAGACTGCGATCTTATCCCCCTCTTTTACCAGCTCGTATTCACGTACCGCACGGGTAAAACGGCACCAGATAGTTTTCCGGAACTTTTTGCGGATACTCTGCTCGATTTCCACATACTCCGGAGTCTCTTCCTCTTTTTGGGCTTCTTCTTTCTGTTTCATGGATTCCATCAGCCATGCTAAGTATCCACCGTTCAGGCTTCGGGCATCCACACCGGCTTCCTGCAGTGCTTCTGCTGCCGGAACGCTCATCTCACCTTTCTGGCAATAAATAACAACTGTTTTATTTTTATCAATTTCCTGTGATTCCGACAGTTCCTCTGCGCTCAGAGCCACACTGCCCGGGATCACGCCGTAGGAACGCGCACGCTCATCCCGGATATCTACTAACTGATAGCTGTCTTCCGGCATTGCAGACAGTTCCTGTACGGATAATTGTATTTCTCCCATATGCTCTCCATTTCTATATCACTTATATGCTTCATTCTCACTGGTAGTTACATTTATATTTCTAACCGATACTATAAAAACAATACTTTTCTACTGCGGCAGTTCTGTCAGATCTTTTGTAATCTCACCTGCAATGATCAGTCCGACTACTGACGGTACAAAAGCCATGCTTCCCGGAATCTGACGGCGCACGGTACATTTTCTTGCTGTTCCCGGCGGGCAGACACAATTATTTTTACAGTTGTTTTCTGTATCTGCGATCGGTGTCAGGGGCTTTTCTTTGGAATAAACCACCTTCAGATGATCAATACCACGTTTTTTCAACTCGCGGCGCATAACTTTTGCCAGCGGGCAAACAGAAGTCTCATAGATATCTGCCACTTCGAAAGCAGATGCATCCATCTTGTTTCCTGCTCCCATGGAACTGATGATCGGCACACCTGCCGCTTTTGCCTGCTCCACAAGCATCAATTTTCCGGTGACGGTATCAATCGCATCCACCACATAATCATACTGAGAAAAATCAAACTGATCTGCGGTATCCGGCATATAAAAAGTCTTATATGTGTTGACAACTGCCTTTGGGTTGATATCCAGAATACGCTCTTTCGCTACATCTACTTTATATTTTCCAATGGTTTTTCTTGTTGCAAAAATCTGACGATTTAAGTTGGTCAGACAGACCCGGTCATCATCGATCAGATCCAACGTTCCAACGCCCACACGCGCAAGTGCTTCTACGGTGTATCCGCCGACACCACCGATTCCAAATACCGCTACTCTGGCGTTGAACAGACGCTGCATGTTATCTTCTCCCAGAAGCAGTTCCGTTCTGGAAAACTGATTCAGCACAGCCGGACGCGGCTTATGTGCACATTCTGTATGCAAAGAAGTATTTTCTTCCATTCGTGTCTCCTCCAATGTATTTCTAATATTTTTCGAACATTTCAGAACCTTTTCTTTTTACCAGATTCTGTATTGTTTACTATTTTACTATGAATTGCCTGTGATAGTATAGCGGATTTTCATACAAAAAACAATTACTTCTCTGAAAATAAACAATTTTCCAATAAACAGGACATCTCCAAAATCTATATTTCATGAAAAAAGAGCAAACTGAGTAAACTTTTTCCAAATTATGAAACAAGAAAATGTTCCATCAATTTTCTATGTAACAAAAAACGCGGAACCTCTTATCTGAAGTTCCGCGTTTTTCACTTAAGCACAATCGTTGTCTTATCTCAACACGCTTTTATTCATTTTTCTCCTGCTCATCCAGCAGATTTTCCATACTCTTCAAACCGATATACAGTGTTGAAGTGTTATGTAACAGAGAAGATGTGGTCGGCTGAATGATTCCGCCAACACCAAATGCGATCAATCCTGCATTAAACGCTACGATAAAGCGATAATTGCGGTGGATACGTTGCATCAGTCTGTTGCTGATCTTCTTCAATGTCACGATCTCATGCAGATCGTCTGCTGCGATAGTAATGTCTGCGATCTCGCGGGCAATAGCTGCACCATCACTGATGGCTACACCTGCATCTGCGGCAGACAGAGCCGGTGAATCGTTGATTCCGTCACCGATCATGATAACTTTATGACCAAGTGCTTTCTCCTGTTCTACGAAGTTTGCTTTATCTTCCGGCAGAACTTCAGAATAATACTCATCTACACCGACTTTGCGTGCAATTGCTGCTGCAGTACGCTCGCTGTCTCCAGTCATCATAACAATTTTTTGGATACCATTGTCACGCAGATCCTGAATGACATCCATTGCTTCCTCACGTACAGGATCTTCAATACAGATAACGGCTGCAAGCTGCTGATCAACAGCCATGTACAGGCAGGAACACTCTTCCGGCAGGTTATCAAATACAACTTCTTTGCCTTCCGGAATCTGGCACTGTTCATCTTCAAACACAAAATGATAGCTTCCGATCACCACACGTTTTTCTTCGATGAAAGAAGAAATACCATGTGCTACTATGTATTCCACTTTAGAATGCATTTCCTCGTGCTCCAGCTTTTTCTGTTTTGCAGCTGTCACAACGGCTTTTGCCATAGAATGTGGAAAATGTTCTTCTAAGCAGGCTGCGATACGAAGCAGCTCATCCGGCTCCGAATCGTTGAACGGAATGACATCGATCACCGTCGGTTTTGCCTTTGTCAGTGTACCAGTTTTATCAAATACGATGGTTGTTGCCTCGGCAACGGCCTCCAGATATTTTCCGCCTTTGACGGTAATGTCACACTGCTGTGCCTCACGGATTGCAGAAAGCACGGAAATCGGCATTGCCAGCTTCAGCGCACAGGAGAAGTCTACCATCAGGATAGACAATGCTTTTGTGGCATTTCTTGTGAGTAACCAAGTCAGTAACGTACCACCTAATGTATACGGAACCAGCTTGTCTGCCAGATGCTCTGCTTTTCCTTCCAGATTGGATTTCAGTTTTTCGGAATCCTCGATCATGGTAACGATCTTCTCGTATTTTGTGGCACCTCCGGTTGCTTCTACACGGATGATCAGCTCACCTTCTTCCAGAACAGTACCGGCATAAACATAGGAATCTATTGTTTTTGCAACCGGTACGGATTCGCCTGTCAGGGAAGCCTGATTTACGGTAGCGTCTCCGGCTGTTACCACACCGTCAAACGGGATCACATTTCCGGCATGAATGATGATCGCATCGCCTTTTTCAATGGTAGAAGAAGATACCAGAACTTCCTGGTCTCCAACTTTCTGCCATACTTTCTCTACGTTCAGAGACATGCTTCGTGCCAGATCACCGACGGATTTCTTGTGTGTCCACTCCTCAAGCAGCTCGCCAATTCCAAGCAGGAACATAACAGAACCTGCGGTTCCCATATCCTGACGAAGCAGTGATACCGCAATACCCGTTGCATCCAGAACGGCCACATCCAGTCGGCGGTGACGCAGACTCTGCAGTCCTTTCCATATATAACGGATACCGTTGACGATGGTAATCACATTTCGGATCGGTGCCGGTAAAAATAATTTCTTTCCGTAATGCCATACAACTTTGCAGATTAATTTTTCCTTGTATTCAGAATTTAACTCACGTCCTGTACTCTCCAGATATCCTTCCGGTACTTCTACTAACTGATATTTGAAGGTACACAATAAATGAATAATAGCAGCCCTGTCTCCGTTGTAACTGATCACAACGTCCGCTGTCTGTTCGTATACCTTTGCATCTACTACGAGATCAGACTGCTGCAGATAATATTGCAGGACGTCTGCCTGCTCATATGTCATGCGCTGCTGCGCCATATGTACACGTAGACGTCCTTTTATCTCATGTTTGATTGCAAATTTCATTATTCTGCCTGTGCTTCCTCAGCCTGAGCCTCTGCTGCCTCAGTTACTTCTTCGTCCTCTACATATGCTTCCGCAGCGGCACGGTCAGCATTGATCTGTTTTGCCTCAGCAAGAATATCACCTGCGTTCTCCTGAACAGTTGTTGCTGTTTTTACTACAGTATCTTTTGCACGCAGTACAGCAGCGGTGCAACCTGTATAAACTTTCTTAGCATCTTTGCTTGTAAGGATTTTGATACCTGCTGTTCCAAAAGCAAGACCTGCTACAAAAAGACCAACTTTTCCTGCATTAAATTTTTTGAACATAATATTTTTCCCTCCATTTGCATATGTTTAATGTTTAATTTTTAGTATAGCATCGCAATTGGATATTTCAAACATTATTTCCCTTATTGATATTTTTTTTCATTAATTATCAGTTAATTTCTACTAATTTTTGTATGGTTAGACACATTTCGCAGGCGTTAGTATATTTTTTCGTAGTATAAGAAAACTATCTCAAATGTGTTATCTCAAACTTTTACACTAAAGCGAACATTCGCAATCCGCTTTCCGCTATTTATTCCACTACCTGATAAAAACGTGCACTGTATGCCGGCAAATGTATGGAAACCGCTCCCTTTTTCACAGGCAGATCTTTCTGATACTCCGGATGTGCTTTTTTCATCTCAGAATCATCACTGCTACAGATCAGTTTTAATTTCTTGACCCCGGAAATTTTCATTACATATTCCTGCTCTTTTGTATTTCCAAAATGGAAAACGGCAACGATCCGCTCCTTTTTGCTCTTTCGTTCAAAGGCATATATACATTTTTCTTCCTGATGGCAGTCAATCCACCGGAAGCCATCCTGTGCATAATCTGCCTCCCAAAAAGCAGAATGTTTCTCATACACCTCATTCAGTTCCATCATAAAGCGATGAAATTCTCTGTGTTTCGGGAATTTTAAAATATCCCAGTCCTGCTGCCGCTTCTCATCCCACTCACGAAACTGCGCAATTTCATTTCCCATAAAATTCAGCTTTTTGCCCGGATGTGCATACATATACATGTACATTACCCGTGCCTGCGGGAATTTTTCTTCATAGTCACCACTCATTTTCTGAATAATGGTCGCCTTTCCATGTACCACTTCATCGTGAGACAATGGCAGAACATACGCTTCACTATAATAATACATCATGGAAAAAGTGAGTTTGTGATAGTTCTCAGAACGATACTCCGGTGCTGTCCGAAAATAATTCAACGTGTCGTTCATCCATCCCATATCCCACTTATAGTCAAAACCCAGACCACCATCGTGAACAGATCTGGTCACGCCCGGATAGGAAGAAGAATCCTCTGCCATCAATATAGCCGTCGGAAAACGATCCTTTAATCCTTGATTCATGTTTTGAATAAAGGAAACCGCCAGATTATTCACGCCTCTTGCCTCATTGCCCTGCCAGTAGATCAGATTGCTCACTGCATCCATGCGCAGACCATCAAAATGATATTCTGACAGCCAGTACGCTGCAGCAGATTGCAGGAAGCTTCGCACTTCTCCTCTGGAATGCATGAAATTGCAGCTTCCCCACTCGCTGTATCCTACGTCCTGATTCGGATATTCATACAAGGCAGAACCGTCATAATTCCACAGTGCATAGGCATCCACCGCAAAATGCACCGGTACAAAATCCATCAACACGCCGATTTTATGCTTGTGACAGGCGTTGACAAAATAGCGCAGATCATCCGGCGTACCGTAACGGGAAGTCGGTGCAAAAAATCCGGTATTCTGATAACCCCAGGATTCATCGCAGGGATGCTCACTCAACGGCATCAGCTCCACATAATTGTAACCATTTTCATTCAGATACGGAATCAGCAAATCTGCCATCTCGCGATAAGTGTACCATCCTTCCGCATCTTTATCATCCTTCTTTCTCCAGGAACCAAAATGAATCTCATAAATATTTAACGGCGCATCTTTTTGTACTGACCGTTTTTTCATCCATTCTGAATCTGTAAAATGATAATCTGTCGTATCATAAATAATCGATGCATTGTTCGGACGCAGTTCCGAATAAAAACCATACGGATCGCAGTGATCGATACAGCTGCCGTCTGCTCCGTAAATCTTGTATTTATACATCATGCCCTTCCCGGCATTTTCCACATAACACTCCCAGAAATTGCCATCATGTACTTTCTGCATCGGTGTTTCCTGCCATCCGTTAAATTCACCGATCAGCGAAATTCTCTGTGCATTCGGTGCAAATGTCCGAAAAACCGTTCCTCTTTCACAGGCATGTGCGCCAAGAAAACGATAGGCTTCAAATTCTTTTCCCGTATAAAATCCATAAAAATCCATATACTCTCTCCCTCATTAATCAACTGTGGTTGTTTTTCTTTGTCAATTCTATTATAATTATAGATAGAGAAAACATACTTGAACAGAAACAGCTTTTCCAATCCGTTGGAAAACCAACACTTTTCGATAATTGTCGAAAAACTCAACAGCAGAAAGCGGATTGCGAATGTCCGCTTTACTTTGACTAACACCATTAGCAAACATATGAGGTATTATTATGGATATCAGAATAGAAAAAACAAAAACAGCCCTTCACAATACGTTTCTGGAATTACGTTCCAGAAAACCATTAGAAAAAATCACGATCAAAGAATTGTGTGAAAAGGCACAGATTAACAAATCTACCTTTTACTCCCATTATAAAGATATTTACGATCTGAGTGATCAGTTAGAGACAGAAGTTGTCACCTCCGTCATAGAAGCCATTCCGAATCCGGCGAACTGCCTGGAAGATCCGGCGGTCCTGGCAAAAAATCTGTTTCTCGGTTATCTCTCACGTGATAGCATTATCCGCATTTTATTTTCCGGAACCAGAGCCGGCGAACTGGTGCGAAAAGTCGAATATCAATTAAAAAAAATCCTGTTTGAAGCTCACCCGGAGTACAAACAGGATCCATCCGTCAATGTCGTGCTGTCTTACACGGTTTATGGCGGTTATTATGCATTTTTCGAAAACAGACAATACGGAGATGCTGCCGTGGTTGATATCATCAGCCAGATTTCCTCCGGGGCAATGAATCTGCTGTAAGTTTTATAAAAAAGAACTGAAAAAATTACGGAGAGCAGACACGAATGATTTTCTATCTCCGTTGCGCCACTTATTTCCGCCTCCTTCCATGAACTCACACGCAAAACCAGCGTGTTCAAACACACTCACGGAGGCGGGCTATGCTCACTTCAATTACGAAAATCAATCTACCGTCTTGCTCCCGGTAATTTTTTCCAATTCCACTTATACTAAATATACATTAAATCTTCTCTGTCCGCTGCTCTTTTATTTCGAATAAAAAGCACAATCGATATGATCATAAACACAATTGAAATCAACTGTGCTGTTGTCAATCCAATGAATCCTCCCTGTTCGTTGGTACGCAGAAATTCCACACAGAATCTTCCAATTCCGTAAAGCATCAGATAGAGCGCACCCACGTCACCGGTATGACGCATTTTTCCAGTCATGCGAATCAGTACAAATGCAATCACAAAATCTCCTGCGGAAGAAAAAAGCTGTGTCGGCAGCAGCGGTACGCCTGCCGGTGCAAAACTGCCTTCCGGAAATACAATTCCAATCGGAAGGCTTGTTTCCTTACCATAACAGCAGCCTGCAAAAAAGCAGCCCAAACGTCCAAAAGCCTGTGCCAGTGATACGGACGGTGCCAGCAGATCAAAATATTCAAAAAACCGGATATTCTTAATCTTACAGTAAATCAAGGCTGATACCACACCGAAGATAATGCCTCCGTATACCACGAATCCGGAAGATCCAAGTACACTCAACGGATCTGTTAAAAACTGTTTCCAGCTCAAAATCACAAAAAACACTTTTGCTCCAAGGAACCCCATAACAACGCATAAAATTGCCAGATCCACTACTGACTCGGCTTTCATTTCCATACGTTTTGCTCTATAATATCCCATCACCACACACAAGATCACTCCGATAGCAATCATCACTCCATAAGTGTGCACCGTAAAATGTCCGATGGAAAACAAATCTACTTTCATATCAAAACACTCCTTTAAAAAATCTTATCTGGCACTTATTCTACACTATTTTAATTTATTTTCCAACTACTTCTTGTGCCAAAAACAGGCGGCGCCGTCATGTAAATGGAACAAAATAAAAAATAACTCCAACAGAAGGATGATTGTAAAATTTTCGTTGGAGTTATTTTTTATTTGTTTCTTACACCGACAGACAAAAATTTATTGAAGAGTCACCCGTAAAGACACCGGCTGATGATCCGTGTACTCGAAATCAGTGTCGATAACCTGCACCTGATCCACCTGCAGATTATCAGACACAATATACCCGTCAATGACGTACACCTGAGAATCCTCATAATTTCCACTGTACGGTCCATTCAGCAACCGACACGTCGGTGCATTATCTGCCACAGCAAAATCAAATCCATCCGGCAAATCTTCTTTGTACACAGTTCCTGGTACCCAGCTGTCCGTATCATGGATTTCATACTTATCCACACCTTCAAAAGTCTGGTTAAAATCACCGCCGGCAATTACATAATTACCAGCCTGATATTCTTCCTGCAGCTTATCTGCCAGCATCTGGCTTTGCATCTTCTTTCCTTCTCCGCTGTCATATGCTTCCAGATGGAAATTGATCAGCACAAGTTCTTTATCAGTTCCTTCTATCGGAATCCTTGTCTCCAGCATGCAGCGTTTCAGATTACAGGTTTTGACCGGCCATGAAAAAGATTCTGCCAGTTTGATCCGCTTTGCACTCTCCACCTGATAATCCGTCATGGTAAGCAGACCCGCTTCTACTTTTCCAATCGGTGGAATCGGATATGGCACAAAATCACATTTGAAATTGCAGGCATAAATACTGCTCATATCCAACGCATTTTCATAATACTCACGTTCATTGATATGGAAAGAACGTTTTGCATCAATATCCACTTCCTGCAAGAAATAGAAATCTGCATTCTGGCTTTTCAAAATATCAGAAATTCCCGCAAGGTTTGTTTCCACCACATCTTTGCTGTCCGGCTGCACCTTACTTCCACCATCCATAAAGAAATCTTCGTCTTTGCTCAATGCCGCATAACCGGTATTATAGGTCAGGACAGAAAAACTATCTCCTTCGGATAATGTCTTTGTCCCAGTTCCTGTTTCCGGAAACTCAATGGATTTCGGACGATATTCCCGCACCGTATAAAAAATAAGCACTGCTGCTACAAACAATACAATGCATAAAACTACAATCCCAATACCTTTTAAAATCTTTTTCCCCTTCATAATGCATCTCCTTCTCACTATTGACCTATTTTTGGTCAAAGGATATTCGCAATCCGCCTTCGCTACTTGCTCATAACCAAATAGCTGCTTCGCAGCTTATCAGAAGGGGCTTGCACCCCTCCTGATACAAGCAAGTCCCTACCCCTGCTTATTGCTTTTCGCAATTGAAGCAGGGGACTTCCTTGATTTGGTTAAACTCTTACCTTTTCCACCTGTCACTTATCTGTTTTTATTACCATAATTGTATCCTAACATATGCCCATCTTTACATCAAGACAAGAAAGTGTACTATCGAAGCCTCTTATGCTCAACAAAAAAAGAGCGCCCTCGCGGAACGCTCTTTTTCAGTCTGTTTTACTGTTTTTTATTTTCTTTTCGTTTTTCTGCGTACAGTAATCGTTATTGCTCCAGTTCCTGTGGAAAGAATCAAAATTGTGATCCATAACATCATTCTGGCATTATCATCTGTGCGTACGGCTTCCCCGGCGGTTTTCTTATCCGCTTCGGTTTTGCCTGACGCTGATGTCTTATTAACATTTTCTGCCTTTGTTTCATTAGAACCAGATATCTTATCCACGTTTTCCGGCTTTGTTCCGTCAGAACCAGATGGCTTATCCGAAGTATCCGGCTTTGATTCACCCGGCACGGATATCTTATCTACTTCCTCTGTTTTTGTTGCGCCACAACGCTCACAGAGATAAGTGCGGATACCTGTTTTTTCTGCTGTCGGCTTAATAGTGATCACTCCCACGCCCCAGCTATGTCCAGCTGCCGGAATCGTCTGCTCATCCTTTACTGCACTACAGGTTTTACAATGAATGGATTTCATACCTTCATCCTCGCAGGTTGGCTTCTGATCCACAGTATAATCAGCCTCCCAATCGTGGTCTTCCAGTGTAACAACCACAGATTCTGCTGTGGACCGATTTCCGTTTGCATCCTCTGCCACAAGCAACAGGAACATTCCATTTTCGGTACGGATTGTCTGAATCACCGGATTGCCATTTTCATCATAAACCGGCATTCCTTCCTCATCCATCACCATCTGATTATAGGTCAGATCAAGCTGTCCGGAATAAGAAAATCTGCCGTTTTCATCCGCAGTGGCAACCTGTTTCAAATTTCCCTCCCAGTCTACATCATCAAGGCAAACCGTTCCATTCGGTTCTGTCATACCTGTAATCGTATAGTCTCCGGTATCCTGATTCGCATATACCACTGTCTGATCCAGGCTGAGCATCGGTGCGGTATCATCCTTTTCCACAAGCAGATATTTTGTTGTAATATCTGTGTAAGTACCTTTATTCACTGCTGCATCAATGCGGAACATCACGGAGCCTGTAATATCTGTATTATCAATGTTCCAATAGCCATCATATGCAGCATCTATTACCTGATCGGTATCCATTCTTGTCAGTGTATAGGTAACATTTTCATTTTCCTGATTGGTCACTTGCAGATACCAGCGGTTGTTATTTCCTGCACCTGCCACACAGGAGAATACGCCATTTTCTTCTGTGACATCGTGAGAAGTATAATTACCGCTTCCTCTTGATGTTTCCATCTCCGCTTTCAGCGTCAGTGGTGTGTATTTTGGTAATACAGCATCGTTTGATTTTGTCTCCTCGCTGTAAACAAACGCATTTGCAATCTTTTCACCCGTTTCATCGGTCAGATAATTGTATGCCTGTACACCGATCTTATAATTCTGACCTGCTTTCAGATCTGAGGTAGTTGTATTGCCGGAAGTATTCTGATTCTCATCAATCGCATCACCATTTACAGTCAATGCCATATCCAGTGTAAATGTACCGGTAGCAGTATCATAAGAAACACCGTCAATTTTGGAATCTTTGATATCAGCTGCATCATAGCTGTAATTCTTTCCGGTGTCAACAAAACTTCCGCCCTTCTCCTGATAAATCGTTACTCTGTAACCGTCAGCGTTTGCCACCTCACTCCAGGATCCTTCCATGATCTCATTTCCGATCGGCTGGATTGCTGCTGTCGCAGGTGCCTCCGGCTGTGCAGTATTCTGATAATGAATCTGACCTAAGGCCACTGTATCAACAGGAAGAAGCACTTCATCCTTTTCCGTACTTCCATCTTCATTTTCAATCATGATCTCATTTTTGCTTAAAAGACTTACAGTCACATAATAATCACCGGTAGCAACCATAGTTCCCCGATCCGGTATCTGTGCGGATATATTAGCCGGATCTGTAATATCCTGATATTCGATGGCATACTGTCCCTTACCGCTTTCCTCGCCGAAATATGTTGCCAGCACATACTTTGCATCCGCATCCGGATTTTCTACTTTTCCACTGACCGTCTGTCCGTTCAGGCTCGCAGAAAGACTGTCAAATGGCATAGATGCGTTCAGATTCAGATTGAACTCTGCCACATCACTGGTTACTGTCCACTGATCACCAACGGATGCATTTTTTCCCAGGCCGACCAGAACACAGTCTTTTCCAGCCGCATTCTGTGTTGCAAATACATTGATTTCTGACTCATTGGTAATTTCATCTTCCTCATTATAGGAAGGTAGTGTCAATGCAAGATTGCTGCCACCTTTGGAAACCGTCAGGCTCTCTGCAAATGCCTGCATATCTGTGCCATCCGCAGGTGTCACCATCATAACAACCGTAGCATCTTTTGATAATGACTGTCCCTCATTTCCGGTAAGTTCAATATTCTTACTGTAAACACTGTTGGTACTTACCGCATTTTGCAATGCCACATCAGCAACGGATGTTACATTTGCACCAAGCATATCCATATTTGCATCCATGACTGCCACTGCATCATTTTCATTGTATTCTGCACTGTAACCTTCCGGCTTGTGATCTTCCCACTTCCATTCCGGCAGATCTTTCCAGAATCCAACGGTTTTGATACCAGCATCATTTTCCGGGAATATGTACCAAAGGCGATAAGATGCAATTCCCCAGTCGGCTTCTTTCTTGGCACCGCCGTAAATTTTAAAATTCTTGAATGCAGAATTTACTGCGCCATTAAAGTTCGTTCCTCTGACCGGTACCACCGTACTTGCACCAAGGAAAAAATCAAAACTTGTAGATCCAAGTTTGACACCACCGATCAACGGCCATCCTGACGGTACATGCAGACTTCCTTTCACACCACCGTTCATATCCGCATTTACATAGACACTGGTCGGATTCTTATAGCTGTTCATTCCGGAGAACACACTTGCACTTAAGTCTCCCGAAGCCCGGATTACCTTGGAATTCTGTGGAACACTTGCATGGACACTTGCAGCACCAAAAGCTTTCAGACCGGTGTAGTCTGTGCCCTTATAATTGCGCGTTTCTCCCTGAACACCTTCTTCGATGGTAAAATCATCAATCAGATTCAGCTTTTTAAAAATTTTGACCTCATCGCTTTCCAGCTTAAAGTAAGCCGGTCCAAAGGTATAGGTTGCTTTTCCTTCCAGTGTATTCAAAATTTCGCCTTTCCCTGTAATGGAAAGGTTCAACGGCGGAATTGCAAAGAAATCTCCGTTAAGGGAATCTGCCAGATTATTAAATCCACCACCGGCACCGGTTATATTTGCCACTACCACAGGTGGCACCAGTGGCACCTTGGCAACACTTGATCCTGCATAGAAGTAAAGCTTATTTGGCATAAGTGAACCTGTCAGGTTAGATCTCTTCAATTCCAGTTCCGCCTCACTCTCAAAGAGATCAAACACATTCAGTTCCATAGTGAAATGATACCTTGGCTGGAAGGTATCAATTTCGCCTTCCAGACTTGCCATATCCAGTCCAAGCATTTCTGTCGTATCAATTTTTCCGGTTGCACGAATACCGTTTACCTTAAAATCTTTCCCCTGGTAACCATATCCAAGCTCCTGCATGGTAAACTCAGCACCTCTAAAAATCTGAAATTCTGCATTTCCTTCAAAACTGATATTGCCATCCACTTTCACGTTCGCTTTTTCCACACTGATCTCTGTACCCGGAATATTGGTCGTCATCATCGCATCATTCGAATTCGGATCCATCGTCACGATCAGACCATTTTCTCCCGATGCAATCGTAAGATTCTTCTGTGCAGCATCTTTTGGCTGATAAAACTTAAATGTCGGGGTATTCAGATTTACATTGCTTGTCTCAAAACTTCCATCCTTGCCAACAGAAAAACTTCCACCGGCGCCGGTCCAGACTGCAGTAATGGATTTTGACAACGCTGCCACACCGTTTGTAAATACATAGCGGTCATTTTCTTCATGAAAATTTCCACGAATTGCCGCGATCTTTGTTCCGTAAGTCTTTGCATTTGCATCCAGCTCACTTTCACTGGATGCCGGAACTGCCTGATAACCATCCTTATTTTTATAAATACCAAGATGTCTGGCAGACTGACTTACCGTGATCGTATCATTCGGTGTAAATGTATCATCTTTTTCGGTATAGAGATCCCGGTATCCCCAAAGCATGTTACTGTGCTGATATGAAATCTCTTTTCCCATGAGATTCAGGTTGAGTTCCAATGTCACATCGCCACTTTTTGTTGCAGAAAAATACTCCGGCAGTGAATCTGTGTAATCACCTGTTCCATCATGCCCTGTCACATAACCTGTATACAGTGAGGAAGTTGCCACAAAAGGATTGGCCCAGGAATATCCTTTTGTAAAAAGTTCTGTGATGCCTTCTCCGGAACTGCCATAGCCGCTATTAGGACTGTGATACCATCCAAAAGATGTTTTTACATGCAGCAGATCTGCCACCACGGCACTCTCTGAATGCTGATAACCGGATTCCGAATTTCCGGTGGCATTGCTCATGTATACAGACGCACCAGTGGAAACATTCTCATGTCCCATTTTATTAAAACCATTCAGTTTCGTACAAAATTGCAGATTCAGGTCATCGCCATACGCCAGACCATCTTTATTCTTATACTCGACATCAACATCTGCTTTTACACCGTAAGTTCTTCCGTTATCAGCATCATCCTCTGTAAGCATACCGGCAGTCGTGTAGCCGGTTGTCTTACCTTCGTCCAGTTTGACGATCCGGTAAGTCGTGGTAACTTCATAAGTACGCTGATATCTCGATGTTACCTGTTTATACGGTTTAAACTCATATTTTACTGTAATACTATTTTTGTCTGCAGTTACACTCCTGCTGGAAACAGATATTTTTTTTGAATTTGCGACAAAATATGGATACTGGTATATTTTTTTGTTAAATACCATGTCATATGCCTCTTTTGCAGATGCTTTTGTTCTTGCAGGCACAGTTACCAGATAACCATCGCCAAAATTTATTTTCGAACTCTGCACAAAATACAGGCGAATATGATCATTCTCGATCCAGGTAACATTATAATTCCGGTATGTTCCTTTATTGTTTGTTACCTCCTCTGTTTCTGAACGAACGGATCCGACGATGGCATATGCATCCATCGGTACAAAACATGCAAGCATACATAGCGCAAGAAGTATACTCAAAAATTTCTTTATCATAGACTCATCCCCTTTCTTTCGTGTCGCCATATAAATTCTTTTTCCGGTCAGATTTATATAGCCATATTTTACCAAAGGAACTGATCCTTTCACATGCCCATTTCAGGAGAAAAAAGTGCCTATTGACAAAAAAAGAAAAGATACTGACATCTGATACAAATTTATTTATCTGCATCTGATCTCAATATCTTTTCTGTATACTCAAATATTCATAGGTAAAATGGATTATTTTGCTACGATGTTGATGATTCTGCCCGGAACATAGATCTCTTTAATCACGTTTCCTGTCAGTTTATCGCCAAGTGCTGCCTTACCTGCTGCGATGGCATCCTCTTTGCTTACGTCAGCCGGAAGTGTAACAACACATTTTGTCTTTCCATTAATCTGTACAGCAAGCTCTTTCTCGTCATCTTTCATAGCATTCTCATCGTATGTCGGCCAAGTCTCATGGAATACGGAATCCGCATGATCAAGCTGGCTCCACAGTTCCTCGCTGATATGTGGTGCAAACGGTGCCATCAGAACGACAAATGTCTCTAATGTTTTCTTGTCTACGCCACCTTTTTTCGCCATATCGATAAGTTTGTTATTGTACTCCATGAATCCGGAAATAACCGTATTCAGGCTAAAGCTCTCCAGACGTGTGGTGATGTCGTAAACCAGTTTGTTACGAACTTTTACCAGCTCTTTTGTCTCTTTGACATCAGCATCTTTGTTATCCAGTACAAGTTTCCAGAAACGTGTGATGAAACGGTATACACCGTCGATTCCTCTGTCATCCCACTCAGAATCCAGTTCTGGCGGTCCTACGAACAGCTCGTAAAGTCGCAGGGAATCACAGCCGTAATCGCGAACCAGATCATCCGGTGAGATTACATTTCCTTTGGATTTACTCATCTTGATACCGTTTTTACCGGTGATCATACCCTGGTTGAACAGTTTGTGGAACGGCTCGTCAAAGTCGATCACACCGATGTCGCACAGGAATTTTGTATAGAATCTGGAGTAAAGCAGATGCAGTACTGCATGCTCAACACCACCGATATACATATCAACCGGCAGATATTTGTCTGCTTTTTCTCTGGAAACCAGTTCTTTCTCATTTTTGTTATCTACATAACGAAGGAAATACCAGGAAGATCCTGCCCACTGCGGCATGGTATTTGTCTCACGTTTTGCAGGTTTTCCACAGCACGGGCAGGTTGTGTTTACCCAGTCTGTAATGTCTGCCAGCGGAGATTCACCGGTACCTGTCGGCTGATAAGACTCAACCTCCGGTAATAACAGCGGAAGTTCTTCTTCCGGAACCGGAACAGGTCCACAATCCGGACAATGAACGATCGGGATCGGCTCGCCCCAGTAACGCTGACGAGAGAATACCCAGTCTCTCAGTTTGTAGTTTGTGGTAGCTTTACCAATGCCTCTCTCCTCGATGATGTGCGGAGCTTCTTTCTTCAGTACAGAAGATTCCATTCCATTCCACTCGCCGGAGTTGATCATAGTTCCTTTTGCTTCGGTATAAGCTTCTGTCATATTCTCGATCTCTTTGCCATCTTTTGCGATAACCTGAATGATCGGAATATTGAATTTGGTTGCGAACTCGAAGTCACGGTCATCATGAGCCGGTACACACATGATCGCACCTGTACCGTAGTCAGCTAATACATAATCAGACAGCCAGATCGGTACTTTTGCACCATTGATCGGGTTGATCGCATAACTTCCGGTAAATACACCTGTTTTCTCTTTGTCCTGCAGACGGTCTACAGAAGATTTCAGAGAAGACTGGTAAATATAATCTTCTACTGCTGCTCTTGTCTCATCGTTTGCAAGCTCTTTTGCCATTGCATGCTCCGGAGCCAGAACAAGGAATGTCGCACCATGTAAGGTATCCGGTCTTGTGGTGTATACAGTGATCTCTTTGTCTGTATCCTCAACCTTGAAGTTAACCTCTGCACCGTGGCTCTTGCCGATCCAGTCAGTCTGCATCTTCTTAACTTTCTCCGGCCAGTCAAGTTTGTCAAGATCATCTAACAGACGATCAGCGTATGCTGTGATCTTTAACATCCACTGATTCAGGTTTTTCTTGGTAACATCAGCGCCGCAACGCTCACATTTACCATTTACAACTTCCTCGTTTGCAAGACCTGTCTTACAGGACGGACACCAGTTGATCGGCATCTCTTTCTGATAAGCAAGACCTGCTTTGAACATTTTAACAAAAATCCACTGTGTCCATTTATAGAAGTTCGGGTCGGTTGTGTTTACTTCCATATCCCAGTCATAAACAGCAGCGATCTCTTTGATCTGACGTTTGATATTTGCAATATTCTCAGCTGTGGATTTCTCCGGATGTACGCCCATCTTGATCGCGTAGTTCTCAGCCGGAAGTCCAAATGCATCCCATCCCATCGGATGAATCAGATAATATCCATTCAGCATTTTATATCTGCTCCATACGTCGGAGATAACGTATCCTCTCCAATGACCTACATGCAGACCATTACCTGACGGATATGGAAACATATCCAGACAGTAGTATTTCGGTTTCTTACCATCATTTACATTAACCGGGTGTTCTTCCCAGATTTTGCGCCATTTCTGTTCAATCTCTCTATGATTGTACGGTACAGCCATTTTCATTCCTCCTAACAGATTGTCCCTCTTTCTCTTTCGTGGACATAGTCTGTAGAAATTTTAACACAACCACTGCATTTGTCAAGGTTTCCGCCAATCTAACAGTCAAAAAAGGACAGAAATCCATGATTTATGAACTCTGTCCCTCTGCCTTATTCTTTTTCCGTATTTTGTTATCTCGGCGAACCACCATATTACATAGGATACATCCAACCATACAGCCAAACGCATTGTGAATCATATCATCCCATTCAAACAGTCCGCGCAGGAAAATAAGCTGACTGATCTCAATACAGGCGGATACACAGATTCCTGCCAGAAACGCCTGCCAGGAATGGACTTTTTTCTTTACCATCAATGGCAGCAACACTCCCATCGGCATCAATAACATACAATTCAGCAAATCTTCCTGTAACAAGGACTGATCATGGTGACTGATCACTTCCCACCAGGACCAGAACGGAATCAGTTCGTATTGTCTGGTTCCTACAGACCTTGTAAAAACGGTAGATCCATATACAATTCCAAGAAATACAAGCAATAACAATCCTGCTGCTGCCTGAACTTTATTTATTTTTCCACAGCGGACTGCACACACACAACAAAACAACACTATCATAAAAATACTGCCAAACACCAGGATCTCCTGACCGGACCACATTCTGTTATGTGTTATAAAAATCTGATAAATGTCCAATCACAGTTCCTCCAATAAATATATTTTCTTTCACTCTAACCTAGCACCAAGCATATTTTATCTCAGTCGCAAAGGCCGAAATTCATATTTATTTTTTCACTGCCACACGACAGTCTTTTTTATAACACGCAATTCCATATTTCAAAATCGTACGCATTCCATCTTCCTGTAATCTGGCTTCATACGATTTTTCTTCAATCTGCCCAAGCGCTTTTTTGCATGCCGCATCCAGATTCCCGTCTTCTGCATATTTCACTTCAATCACGATACCAACGCGACAGTCAAAAGCCTCAATCAATATATCACTATAACCGATACCGGATTCCACATTGGATTTCACGATCCAATTATCCATAAACCCAAATAGTCCAAGTAAAATGCCGTGATAAAAATTCTCTTTTCGTTCCTTTGAAACAGCAGTGTCACGAATAATGATTGTATTCCAGAGATAATCCCCAAAAATCTTTTCTACCTGAGATTCATCTCCCCTTAACATTGCCGCCGCAAAATCATCTAAAGTTGTTTTGTCTCTTCCAACAGAGTCCTTAAACCATTCTCGAATCTGTGTAATAAATAATTCCCGGATTTCCCTGTTTGGAATAGCCAGCCGATAACATCTGCCATCAACTCTGCCTCGCTGAGTCAGATAGCCGGTTGTAAAAAGTACACTCCACAGATTATCAATGGTCTTATCAAGTTCATCATAAGTAAGTTCCTGACGAATTTCTTTTACAATCTCTTCACCGGCAATCAATTGCTCAATTTCAGACTTTGTCTGCATATTTGCTTTATCAATAAACCGACGTACAATGCCATTTCCACTTGTATTTGACCAGTAGTCTTCCGGGAATGCGTCTGAATCAACGCGCAAATCCCTACAATGATTGATCACGTCCCAAGGGCAATATACCGAAACATTTCCAAACAAATACCCCTCATACCATTGTTTCATCTGCTCATAATGTTCTGAAAGTCCATAATATGCCAGCATTTCCTTCACTTCCTCATCTGTGAAGCCAAAACATTCATCAAATTGAGGACTCATAACCGACAATACATTAAAATTATTTAAACCAGTAAATATACTTTCTTTGGCAATACGCAGACAACCAGTCAAAACGGCAAACTGCAGAAAATCATTTGTTTTCAATGCCAAGCCAAACAATGCGCGAATCAGTGCCACCATTTCCCTGTAATAACCATTCTGGAAAGCCTTGTCCAACGGAACATCGTATTCATCAATCAAAATAACAGTTTTTATCCTATAATGCTTATATAGAAGCTCTGACAATATCTGTAAAGAAGATATAAGGATATCTTCACTCATTACATACTTGCCATCCTGCATAGCAATAATTGCACGGTATATATTTTTGTCTTCCTCTGTCAAATTATCACTATCTAATAAAAACGTAAATCGTCTGGCTTCTTTCCCTACCAAATCACAAAGTCGATATTTTGCACTTTCAAAATTTAATCCTTCTACACTTTTCAGTGAAAGAAAAATTACCGGAAGTTTTCCCATATACTCTTCACATATTTTTTCATTTTGTGAAATATAGAGACCATCAAATAATGTCTTATCTGTTCCAACTTCAAAAAAATACCGAAGCATACTCATATTTAATGTTTTTCCAAAACGCCGTGGTCTGGTAAAAAGATTCACTTTCCCCCACTCTTCCAACAATTGTTCGATTAATTTTGTTTTGTCCACATAGTAAAAGCCTGATTTTCGGATTTCTTCAAAATTTTCTAATCCAATTGTTAGTTTTAATTTTTCAGTCATTTCTGCCCCCTACGTCTTTGTAGTACCAAACGCTTTTTATAAAGTCTGCACTATTTATATCTTCTTCTAAAAATCATGTACAAAATCTTTTCTGCTTGTTTTGTTGTAGTTTGAAATTCAAGCATTAAGAAATTTTGTCGATCATTTTAGAATAAAGACTGGCTTCCGCCTGTTAAAAGAAAAATAGAACACTAAATGCTTACACAAAGTGTAGCATTTGTGTTCTATTCCGTCAATGACGATTGAATTAATTTTATATTTTTTTTATGGTGTCGACACCTTATCCACAACCATTCCAAGATCATAAAAAATAAACAGCCAATTTAACATCCCGCTTTATGACTCTTCCCCATTTACAAGCTTCATTGCTTCCTTAACCGGATCTTCATCAAGTACATATTCTTCACAGAAAATAGCACAATCATTCTCATCAATAACAAGTGCTGGAATCCATGTCCTTTTCATAGCTTTATCAAAAGGCAAAATCGAAACCGGATTCATCAAATATTCCATAAATTCCTTTGCTTCCGGATATCCGCATTTCCACAGATTCTTCACATTTTCTATTGTCAGTAGATCTTGCTGCGTTTCCACTTTGTCAATATAAGGATTCGTAAAATATTTAAGGTAAGAAGAATCATCTGTAATAAACACATCGTCACTTTTAAGTGGTGTATAGTCGTAAGCATCCGTACATGCAACTAATATAATATGATCTTCATCATATGGTTCATCTGGTAATTCTACAGAAACTGATTTTTTAAATATTTCCCAGTCATATTTTACAGATTCTTTTCTGCGCTGAAGCTGTTCAACCGCTTCCTTAATATTTTTCTTTCGTTCTTCCAAGTCATTCAAATCATATGATGTCATAATTGATTTCAACTCTGTAAGAATCAAATACTCTCCCAAAATTGAAATCACATCAAATTCTATTTCTTTCCCATCAAATGCCTGATATTTTACTTTTTCTGTATTAAGTTGAAAGTTAGGTATTTCTTTATACTTTAAGTCCGTAATTCCCTTTGAATATCCTTTTCCCAGTTTATAAAGGAATTCGTCTTCAAATGCATGTCCTACCTCTGCCACATTTTTCTTATATCTGATAAATTGACGTTCAATTGCCCTGTCTAAATTTACCTGATCAAACAATGCCTGACTTACTATTACCTGCGTCTGGCTAATTTTCAGAAGCGGTTGCGCAAATACATCATCATCCCTGTTATTCTTTTCATGAAATATAAATCTGTCAAGTAATTTTTCGGCATATTTAATATCCCAATCATGAATTCTTGCCAACTCTTTTGAAAGATAAGAAATATCAACAATACTTATTTCTTTCAATAACGTCTCCTGTCTTTTATCATCTATATACTTTTGGGATGCTGCAATTAATATTTCAGATAAAGCATCCAAAAACTTGTAGGCATTCAGCATATCATGCACCTTTATGCCTTTTACTTCACGATTAAGATAATAATCCTTTGTGAGATATTCTACAATTCGTTCCTTTGCAATTGCTACTTTTTCAGCTTCTAAAAACATCTCTTTTTCCGGATAAAATTTGTTAAAATCAAATATAATAAAAGTCTCTTTCTGAAGTTTCACTAATTCATCTGCTAAAATAGAAATCGTTTCATTTGCAGTATAAATATCTTCATTATTCTTAAAGTCCATTAATATATTCTTTCTTACCTGATATTCTCTTCTGAATACTCCCATTCTCCGGGCTTTATACTTTCCATCATTCTCTATAGAAAATGCATATACGGGAATTCCTTCTTTTGATTTTTCCACGCTTCCCAATGTGTAGTAACCATAGCGAATACTTTCCTCCACGCGACAGATAAGATATCTTTGTACTGCTGTATAAAAGTATCGTTCAAATTCCGCATTTTCATAAGGATGGATAAGTTGTAGCTCTATATCTGTCACCTCAATCCTTTCCTTAAGATTTTTGCCAAATCTATAGTACAAATAATTTACAAGCTGATCCATTCCTTCCAACATCGTCTCAAAATTATCTGACACCGAACTTTTTACATCCTCATAATAATTCACTGGTCTGTCCGCAATTGAAAACTCCATGCCGGTCAAATAATCCTGTGAAGAAAGCTCCTGATAGCTTTTTCTGACAAGTCGATCCTGATCTTGATGAAAAAGAATGATACTTATCAGCTGCTCAACAAACGGAAGTTTTCCCGTCTCACATTCATCCATTCTTTTTGTATTTGCATCATTTATTCTATAAAAACACTCTGTATAAGCTACAATCGTAATAAGATCTTTTATGATCCGCTTATCAATTGTAAATCCTTCTCGAAAAACTTTGCTCGTATTAACGTCTGGATCATTTATTGTTTTTGCAATATTGATAGCCTTCCATATAATCGTTATTGTCTTTTCATAATCTTCTTTTGTATACTTCATTCCTATCGGATTATGGATAAAATTGGTTTTAAACAGAATGTGTTTCAAATCATGGTCATATTCTTGCCCCGCTTTAATATCAGCATTGTACGAAATCATTAACCAAAACAACGCAAGAACACATTTTCTTATATCATTATTAGCATATGCTGCTTTCATTTCGTCTATTTTGTCCATTTTCATAATCCCCGTCAAACTATAAAGCCAGTCCAAATATTAGCTGGCTGTATTACGTCTATTACAAATTTTAATTCATTCTATATTCATCCAGCATTTTCTTTAAAACAATTGCATTTTCATAATCTTCTTTAAAAGCATTTTCACGATAATATTGAGGAACTTTCATATACGGTAAATTTACATTTTTCAAATATTCTTCTCTTTTCCACCACTTTTCAGCTGCATATATCTTAAATTTTTCCTTTTCTTCTTCTGAATAAAATATTAAAATGCACTCCTCAAATCTATACCTTGCATATACCGCTTCTCCACTATCATTATTAAAAAGAAACTCATGTAATATCATTTCTTTTGAATTTTTAACATAATACCTGAAACAAATATTCTCTTCATATAGCGCATGCTCAAATAATACATCTGTGCATGGAACATTTGTGAAATATCTACCCCCGTCCAAAGCAATTCCTACTGTTGAAAACAAAGTAGTTTGATTATATTTGACATAAATATCGTACCAATGAGGTCTACTGTCCATCTGGCTAAACAAATAATATTCATATCCGTCTCTATCGTCTTGACAACATTCAACCATATACTCTGGCGCATACTTATAATATTGACATTTCTTCAAATTTTCTTCTGGTACATCTAACCAATCTTCTTTTCGCAACATATATTCAAATATTTTTTCAAGTGGAGCATCCAGCAAATGAAATCTTTTTTTCCACAAATATTCAATATGAGAAATTTCTGCCGTTTTATTCTTAGGTGTATTACAATCCATCACTCTTGTATAAATATTATTTGCGCAAACATCGCGGTATTTTTCTTCCAGAACATACGGTGTAGAATATCCATTTTTTATTACAATTATATCTACATTTCCATTCTCTATCTGTAATGTTTCAACCATTACACATGGACTTATTCCACCTAAAAATTTTTTATCTCTCAAAAAATCCACAAGCATCTGTGTCACTTTTCTATTGGCGCTATTTGATATGTCATTAACACAGAAATCATGTTCTTCGTCTATTCCAATAATAATATATGCATCACGATTTTCCAGATTATTCGCCATACATATTATATCATGCAATAGATCTGCTTTTTTCCCGTCATCATACCATTCCTTTTTAAAATCCCAATACGCTCCCTCTTGTTTACTTTCTACCAATTCTTCAATTTCTCTTTTTTGTTTTTCTGAAAGCATCTTTCTCTCTTCCAACTTATAACGTATAAGCCTACTTTATTTACCAAAACAATTTTATATTTTTCCGTATTTTACAATTGTACCATTCTCTACTTTTCCCAATAATTTATCCATATCACTGGCTTATATCCCATCACACGTATTTCTTTCTTCCATTCATCTAACCGATTTTTCAGCGTCAACATTTTTAATTCATTCAAATCAGGTTGTCCATTTTTCTCTGGCAAATGATTCTTTCGCTTTAAAAGAATCCATACTACTACTGTATCTACTACTGGCATATCTGGCAACTGCTTATGCTTATACATCATGGCAGAAGTAATAGACTGATCAACAACATAACTCAACTTTGCCGAAGATTCACCAATTTTAACTGCAAACATAGAACAATCCCTATGCAAATCCATTAATTCAATTTTTTCGCCACCCACACGATCCATCTCTCTATCATAATTAGAAAAACGATACTTTTCTTCCATGACATTATTAAATACTCGTTCAGGATAATATTTATTTCTGATTGCCTTCTTAATATCATCATCTGACTTTCCAGCATACTCCGGCAATAATTTTTCGGCATTATATTTTTTCTCCCAATACTCTTTTAATTTTTCATTGCCAAAATCATATTGCGAATCATACCTCACATCAATTTCATCAATAGAATCTTTTAAATATGATAAATAGTCATCATTATACGCATACCACTCACCTTTCATCAGCAAGCATTTCTTATCATCATCCGTGTAATCAATTAACCTTTTCATCAAATCGATTCGAATTGGCTCACCGCTCCTGTTGCTTACAACTTTTATCTTCAAGAAATCTTTTCTGAAATTGAAATCCCTTATTTCTTTTATAAACTGTTCTATATTATCTTTCGACAACTCCTGAACATCTTTACGATTTCTTTTGTATTTTAAAGTAAAGGTCGCATCATTATGATTAAACACTTCTGTCACACCAATTATATCTAATTCTGATATATTAATACAATCCATATTATCCTTGATTTTATCACTAAGACGATCATCCAGTTCTTGAATCAGTTCTTCATCTTTAATTTTGTAAAACACTGGTATTTTCTGAATCTCTTCCTTGGTTTGAACTTTTTCTACATACTCAATAAAATTCAAAATGCACTCTATACTATTTATTGGCAATCTAGTTTTTATTGAATGTCCAATTTCAACCAATTCATTATGCACCGTAAATCCGTCTTCCACATCCATTTTTGCCTTAATCTTCGCATATGCTTCCCCACTATCGTATGAGAAATTGCTATAATCAAGATACACATTAACTACTTTATTTCTCTGAGAATTCGGTGCTGTCAATGTGGTTGTCTTTATTTGTTTAAATTTTACACGTCTAGCAAAATCAAATGCAAATGACGTATCACAATATTTATCTACATAAAAATATGCCATACCATATACAGCTACATACAAGTCCTCTCCTCTTTTAATCACTACTATAGCTTTAAGCGCCGTCAAAGATTCTGGAATCAGATATTCATACTCATCCAATAGCCATTTCCATTCCGGATTTTTCCGTTCTTCACACTTCCCCACATATGTACTTACAGTGTATGTATATGTATTTTCATCATCTATTGTTGTGTAATCCTGTTCACCTAAGAAATCAAACTTAACATACAATTTTTCAATAAATTCTGCACTTTTATCTCTGTCAATCTTGTATAAATTTATTTGACCCATTAAATAATCCTCCGCGCTCTACAAGATATTTTATACACATATATAACATCCGTTATTATTTCAAGTAAAAACGTCTACTTCCGTATAAAACTTTATACTTTTATACTTATTGTATCATTTCTTATTGAAAATATAAATATCTTATTTAGTTTTATCGTAAGTGCTTAATTTTTTGGTAGATAGTTATCTATCCGTTTATGACTCATAATGATAGTAAATAGATTTTTACTCCACTTTCCTTGATAGGAAAATAAGTGTCTCTAAAGATGGTGTTACTGTACAAGAATATTCACAACTATTTTTACTTTTCGTTCCAAAATGCTGTTTAGAATGTCATTTTTTACCTTTTCAAATTTTTATGTCACATACTATTGCTTTCCACTATCAAACCTGTTATCATGTTAAACGCTTACTTCATATTAAATAAGCACTGTTTTTTAATGTCATTAAAAATAGCATTTTTACAAAGGAATCATTATGAAAAAACTATCAATTGAAAAGATGGTCAAAACCATCACAGAAAAAAGAAAAGAAAAACATCTGACACAGGCTCAGTTATCTGAAACTACTGGTATTCATCGTGGAATGATCGGCAGACTTGAAAATATGGACTACACTCCATCAATCGATCAGTTACAGTCCATCGCAGAGGTATTAGACTTTGATATTACAGACTTATTTATAGAAGAAACACTGGAAAATGTTTCCTCTGCTACTCTGGAGCATCATTACAATATTGCAGTAGCAGGAACTGGTTATGTAGGTCTGTCTATTGCGACCCTGCTGGCACAACACAATCATGTTACTGCTGTCGACATCATTCCGGAAAAAGTTGACCTGATCAACAATCGTAAATCTCCGATCCAGGATGATTATATTGAAAAATATCTTGTAGAAAAAGAATTAGATCTGACTGCAACTTTAGATGGAGAAGCAGCATACAAAGATGCAGACTTCGTTGTCATCGCAGCACCGACCAACTATGACAGCAAAAAGAACTACTTTGACACTTCAGCTGTGGAAGCAGTCATCGAATTAGTACTGAAAGTAAATCCAAACGCCATCATGGTCATCAAATCCACCATCCCGGTTGGATACACTGCTTCCGTTCGTGAAAAATATCAGACAGAAAACATCATCTTCAGTCCGGAATTTTTACGTGAATCCAAAGCTCTGTACGATAACCTTTATCCATCCAGAATTATTGTATCTACTGATACGAATAACGAAAAATTGGTGAAGGCTTCTCATACATTTGCTGCCTTGTTGCAGGAAGGCGCCATCAAAGAAGACATCGACACTCTGTTCATGGGCTTTACTGAAGCAGAAGCAGTAAAATTATTTGCCAACACTTATCTTGCTCTGCGCGTTTCCTATTTTAATGAGTTGGATACTTACGCAGAAATGAAAGGACTTGACACAAAAGCTATCATTAATGGTGTTTGCCTTGATCCACGTATCGGTACTCATTATAACAACCCAAGCTTCGGTTATGGGGGCTACTGTCTGCCAAAAGATACCAAACAGCTGTTAGCAAATTACAATGATGTTCCTCAAAATATGATGTCTGCTATCGTTGAAAGTAACCGTACCAGAAAAGATTTTATTGCAGATCGTGTTCTGGAACTTGCTGGCGCATACGAAGCAAATAGTCAGTGGGATGAATCAAAAGAAAAAGAGGTTATTGTCGGTGTATACCGCCTGACCATGAAGTCAAACTCTGATAACTTCCGTCAATCTTCCATTCAGGGTGTTATGAAACGAATCAAAGCCAAAGGTGCCACTGTTGTTATCTATGAGCCAACACTTGAAAATGGAACCACATTCTTCGGAAGCAAAGTAGTTAACGATTTGAAAAAATTCAAAAAAATGACAAACAGCATCATTGCGAACAGATATAACAGCTGCCTGGACGATGTCAAAGATAAAGTATATACACGCGATTTGTTCCAGAGAGATTAATATTTTCACAGAAACTTACAGGAGGTTTCAAATATGCAGAATATAGATTTACACAACAAAACTGTACTTGTCACAGGTTCTGCTGGATTCATCGGCAGCAACCTTGTACTTGAACTTTTAAACACCCAGTCTCCAATCAAAATTATCGGTCTGGACAATGTCAACGACTATTACGATGTATCTATCAAAGAATGGCGTTTAAATGAGATTGAAAAATGCGTATCAGCACATGCTGATTCCTCTTACAAATTCTACCGTGGTGATCTGGCAGACAAATCACTGGTAGACCAGATCTTTACAGAACACAAACCAGATATCGTTGTAAATCTTGCTGCTCAGGCAGGTGTTCGTTACTCCATCACCAACCCTGATGCTTATATCCAGTCTAACCTGATAGGATTTTACAACATTCTGGAAGCCTGCCGCCATTCCTATGACGCTGGTGCTAAAGGTGTAGAACACTTGGTATATGCTTCTTCCTCTTCTGTCTATGGAACAAACAAAAAAGTTCCATATAGCACAGATGATAAAGTAGACAACCCTGTATCCCTCTATGCAGCGACGAAAAAAAGTAATGAACTTATGGCTCATGCTTACTCAAAACTGTACAACATTCCATCTACCGGATTGCGTTTCTTCACGGTATATGGACCGGCAGGCAGACCAGACATGGCATACTTCGGTTTCACTAATAAATTATTAAAAGGTGATACGATCCAAATCTTCAATTATGGAAACTGCAAACGTGATTTCACTTTTGTGGATGATATCGTAGAAGGCGTAAAACGTGTCATGCAAGGAGCTCCGGAAAAGGAAAACGGCGAAGATGGACTTCCAATTCCACCATACGCCGTTTATAATATCGGAAACAGTAATCCTGAGAATCTATTGGATTTCGTAGATATCCTTCAGCAGGAACTGATCCGTGCCAAAGTGCTTCCGGAAGATTATGATTTCGATGCACATAAAAAGCTTGTTCCTATGCAGCCAGGTGATGTACCTGTTACTTATGCAGATACATCTGCATTAGAGCGCGATTATAGATTCAAACCGGCTACCAGTCTTCGTGCGAGTTTACAAGACTTTTCTTCATTTTTGAAAGCCTTAAAAATGGTGAAAGACTGAAACTTAATGAATTCTGCTAATGAATAAAATCTAACTATATCGAAGATTGCCGTATGCGCATAGATG
>OGYU01000340.1_pt1 | contig 39417 bp, 61 predicted proteins | sample 1576581 | NCBI WGS metagenome assembly OGYU01 (sample SAMEA3541547, study PRJEB24748) | human gut metagenome | biome: human gut; feature: human-associated habitat; material: faeces | place: China | collected 2012 | reverse complement strand
GAAGGGATATAAAGGCATTGATAAGATAAAGTCGTTTTTAATGCGGAATGGCAATTTAGGAGCGTATCAGTCGGAGTCATTTGGCGGCTATTCGTACAGCAGGGCAACAAATTCTAAAGGCGAGGCTTACACGTGGCAGGATGCCTTTAGAGCACGCCTGAACCCATGGAGGAAAATGGCATGAGTTTAATCAATGAATTTTTACAGGATTGCATACTCATGGATAAAAAGCGTACTTCTGACGGCGAGGGTGGATTTATCACTGAGTGGGTGGAAGGCGCTAAAATACAGGCGGCAATAATCCAAGATACCTCTATGTCTGCCAGGGTGGCAGAGAAAGAGGGTGTAACAGCAACATATACAATTACTACAGCTAAAACAGTAAAGCTAGACTATCATGATGTATTAAAAACAAAAGACGGAAAAATTTTTAGAGTTACATCAAATGCAGGAGAAAAAGAAACCCCTGCGTCGTCTAATTTAGATATAGCACAGGTCCCGGCGGAGAAGTGGGAGTTAACGTCATGACCCCAACAGCGGCACTGTATCAATTTTGGTCATCCTTCGGCATAACTGCATATCCGTCTAACAGGGTGCCGGAAGATACCGCATTTCCTTTTATCACATACGAACCAATTATAGCAAATTGGTGGACAGGTGCGGCCGCCGCTAGCGTCGTAAATGTCTGGTACCACACAGAATCTGAGGCAGTCCCAAACAAAAAGGCGAAAGAAATCAGTGACAGATTGCAAGGAGGTACTACGGTAAAATGCGATGATGGATTTATTTTCCTGTCGCAGGACCAGCCGTGGACTCCTTTAGTCGATGAAGCCGACTCGTCAATAGTACGCAGATACACAGTAATTACTATGCAATTTATAACTATTTAACGAGGTGAGCAAATGAAGTATACGCAGGTACCTTCTGACCTTTTCAAAAAAATACAGATTAACGCCGGTATTATTGTATCAGCTTTTGAGCCAGAAACGGGCGCCATAACAGCAACTAACATCCTCATGGCAACCAGCGGCGGTTGTAGCTTTAGCGCAGAGCCATCCTTTACGGATTTCGGGGAAGATATTGACAACGTACCCAAAAACACGATGGAACTCAAAGAAATCGAATCTATTGAAGTAAAATTATCAGGTACAGCCGTTACTATGGATACCACACAGGCTAAAAGCTTTATGGCAGCGGCAGACGTAGCAGGAAACAAAGTAACGCCAAGGTCAGATTTAAAGACAGAAGATTTTAAGGATATTTGGTGGATTGGTGACTATTCGGACGAAAATTCCGGGGATTCCGCCGGATTTATCGCAATCAAAATCATGAACGCCCTCTCAACGGGCGGATTTAAAATTAAATCAGATGATAAATCTAAAGGAAATTTCGATTTCGAATACACAGGACATTATAGCATTAAGAACGCAGAGACAGTACCTTACGAGGTCTATATTAAAACAGGCGAAGCGGCGTAGGAGGTAAAGCATGAGATTATCGGATTTAACAGCAGAACAGGGATTGGAAGCCATTGCGAATTCCCTTGAACATATCGGAAACATTGCAGACGATGATGACGCGCTTAAGCTGTGCCAGGAACTTGTGCCGCGGGAAGGTGAGAAATACATCAAAGTCTTTGCTAGGGGTGCTAAAACAGCCCCTAGACTGTTAAAAACGCACAAGGATGATGTAATTGGAATCTTAGCGGCGTTTGAATTACAGACAGTTGAGGAATACAAGAAAACGCACAAATTAATGGATGTTATCAAAGGCATGGTTGACCTTGTCAACGAACCGGAGGTACGTCAGCTTTTTTTCTCAGTGCCAACGGGCGCAACAGACGGACACTCTGGAGATGCGCAGGAGAATACAGAGGAAAAAGCGTAAAAGGCTTCCTACTGTATGTCAAAGCTAAGATTTTAGACGACACAGAGGAATTAATTTACAAACGATATATGGCCGATGGGCTGAAATATGTAACCGAAAGTATTTCGCAGGCGTTCGGCGGGAAATATCTCTATGTATCGTTTATTGATTTGATTGATAATAATAAAAAACAAACAGTAACAAAGACTGGCGAAGAAATAGCCGCAGACGTCATTAAAAAAGCCGGATTGGTGGTGATGAGTGATTGAATGTGATGGAATTGTTTGTCACTCTGGCAATCAAAGACACCGCATATAAGAAGGGGCTGAAAGACGCAGAAGGTAATGCCAGCTCGTCCACATCAAAAATCGGCGGGGCATTTAAAGCGGTCGGGAAAGTGGCTAAAACAGCCATGGTGGCTGGCTCTGCCGCCGCCGTTGCATTTACAAAAACATCAATAGATGCCGGGATGAGTTTCGACAGCGCAATGTCTCAGGTAGCGGCCACAATGGGAACAACCGTAGACAAAATAGGGAACATCAAAGCCAAGGCTGAGGAAATGGGGCGTACAACAAAGTACACAGCAACAGAAGCGGCGGAAGGTATGAACATTCTTGCCCAAGCCGGCTTGTCGGCTGACGAACAGATTAGCGGTATCGGAACAGTACTTAACCTTGCCTCTGCCGGTGCTATGAGTCTGGAAGAATCGGCATCATATACCGCGGGTGCGGTAAAAGGCTTTGGAGACTCGATGAGTAACGCATCTTATTACGCCGATTTAATGGCAAAGGGTGCTACTCTTGCCAATACGGATGTAAGAGGACTCGGAGAGGCTTTCTCAGGCTCTGCCGCCACAGCGAAAAACTACGGCCAAGCGGCGGACAGTGTCACGCTTTCCTTACTCCGCTTGGCAGAGCAGAACGTGACAGGCTCCGAGGCATCTACGGCATTAAATAGGGCAATGGCGGACTTATATACTCCGACTGATGATGCATCAAAAGCTTTAGATCAGTTAGGGGTATCCGCCTATAAGTCAAACGGCGAGGCAAAAGATTTTAACGACCTCGTAGACGAGCTTAATGGCTCTTTGCAGGGTATGACAGCGGAACAAAAAAACAATGCCCTTGCAACGATTTTTACAACGCAAGGCTTACAGGCATTTAACAAAATGACCGCATCAAGTGATGCGACTGTACAAAAATTTTGGAAAGGAATACAGGATTCCTCCGGCTCCGCGGCACAACAGGCAGCTACGCAGTTAGATAATTTGCAGGGCGACATAACCTTGCTATCTAGCGCCACAGAAGGCCTGCAACTTGCTTTTTACAATACCTTTTCTGGTACTATCCGTGGTGCCATCAAAGGTATAACAAGCGAGGTTAGTGGATTAGCTGAGGCGATGGAATCCGGCGGCATAAGTGGCGCCCTTTCCAAACTGGCGCAAGATGCAATTAATTTTAGCGGTCAGTTGCCGGGGGTGGCAAAAATCGGCGGCGACCTCATAAACGGTTTAATTTCGAGCGTTACTCAAAATTCTGGCAGTATTACAACTGCTGTCGGCCAGCTGTTAAATAATCTTGCCTCTACGATTTCCACGGGGCTAAATGTATTTACATCGGTCGGAGTTAATTTGCTGACGACTATCGCTAACGGCATGACTCAGGGCATCCCGACCTTTTTGGGGCAGGCGTTGCCGATGCTGACACAATTTACAGAGTCATTGAGGAGCAACGCAGGCAAATTGATAAATGCAGGCCTGACACTTATCCAGAATATTGCTCAAGGGCTGATTAATTCTATTCCTGTATTGATTGCATATGTACCTACAATCATAACGAATTTGGCTGGCATTATTAACGATAATGCGCCAAAAATCCTTGCAACAGGAGTAACAATCATAACAAATTTAGCGATTGGCTTAGTTCGTGCGATTCCGTTATTAATTGCTAATTTACCGAAGATTATCACAGCAATCGTAAGCGTATTTACAGCGTTTAACTGGTTTTCGCTTGGTAAAAACATTGTTACCGGCATAATAAAAGGGGTCAAAAATCTCCCTTCTCTTTTAAAGGGTGCCGCTAAAAATGCTGTAAACGGATTCAAGGGAGCATTTAAGGGAAATGGTATTTTATCGGCTGTAAAAGGAGCATTTACTAAGATACCATCGGCTGTTAAAAGTATCTTTACTAAGGCAGTATCCCTTGTAAAAAGCTTCCCTGGACGGTTTAAGAGCGCCTTAAAGTTTAGCTGGTCTCTTCCACACCTAAACCTACCGCACCTGAGTGTTTCCGGCGGAAAAGCTCCGTTCGGTATTGGGGGAAAGGGTTCCCTGCCATCATTCCACATTAGCTGGTATAAAAAAGCCATGGAAAGCCCATATGTATTTTCTGATGCCACCTTGTTTGGAGCAGGAGAAGCAGGAGACGAGATGCTGTACGGTCGTAGCAGACTGATGAACGATATCAAAGAGGCAACACAGGGAACGAAAAACGATGTAACTATTAACGTAACTGTAAACGGTGCAGATAACCCAGAAGAATGGGGAAGAAGAATGGCAAGTGAACTTAGAAGGCAGGTGAAAATGGCATAATGGCAAAGAAAAAGAAAAAGTCTGCTGCTCCTAGCGGTCTGTCTATATCGAGAGACGGTTTGAAATTTACAATATCTTGGAAGATACCGGCGAAAAAATATGAGGATGGACAGTGGCTATGGTATCGTCTACATACAAAAAACGCCGGTGCTTCTAAATGGGATTGGACAAAGTGGAAGAAAATAAATGTGGGAAAATCAGCAACCAAAAAAACGGTAGCACTTAATGCAAAAAATTATTATCCTGTCTCATCAAAATTATTAAACGCGATAGAATTTAAGGTAAAGGGCAAAACAAAAAGTGATAAAAAGCATACCTATACAGCCGCACGTTCCACAAAAACATTTGCTATTCATGCGCCAAATGCCCCTTCTGTTTCTTATTCCCTTGATGATGCCGACGCAAATAAAGGTACATTTACTTGGAATACCTCATACGAGGCGAATGATGCAAGGCATTTTGCAAGGACGCAGGTACAGACCGCATTAATGATAAATTATAAGGGCGCCATTGCAAACGCTCGTTTTTCTAATTCGTCCCACACGGGAGCGTCTGGCACATGGGCGATAACAGAGGATGGTTCCCCGACACAAAACAAGACATTTTGCCGTATTGTAAGGGCAAAATCGAGAGGGTGTGCCGGAGATTCCGGTTGGAGTTATGCGTACCATTATTACAGTATCCCAGGGCGTCCAAACATACAGAGTACAGGAAGCAAAGAGATAGGATCCTCTAGCCGCTATGTATGGGCAAACTGGGTGCAGGCATCGCCGCGGGACCGCCCTGTGGATTCCATGGAGTTACAATACGCTATAGACACGCCGGAAAGCGGAGAGAGATATACTGGCACATCATGGAGCACAGGAGTAACTGTTGCGTACCATGATTATACGGTGTCAGCAGATTTCAACACGGACGACGGCATAGCGGAAGACCAGATTATGTGGACAAGGGTGCAAAGTACGCACGATAAAAAATATGCATATTCTGAGCCACGAGTAGCGGCGCGAGGGGCTTTAAAATCCCCGTCATTTGATACGGTATCGGCAACAGGAACAACACTTACTATCAATAGCGTTGAACGCAACACGGAAGTTCCTGACGCTAAAACAGCCGTCTGGATGAAAATAGGCAACGAGGAAAAAGGTATTATTGCAATTACCGACAAAGAGGGGACAATCACAGTTGCGTGCCCGGACGTTTCCGGCGGTACCGAATACCAGATTGCGCTCAAAAATTTTACTGGAACTTCCACACCTCAAAATGGAGCGTCTGGCACCACCTACAAACTTAGCCCCCTCATGCAGTCTGGGTGGATTTATTCGGAAACAAGAAAGATTGCAGTCCCACCGAAAAATATAACTGCAATGGCGGTGGCATCTGATACCGTGGAACTAACATGGGATTGGTCGTGGAAAAATGCGGATGCGGCTACCGTTGCGTGGGCAGACCACGAGGACGCATGGATTAGTACGGAAGCCCCAACTACTTATGACGTGGAGGACAGGGAAACCACGTGGCATATCGGGTCCCTAGAATCGGCAAAAACATATTATTTCCGCGTAAGATTGCGGGATACGTCCGGGGATGAGGAAGTGTTATCTCCTTGGTCTGATACGGTTTCCGTATCTCTGAGTGAGACCCCAACAACTCCTACGCTTGCAACGACAGAAAATTATCTTGCCCTGGACGATACAGTTATTTGCAGTGTTGGCTACACCGGAAACAGCAAAGCTAGCATAAAAATAGCGGAAGCGGTTAACGATGAGCCGGTTAAAGGCAAAGATGGAAACGTCGTTGTTTTAATGATGTCTTCCGGCATGGAGACATTATCGGAAACTATTGAAAACATTAATAAAATCTATACTGCAAGTGGTCTTTTGAGCAATCTGTGGAATGTAGGAGAAATCCATTATTTAAAAGCAATGGTTACAGCACAGGGAGGCAAGGAAGGTGCATGGTCAGATTCTGTGGCTGTTGAAATTGTTGCAAAACCTGCAATAGACAGCGTTACAACAAATCTTGTTTCGGAAGCAACAGCATATAATTCTGACGATGTTACCACGGAAACGACCGACCAGACAGTGCCGGAATCATCGGAAGGCACAACAAATTATTTGGAGCAGCTACCATTAACGATAGCCCCGTCCTTCGGGGATTCTGCTGGCACAGCAAAAGTAACGATTGTCAGGGACGAGGATTATTATATTCTGCGCCCGGACGGATTAAAGGAACAGCATTTTGCCGGCGAAATTATTGCCAGTTTTACCGGTAGCGAAACAGATAACTACAGTATTGCCTTGGGCGACCTGATCGGGCAGATGGATGACGGTGCAAGGTACAGCATACAGATTGCATTTACAGATATTTATGACCATGTGGCAGAAAAAAAGATACCGTTTGTTGTACGGTGGAAACACCAGCCGGAAGTGCCAACGGCCACTGTAAATACGATTGCAGACAACAAAACAGCGAGCATTGTTGTTGCTGAACCAGCTACATATGCCGATGGGGATACATTCGACTTGTACCGGATGAGCGTAGACAGAGCAGAATTGATTCTGGAGAACGGAATCTATGGACAGAAATATGTTGACCCATACCCGGCGTTAAATGAGTACGGCGGCATACTGGTTGTAAATAGAACTGCCAACGGTGACTATATAACGTCAGATAGTTCGTTTGCGTGGTTATATAGCGATTTTTCCATCGAATATAAAAAGGCAATCATTGATTTTGACGGTGAATCTATCGAAATCCAGTATAACCTTGATTTAGATAACTCATGGGATAAAGATTTCGAGAGGACAGTTTATCTTGGCGGCTCCGTACAAGGTGACTGGAATCCTGCAGTCACTCGTGATTTAAAAATTGATGCAGTAAGTATATCTCTGACAGAACCAGCAATGATTGAGCAGATGAGACGGCTCGCAACGTATCCCGGAATATGCCACGTTAGGACACCAGATGGTTCGTCTTTTTCCTGCGATATACAGGTATCAGAGAAAAAAGACCACGACAATAAAATGCGGACAGATTTCTCACTAACGATTAAAAAAGTGGACTCGGAAGAACTGGATGCCGTGACGGAAGAACAGTGGAACGCAGAGCATCCTATCGAGGTGATGTGATGGATTGGAGCAAAGGATTTTCAGCAAGATATATTTTGACGACAGTTGACCCAAAGACGTGGACAGACCAGCAAGAATTTGAATTTACTGAGGGCAGTATTGACCGGGATAGTACGTCAGATTTAAGGGAATCTGCTTCCGTCACAATGACGGAAAAAATAACAGACAATGAGTGTTGGGTCCGCATTTACCTACAAGCCAGACAGGGAGGGTCAGGAGCAAAAGTAGCACTGTTTACTGGCTTGACCGCCTTCCCAGAAAGAAAGCTTGATGGTGTGAGAGAGACTTACAGTATTGACTGCTATTCCGTTCTCAAGCCGGCAGATGATGTGATTCTGCCGCGTGGTTATTATGCACCAGCCGGTAGCGGAGCAAAACAGATTAAAAATCTGTTTAATGATTGCATCCCTGCTCCCGTGTATGTCGAGGGAACATCACCGATAACTACAGATAACATCGTTGCGGAAGATGGGGAAACAAGGCTCACAATGGCACTGCATATTTTAGATGCTATTGGTTGGCGGATACGAATACTTGGCGATGGAAGCATTGTTATCTGCGCAAATGATAATAATAGCAGTCTTACAGTGGGGATTAACGCAAACGACATCATAGAGTGCGATGTAACAGACACATTTAATTGGTACGACACACCGAACTGTTTTATGGCAATACATGACGATTACGGCGCAGCCATCGCGCGGGACGACAGCCCGGACAGTTATTTATCAACCGTCAGCCGGGGCAGGGAAGTGTGGAAATCGGAAACAGGCGTTGAATTATCTTCCGGGGAAAACATAGCGGCTTATGCCGTTAGAAAACTAAAAGAATTGCAGAATCCTGCCAGAACGATACAGTATAGCCGGCGATTTTTCGAGGACGTTCTTTTAGGCGATGTGGTCTTTCTAAATTATCCGAGACATGGCCTTACTGGAAAATTCAGAATAATATCACAAACCTTGTCGCTTGAACACGGATGCCGGACAAAGGAAGAGGTAGAGAGCATTGAATGATTTCATAAAAGAGATTGCCTCGGCAATGAAAGAAAGCAAAACAAAGCCTTACGACACGGTTGCAAAAGTCCTTCGCGTTGACGAAAAAACGGCATATGTCCACATTGACGGTGGAGCAGATGAAACCCCCGCACAGATGGCGATTAATTGTAAGACAGGTGACACAGTAAAAATCCGTGTCAGCGGCGGAAAAGCATGGTTAACAGGAAACATTACAGCACCACCTACAGATGACTCTGTTGCAATTAAAGCGAATAAGACAGCTACTAAAGTAAAGAAATCCTACGAGAACTTTAAATATGCTACTGAGGAGAACTTTAATGGTCAGGAAGAAAAGATATCAGAGGCTGCTAAAGTTGCAACTAACTTTATGAAATATATCGAAGGACTCGGATTAGTTGTCGGTGATATGCGAGGAAATACACTTGGACAGAACGCGTTACTTGACGCAAATGGAATGTGTGTACGCAACAATAATAGTGAAATTGTACGGTTTGGAATTACAGATATTAAGATAGTGAATGAAGATGGGGAACCTATTTATAGTGGTACTGGTTCTGTTGTAAAGTCACAAAACAACATTGTTGTGGCAACACAGCAAACAAAAAATGCAAACAATACTAATGTCGGTGGTAAAGCTGCACTTGAATTATATTATGATAGTGCAAAAGATAATATGGGTCTTTCATTATCTGTAAAAAGCGGAACGTCCTATACTGATTTGTATGAAAGCATTGGAAACGGCATATATGCTGATAACTCTAATACAAAGATTGTGTCTTCAGACGTAATAAAGTTGGATGCAGCGAGAATATATTTATCTACCTCTTTAGGGACTTGGAGACCCTATTTTTGTGCTGGCGATTCGATCAGTGCAACTTTTGGTACTGCTGGATATATTACGAATTCCGGCAAGGATGTCATTTTTATAATTCCATTATCAAAACCAATGGTTGGGAACCCAACGATAACAGTAACAAGTGTGGAAGGACTTATGGTCCGACAAAATAATAAGTATTTGTACGGTGGCTCGTCAACAAAATATGTCAAACCTAGCAAATATGCCATACACTCAACGCTTAGTGGAGGCTGCATCTGCGTAGTCGCAACAATGCCAAATACTACAGATGTTACAAACAATAGTCCTTGCGGCATCTATGCTAATATTAAGATAATGTTCTCATAGGAGGAATAAAATTGGCTTTAAAAAAAGAAATCCGCCAAAGTGATGGCGTAGTTACTAATTATCACAGAATCTTATATATTCAGTCTACAATCAACAGTCATGATTCAATAGCTGTAGTGTCTTATGTAGATGAGATTGGCAGAGCTATGGAAAACAACGGTGACAGACCGTATAGAGCCGCTGTTACATACGAGAAAGAATATGAAGAGAATATGACTATCGAAGATGCTTATAAGTATCTCAAAACACTTTCGGAGTACGAAGATGCAGAGAATATCTGATACAATTTATGCATAAGGAGGCGAAAGCATGATAGCTAGTGGAACAATAATTATTGATGGACAGACATACCGCAAAGGAGATGTTATACACGATTTAGGCGGCTGGGATTGCATAGACACGGACGGAAGCAAGCGATATTACTGGGGGAAGTCTTCTGAAGTAGATAAATTGCCTCATTATGTTGCAAGTGGTTCAACGGCGTTATGCGTAGACACAGGGGAATTATATGGCTTTTATGCTCCTGATAGCAAGTGGTTTTTACTTTAGGGAGGTGTAGAGCATGAGGAAAAGTGGTTTAACGGGAGATGAGGCGTATATACTTTCGAAACGTGGGAAAACAACAGAAGACCTTGGCCCGCTAAAAAAAGAAATTAGTTTGATAAAGGAAGATTTAGATAACAAAATAGAACACGTTGGCGGATATAAAGAATATGATATTGGAACTCCAAGCGTTGGAACATATTGGAACAAAAGTGCTAAAAAACAGCTTGAATCCGAAACATATCAATCGTTCAATCCAATTTCACTAAAGGCTGGAACATATCATTATGAAAATATGAGTGGCTCTTTTACTTTTTACGAAGATACTGACGGAAATTGGATACCGATTGGTAAATATTCAACGTCAGGTAACGGCGATGTAGTAATCACTAATGATACTACGATGTATATCACTGAAATGCAGAAATCTGGTGTATTTGTTGGTGCAAAATTATATTCTGGTGACATTACACAGAAAGAATCTAACTGGTTCAAAAATCCAAAATATGACATTGACAATATCAATAGCACTTTGGAAAGTTTAAGTGATTCTGTAAATGATATAAAAAGTATAGATGGTTCTGTAATAAAAGAATATTGCATATATGTCTCAACCACAGGCTCAGATACGAGTGGTGATGGTTCGGAAGAAAAACCATTTGCTACTATTTACCATGCGAACGAAACGATTACCGATAATTCCTACGCAAAAAGATACAGAATTATCGTATTACCGGGAACATACACAGATTTACAAGACAAATACACAGGTATAGCACAGACAAGCAAATATCAAGGTGTTATTACAAAACCTTGGGTTACTTACGAATCAAAGAGTGGAAATCCAGAAGATACCATTATCGAATGGAATGGCTCAACAGGATTAGAAAATCCTATCAGAAGTGACATTGTTGAAAAATGTGCTTTTCATATCGTTTCATTACCAAGGACATTTACAGCCATTAAAGGATTTACAATAAAAAGTAAAAACACAAGATATGCTATGCACTGTGAGAGTAGTGGTATGGGGATACAAGGCGAGTGGCTTATCGAAAACTGTATATTTGATTGGGGTGGATGTCCTAATATAAGTGATGATACAGGGAGATTTCCTGCAATAGGAATTGGTATGAGTCCTTGCGAAAAAGGTACGATTAAATTTTGCAAAATCGTTACGACTACCGTCGAAACAATGCTTGTACATGACGGAAAAAACAAGGACGGAAATAGTGCTGTTATATTAGGCGCAGAACTGAATTTTATAAAATGTGATTTGGGAACTGGAAGGTTACAATTTCAGAGCATTTATCCGAAGTCTGGTGAAATTAACGCAAAAACAAATAACGTTTGTAACTTGATAAGTTGCACACAAATAAACAACCTTTATAGTTATATTTCATCGCTTAATTCAGATGACGAAATGGTATGGAGAGTTTATGGAAAAGACTGTGACTTTGCGAGTTATGGTAATATGAGTGACTATGTTTATAAAATCGGAACTGCAAATAATGTATCTAACTAAGCTAAAGAGGGCTTTAATTAATTTATAAAAACAAAAGAAAAATAATTTTTAAGGAGGAATGGAGATGGTAGATATTATGTTGCCTTTATTAACTTGTTTATTTATTGTGTTTGATTCGATCAGTGGAAATATTTCTGCTTGCGCTAATCATATCTGGAAATCGTCAGAGATGCGTAGAGGATTGTATCACAAACTTGGCTCTATTATGCTTGTGGTGCTTGCATACCTTATCGACTATGCGCAGAGATATGTGGACTTAGGCTTTCAGGTACCTATTGCCGCAGGCGTGTGTGTATACATCATTTTAATGGAACTTGGTTCTATTGTGGAGAATATCGGCAAAATCAACCCGGATTTATTGCCGGACAAGGTTAGAGCAATTTTAGGACTGGACAAAATGAAATAAATTTACGTAATTTTTGCGTGTTTGAGGTGATACAGTGAACAGAAGTTTGATAAAAAAACTCTGGAAATTAGGCGATAAACAATTTATTGATTACGCCTTGTCGTGTGCCCGTTTAACCTTGCGGGAACGCGAAACTGTACAGTACTTGCTTTTTGACGGATTAACGCAGGAGCAAGCCGCCGAGAAAATGGATATAAGCACGAGAGGATTACAGGGGCTGTGGAGTTGTGCCGTAGAAAAGATTTTGTTAGTTCCCGGCACGATCCCGTACATAAACAGCCTTTAAGAAACTAAAGATAACTAAAAATCATGCGAGAAATAAGCGCGTTGCCTTCGTGGTGGCACGCTTATTTTTTTGCGATAATAAAACTATAAGGAGGGCAAAAAAATGTATCAATATTGGAATCCTAACCCAGCGGCGGCAAAAGTGGGAGATTGCACCGTGCGCGCTATCTCAAAAGCTACAAAGCAAACGTGGGAAGAAACATATATACAACTTGCGCTGTATGGCTTGATGCTGTCAGATATGCCCTCGGCTAACGCAGTGTGGGGCGCATACCTCAAAGACAATGGATTTAGCCGTTATATAATCCCAGACGAATATATGACCTGCACTGTCTCGGAATTTGCAAACAACCACCCAGAAGGGGCTTATATATTAGCACTGTCAGGGCACGTTATAGCGGTAATTGACGGCAATTACTACGATACGTGGGACAGTGGAGCAATGACACCTATCTACTATTGGAGGGAAGGAGGAAAATAAATGTTCGGTTATCCACAATATCCACAACAATATCCACAGTATCCGCAATATCCACAACCGGATTATCTTGACCAACTAAACCGACTAAAACAACAACAGGTACCGCCCCAACAAATGCAGCAACAATCCAATCCCGATGAACGGATTTGGGTACAGGGGCAGGGCGCGGCGGAGGCGTATTTAGTAGCACCAAACTCTTTTGTCCGCCTATGGGACAGTCAGGCGCCAGTTTTTTACGAAAAAAGAGCAGACCAGACGGGCAGACCGTTTTTAGAGGTGTTTGAATACAAGCGCAAAGGCACAGATTCGCCCACAGCGGAGCTTTCGCAGTCTAGCCAACCAATTAACTATGAGGAACGCTTAAACGCCTTAGAAAGGCAAATGGAGACGTTAAGAAGGAGGGTATTGAATGAATCTCAATCCAATGCAGATGATACAGCAGTTTCAACAGTTCAAACAGCAGTTCCAAGGGGACCCGAAGCAGGAAGTGCAAAACCTGCTAAATAGCGGGCAAATGAGCCAGCAACAGTACAACCAGTTGCAAGGGATGGCAACACAGTTTCAAAACCTTTTAAAGGGTTTTAAATAAATAAAAAGGAGTGATTTCATGGGATTAACAACAGACGGAATGAGTCCGGCAGATTTGGCGGCAGTCACAGGCAACAATAACGGCGCATTTGGCGAGGGTAACGGTGCTTGGTGGATTATCATTCTTTTCCTCTTTATCTTCTGTGGATGGGGAAACGGAAATGGATGGAATAACGGCGGCGGGGGCGCGGTAGATAACTATGTATTGGCTTCTGACTTTGCAACCTTACAGCGCCAGATTGATAGCGGTATTTCCTCCCTTGAGCGCAAGGGTGATGCCATCAACAGCGGTATTTGTGACGGATTTTATGCGATGAATACCTCTCTTCTCAACGGATTTGCAGGAACAAATAGCACAATCCAGCAGAACGGCTATGATACACGAAACGCAATCCAGCAGGGACAGATTGCAGATATGCAGAGTTTCAACGCTTTGCAGGCACAGTTAGCACAGTGTTGTTGTGATAACAAACAGGCTATCGCAGGTGTTAACTACAACATGGCGATGAATACTAATGCGATCCAGCAGGAAGTTACAAACGGCTTCTGCCAGACAAACTTTAACAACGCAAACAACACAAGAGACATCATTGACAACCAGAATAACAACGCTAGAGCCATCCTCGATGCTCTTACAGCACAGAGAATCGAAGCTAAGGACGCCAAGATTGCCGAGCAGAATCAGCAGTTATTTGCGGCGCAGTTAACGGCTTCTCAGGCGTCACAGAACGAAACCTTAAAGGCATACATGCAGGGTCAGTTTACTTATTACAACCCTAGACCAGTGCCAGCTTTTCCGGTTTCCGCACCATATCAGTACGGTAATTGCGGATGCAATACCGGTTGCGGATGCTAAAATTTTATAATTAGCAGCTTCCTGCGTTGACGGGATTGTTCGGCTTGTGCCGATGATGCTTATAGCGGCGGGGCAATCGTTCCGCCGTTTATTATTAAAAAAAGGAGTGATAACGTGGCAGAATTTACCAATAGCAATATCGTAACCGTGGCAGCAGGGCAGAATTTACCGCTCACAGAGACAGCCGTAAAGTGCGGTAGCTGTATTACACACCGGGAGGGGGCAGGAATTGTGACCCTTAGAGGCCTTACAAACCAGTGCAGGGCACGCTATAAGGTCAGTTTCGGGGCTAATATCGCCATACCTGCCGGTGGAACTGTGACACCTATTTCTATTGCACTGGCAATCGCCGGAGAACCATTAAATAGTGCGACAGCAATCGTAACACCTGCAGCCGTAGGCGAATATTTTAATGTATTTACGGCGGCATTTATTGACGTGCCGCGCGGATGTTGCATAACAATCGCAGTCGAAAATACATCTACGCAGGCAATTAATATAGCTAATAGCAATTTGATTGCTGAGAGAGTAGCATAAAGGAGGGCGAAAAATGGAATCATTACACAAATTAAAAAAGATGATGTGCAGAGAGCTGGACGAGATTTCAAACAAAGGCGATATGAGCGCTGGAGATTTGGAGGCAGTCCACAAACTGACAGACACGATTAAAAACATCGACAAGATTATGTACTTGGAAGGTGGCAGCGAATACAGCCGTGGCGGCGACTGGGACACGTCAGGAAGATACAGTCGCGGGCGTTATCCTGACATGGATTACGGCGATTATAGCAATGCCCGTAGAGGCCAGCATTATGTGAGAGGGCATTACTCTTACAACGATGCAAAAATGCAGGTAAAAGAGACCATTAAAGACATGATGCATGACGGCAATCTGTCTAGTACAGATCAGGCAGCACTAGGCAGAGCATTAGCAGAATTAGACCGATAAGAGAAAGGAGTGCCGCAATGATTAATATGGACGAAATTAATGCCGAAATTGCGGCATTAGAGGCAGGAAAAACAACCTACGCCACTTGCGAACGGCTTTCGATTTTATACAATGTACGCAATAATTTAATGAGCAATCAGCAACCGAACCAACTATCTTCCAACACATCATACTACTCTTACAGTTCCGAGCCGGATTCTGAATTTAAAGAAATCGCCCGAAACGCAGACTTTGAGCACTTATTACGCGTGCTTGACGAACACATGAAAGCCATCGAAGCAATGTATCCGCGAGAATATCGGTCAGTTTTGCGAAAAATAAAAGAGGGCGCTTGAAACGTCCTCTTTCTTCTTGTATAATATAATTACTTCTCCTTTATTTCTATCATATTTTGTTATACGGTAACTGACCTTAACCTGGTGGTTTCGGCTAGTTACTGTATAACAAAAACTAAAAAAATATAATATCCTCCACGTAAGTGTCGGGGGATATTTTTATTTCTTTTACAATGCTTTTCCAAAACACCTGCTTGTCTTGTTCACCTAACTGCATATACATATCTTTCCAACCGTCAGGAAATCTGCTTTGTATTTTTTTCTTAGTTTCTAGTTCTTCCGTTGCGGCGGTCTGGGATAGTTCTTTTAATTCCTTTGATATAGCCTCATATCTTTCGTCATAGTATTCTTCTGTTATCCTGCCTTTTTCAAACATTTTATTAATTCTTCCTAACTCGCTGGATAATTTTTTCTTTCTTTTTTCCACATCGTTTCCACCTGCCTTCACACGACCTTCTGCTCTTAATACATCTAACTGTATTTTTTCTTCGATGTGATTGAGCATATATGTTTCTAATTTTTTTTCTGATCGCGTGTAGGTCTTGTGCTTTTGTGCGACAGAGTGGGGGCAGTGATATACTTTGTACTTTTTTCCTTTTTTGCCTATCGCACACCCGGAAAGCCTGCAACCGCAAATCGGGCATTTCATCAAGCCAGAAAAAATATAGATGCGCCTCTTGCAATCCGTCCAAGTTTTTTGGCTGGATACTTCGTTGATTTTTTGTGCCTGCTCCTCTGTTATGTATGGCTCACAGTAGTTCTTTACACCATACATTTCCCCATGGTACGCCGGACTGGACATAATTTTGACTATCCTGGTTCTCGTCCTGATAAAATCGGGATATTTATTTAAAATATAGTCAGCGGTACCCATTTTGGAAAACGTCTGGAAATAATGCTCAAACATATCCTCGATTATTCCACGCGTCTTTTCATCTTTCACAATGGTTTTTCCCTCTACACGATACCCCACGGGCACTTTTCCACCTATATACTCTTTGTTCTGGCGCTTAAACTCCATAACAGACCGTATTTTCTCACTGTCCCTGTCTGCCTCTGCCTGCGCTACAGACAACATGATGTTAACTTTAAAAATCCCCTGACTTGTCTCCGTCTCGTAATCCTCCCAGATAGCCCTCCAAGGCACTTTGCACGCATCAAGGACACTTTGTACCTCATAATACCCTGCAACAGCTCTAAACCACCTGTCAAGGCGTGTGAAGAGTATTATATCAATCTCGTGTTTCTTGCAATCCTCAAGTAACTGCAAAAGGGCAGGGCGTTTTGTGTATTTTTTACGTGCAGATATGCCGGCATCGTTATAAATACCAGCAACCGTATATCCTTGCTCTTCACAATATTTTTCAAGCGCATCTATCTGCGAATCAACGGACAATCCACTGTTCTTCTGCTCTTGCGTGCTTACTCGCACGTATAAAGCGGCTCTTTTCATTTATTTCCCTTCCTGCCTTCGTACCTCCGGGGCGGGTGCTGCTATCTACATACAACTAAGCCTGTCTATTAGCTTTTTTCTAAGCTTTTCGTATTTCTCGGTTATTTCTTCACTGTCCGGAAAGTTAACCAAGCGAAAACAAGCATTTTCAAATTCATTAACTAATGCTATGTTTTCGTATCTTTTTAATTCCATAGTTTTTTGTGGCAAATCGTCATAAAAAACTTTTAAATCGACACCTAGAGCGCCTGCGATTTTTGATAAGGTCTCTACCTTTGGCTTCTTTTTTCCGACTTCGTACTGGTAAATCATGGCAGCTGAAACACCTAGACATTTAGCAAGTGCCGCCTGCGAAACTCCCTTTTGTAGGCGCACAGTTTTGATTTTTTCTCCTATCATTGACAAAGTTACATCTTCTAATGCTTTTTCTATTGCATTTCGGCACTGTTCTTGGTTAAAATCTTCGACACCTTCATATTCTCGACTTGGTACGGTATCAGCGAAAGTGTAAAAGTATGGCTCGCCGCTTTTTGTGTAATTATATCCAAGATTTAAAGCGGCAGCAAGTTTGGCTACTGTATCTTTCTTCGGATTTAATCTCCCGTATTCATAGCGTTGAATGGTATATGTCGAAAGTCCGCTTTTTTTACCAAGCTCTTCTTGCGTTAACCCCTGCCTTTTTCGCGCTTGTCTTAATCTATCTGAAAAACTCATAATTTTTTCACCTCTCTATATCTCCTCTCTTGATTTAATCATATTGTACATGATAATGACTATTATGCCAAGAAAAAAATACACGAAAATATATTATTTTTTATATTCTACGATGTCGCACACCTGGCAGTCCAATTTCTCGCACAAATACATAATTGTATCTATGTTCACGTTTCTGTCGTGCCGCAACTTGTTGACCAGCGCCGGGGAAAGGTTAAAACTTTCCTTATCTAATAGGTTGGAACGCTTTAATCCTCTGCGCTCTAGCGTGTCCCATAAATTACTATATGAGATACTACCTTTATATATGTTACTTCTTTTTCTTGCTCGTGTTTCCATTTTGAAACCTCCTTTAATCGTTATAAATATATAGTACATTATTTTGAAATAAATATCAAGAAAAAAATAATATATTTTCGTGTATTTTTCTCTTGACATAATAGTCACTATCGTGTATAATGTGAGTAAATCAAGAGAGGAGATACAAAGAAATGAAAAAATACAATTTATCAAACATTATGAAAAGAGCATGGGAGTTAGTTAAAAAGGCAGGTCTTTGCATCTCCGAAGGATTAAAATTAGCATGGAAGGAGGCAAAGAACATGAAAGAGACAATGGAAGAAAAACTTCTCAGACTTGGTTATAAGGTATGGGAAAAGGGTGATATGAAGCGTATTTACATTAATGATTTCCAGAAATACTTAGAGGTTGAAGAAACCAATACGCCAGCAGCAATGGGACGTGGAAGAATCATTAATGGCATCTGCACAGATGAATATAAAAGCTTTGCGCAGCGTCAAGCATTAAGCCTTGTTGACTGGGGATTTGGAGCTAAATTGTATTACGACTGTAAAAAAGAAGACTGGTTTTGTAAGAATCCAGGAGGAAGTTTAATTAAAAAAATCCTCTGGACAGTTGCCGACAAAATAGAATCTTTATAATAAATACACGACCGGCGGCGAATTCCGCCGGAGAAAGAAAGACGAGGAGAAATTATCATGTTAGAAATTTTAAGAAAAGAATTAGTAGGAAATATAGTATCATTTTATGAATTAGACGAAATCATGATAAAGCACGGATATCAGTCTGAACTGGCTTGGATAAATGATGAGGGTTTATGGGATGATATTTTAAAAGACAAAAACATCTGTTATAAAATCCCTGATTCTGACGAACATTTTGCAATTTCTTTCGAAATTGAAAGCAAGTACAATTCGGAGGAAGAAAGTGCAGATTGCACACTTGTTAATATCGTTAATATAGAGGTTCAGTAATTAAATTCCCGCCCCGGAGGTTACGAGGGCAGAGGAGAGTAATATGCAAGAATTAAAATTTAATAAAAGAAGAAAATTAGACAGATTCTTAGCCACTTTGCCTAAAGACATGGTTTTTAAGTCCAATAAGGAGTTCCGCATAAAAATGCCAAACGGATACATTGGCATTGGATATTATTACCATGATTATTATGCATTTGGGGGACATCGGTATTCTGAATACAATACCATACAAGAAAATATAGATAAGGCAAAAGAACTCATTGACAAATACGGAGAAAAGAAGTAATCTATAGACATAGAATAGTTACATTTTGGGATGTAAAAGTTAGTTTCATTTTGTACCTTAAAAGCATTAATAGTTCCATTTTGGAAAGGTAAAGCACTTGTTTCGACAGGTGCTTTTTTATTATTTTGAGAAAAAAAGAAAAGAGGGAAGAATTGATTCTTCCCCCTTGCTAGTTGCCCTATTAGTGGACTAATTATTTTAAATTAATAGTTATCTTCTTGTCTGTCCAGAACGAAGCACTATATTCTAAAATCACTTTCTTTGCATCTTTTGGTACTTCATAGTATGCTGTAAAGCTTACATTCTTTCCCGGAGACAAATTAGTGTTAACAAAATCACTGTCTCCTATGTATTGCTGTTCGCAAGCTGAATTATCTGCATAGCAATCACAATCAGATACGGATACATATTTGTCACCTTTTTCTGCGATATTTTCACAAGTAAAGTCTACAGCTACATATTCGCATCCATCTTTTGGAGTAAAGTACTCTCCACCGTCATATCCAAACTCGGCTTTTTTCGCAGTTACTTTTAAACCGTCATTTTCAAAAGATTCGCCAACTTTTACGCTGTCTTTCTCTTTTGTTTCTTCCTTTTTAGCAGTTTCTTTCTTAGCCGCTGTTGTTGCGGTAGTACTCTTTGAAGAATCAGTGGAAGAACTGTCATCATCACCACCACCCATTGCCATTCCTAAAACAGCCAGAACGATGATAACGATAATTACCCATTTCAACTTGCCGCCCTGTTTCTTCTGGCAATGAGGACACACTTTAGCTTTTGCGTCAATCTCTTCTTTGCAGTACTTGCAAACTTTAGTTTTTTCCTTGCTCATAGTTTCTTCTCCTTTTTTATTATTACCATATTGCAAATATTAGTAAAATGGTTTGTTGTAAATAAATTATACAATAAATAAAATGATTTGTCAGTATAAATATAAATAAATCTGCATATTTCTTTTAACGAAAACATAAAAAATATTATAGTAAAGACTCTTGATAAGTTAGAACAAATTTTCTATAATATAAAACATGACGCTTATATTGAAAGGAGTAACAATGGGAGAAGAATACAGAGAGGAAATAATAGCATTGTTAGACAAAATAAAAGATGCAGGCGCATTAGCTTACCTGCATACTTTTATAAAACTTTTTGCGGAGAAGTGGGGATGACCTACTTCTCTGTTTTCCTTGAAAGCATTGACTCAATCATATCCATAACAATTTTCTTATCCCTTTCTTCTAAGAGAGAAAATTTTTCTAAGAATCTAAAATCATCTTTTGCTGCTTCGGGAGTTAATACCTTTTTCTTTGGTACATCAAAACCCATAAGCCACATAGGCTCAACACCTAATACTTTCGCCATCTTGCCACTACTTATGTTAGACGGTTGATGTGAACCATTCACATACTGGCTGATTGACGATTTACTAACTTTAGATTTTTCTGCTAGTTCTTGCGGTTTCAATTTAGCGTCGGACAATGCTTCTCGTATTCTTTTTGCGGTAACCTCGTGTTTCACAAAATTTCTTCCTCCTTTCTACATATTAATGATAACATAACAAGGTTTAACTTTCAACAGAAAAGTTAAATGATTTTAAACTTTTTTGTTGACATTTTGGTTAAACAGTGTTAAACTATAAATGTCAACAAAAGAAGGGAGGGTTAAAAGATGCCATATAAATATAATAAATTAAGAGGGCGAATTGTTGAGAAGTTTGGCTCGCAGGAAAAATTTGCGGAAACCTTGAAAAAAAGTAATGTTTCCGTATCTAGAAAAATGAATGGAAAAGTTGGTTTTTCTCAAAATGATATGGTTGAATGGGGAAACCTTCTTCACATTCCATTAGAAGAATATGGCGAATTTTTTTTCACCTAAAAGTTAAACGATGTTAAACTTTCAAGAAAAGGAAGGTGACTAGATGAATAATTTAATTCCTGTTAACTACGATTCGGAGCAACCAACCGTTTCTGCAAGAGAACTTCATGCCGGGTTAGAAATTGGAACAAAGTTTGCAACTTGGTTTCCCCGAATAGCTGAGTATGGATTTACAGAAAATATAGACTATAAAACTTGCTACCCAAATATGGGAAACAAAAATCATGGCGGACAGAACATGGTTGACTATCAAATTTCAGTTGACATGGCGAAACAGATTTGCATGATTCAGCGTTCGGAAAAAGGCAGATTGTACAGACAATATTTTCTTGACTTAGAAAAAGCATGGAACACGCCGGAACAAGTTTTTGCAAGAGCTTTGAGAATGGCTGACAAAACCATCGAATCTTTAAAAGCTGACAATGCAGTTTTGCTTGAAAACGTTGAGCGTATGCGACCAAAAGAAGTGTTTGCAGATGCCGTTTCAGCAAGTCAGACATCAATTTTGATTGGTGAGCTTGCTAAGCTGTTGAGACAGAATGGCATCGAAATCGGACAACGAAGATTGTTTTCTTGGATGCGTGAAAATGGCTTTCTCCTCAAACGCGGGTCAGGCAGAAACATGCCAACCCAGAAAGGTATGGAGCTTGGATTGTTTGAAATCAAGGAAGGCTCCTACATTAACGGAGCAGGTGAAAATATCATCACCAAGACAACTAAAGTCACAGGTAAGGGACAGCAATATTTTATTAATAAATTCTTGCAATGTCAGGAACTTACGAAAAGAGAGGGGTAAAAAAATGAAGGTTATGTACAATTTGCTGACCATCGTGTCAGTAGCGTTGGTTATCTGGATCTCGTCCAGTTGGGTTGGTGTAATGGCACATACCGCCGGAAAAGATTATAGCAATTATAATTTTTTCGTGATGTTAGGGGGTGAATAAAAAAATGAATGAGCCTCCGAGACCAGAGTATGTTGCTAGACTACTCTACACCCTTTTAGGACGACAGCAGGGCGTAGAGTATGACAAAGTGTTTTATACCGATAAAGACGGCGTAGAACACGAAGTAAAAAAGGAAGAGCCCTATCATTAAGCTCTCGCCAAATAAAACATAACTAGATTTTACAAAAGACTTGGCAATTTGTCAAGATAGGAGGTAGATATGGCATATATCGTTATTCAAGATTGGATGATATCAGATTTACAGTTAAAGGGGAATGAACTCCTCACATATGCCCTTATTTACGGCTTTTCGCAGGATGGCGAATCAGAATTTAAAGGGTCGTTGAAATATATTTCCGAATTTCTTGGAGTGTCAAAAAGAACTGCACAAAGAAGCATTGAAAATCTTGTAGACCGAGGAATAGTTGAAAAGAGAGTAGAGGAGATTAGCGGCGTGAAATTTAACCGCTATATGGCTCATGAAAAAGCTGACACCCCTATAGACAAAATGACCACAGGGTATAGTCAAAATGACCATGGGGGTATAGACAAAATGACCACAGGGTATAGTCAAAATGACCATGGGGGTATAGTCAAAATGACCACCAATAATACTAATATATATAATACTAATAATAATACTAGTAATAATACTAAAGATAAAGGCGCGCCCGCGAGATACTTTGACGATGAGGAACTAAATAATAAGTTTCTGGAATTCCTTTCCATGCGTAAGAAAATTAGAAAACCAGTTCGGACGGATAGAGCTTTAAAAGCATTACTCAAAAAGTTGCATGAATTATCTGGCGGTGATGTTGGACTGATGAAACAGATTATAGACCAGTCATTGGATAAAGAGTGGCTAGGACTTTTCGAACTGAAAACAGGTAACGACAGCACGAAGAACATTAACGACCGACTGTACGGAGACATACAGCACTGGGCGGCACAGAAAGAACAGGAGGGAGGCGGAATGTATGACGATTTCGGAGTTTTCTAAAATTGTAGCCGCGCTAAAGACCGTTTACACGGCTCCAGGATTTATTCCCAACGAACAGGCGCTAGACATGTGGTACCGCTTGGTAGGCAAGAACAACGACTACCAGACAATAAGCGTAGCGGCGCAGATGTACATGACAACCGGCAAGTTTCCACCGACACCGGCAGACATTTTGGAGTGTGCCAGTAAGCTCAAAGCAGAAAGTAACTACCTGAGCGAGCAGGAAGCATGGGCGACAGTATCAAAGGCGTGCAGTAATGGGATTTACGGCTACAGAGAGGAGTTTGACAAACTGCCCCCTACGTTGCAAAAGGCAGTAGGAACGCCACAGACGCTCCATGACTGGGCGGTAGTAGATTCAGCGGACTTTCAGACGGTCATACAGTCAAACTTCCTCAGAAGCTACAGAGCGGCGTTAGAAGCACAAAAGGAGATAGACAAGTACCCACCGAAGCTCCAAGAGATGATACGGGCGGCGGGAGCGATAGAGCAGAAGGAAACAATACCAGAACTACCCACACTAGGAGAAATAGTTGGGCGGTTAGAGCAGGATAATAAAAATTATCCCCCGGAGCAGTGCGAGGGAGCGTTAGGGGATTGGATAGCGGAAAAGAAAGAGAGGTTAGGCTATGGATGCAATGATTAATGCGACATGGTTCCGGGCGAAGGAATACGACGATGAAGTGATGGGGAAAGGAGTAATCCCGGCAGAAGTCACGATCACCGTCAAAGACAAAGAGGTAGCGCAAGGGATGCTCGAATTGTTTAGGACGGGCGTTGAAAACAGCGGAGACATGAAAAAAATAGAGGCATACGCCAGAGGCTACAACGAGCTGAGCAAGGCTATTAAAGAGGCATGGGGGACAGGAAATGGAACGAGGATTTGACCCGGCTAGAGAATATTTAAAGACGCAACAACTTGAGGCAGAATATGAGTACAGAACAGCACACAAAGCAATCAAACGAGGTGCGGCGAACTACAGCGAATACGAGAGATATGAGGAGGAATTAGAACAATGACATTATACGAGATTGACAGTGCAATCATGGATTGCGTAGACGAAGAAACAGGCGAAATTATTGACCTTGAAAAACTTGAGGCTCTCAACATCGAGAGAGACAAAAAGGTGGAGGGAATCGCGCTGGCAGTAAAGAATTATGCCGCAGAAGCAAAGGCAATCAAAGAGGAGGAGGAAAAGCTTGCAAAGCGCCGCAGGAGTTATGAGAACGCCGCACAGAGGTGTAAGGAGTATCTAAAACAAGCCCTTGGTGGCGAAAAGCTCAAGACGGCAAGAGTCAGCGTGTCCTACAAGAGCAGCGAGTCCGTAACCATTGATGACTTAGGCAGTCTGACAGAGGAATACATCAGGATTCCAGAGCCACAGGCAGACAAGACAGCGATTAAAAAGGCGATTAAAGCCGGGAAAGAGGTCGCAGGGGCACATCTTGAGACCTCAAAGAGCGTGATTGTGAGGTAAGAAAGATGGGAGAAATTCACAAAAAGTTGCAAAGAATTCAGGCAGAATTAAAGGTGCCCAAGAGTAAATACAGTGAGTATGGCGGCTATAGTTACAGGAGCTTAGAGGACATCTACGAGGCAGTAAAGCCTTTATTGGACAGGGAAGGCTTAATATTAGCCGTAAACGATGAAATTATTATGCTGGGCAACCGATTTTACATAAAGGCGACAGCGATTTTAAAAGACATAGAAAGCGAGGGCAGTTTTTGCACTACAGCATACGCCAGAGAGGAAGAAAGCAAAAAAAAGATGGATGCAGCACAAGTTACCGGGTCAGCATCGAGCTACGCGAGGAAATACGCGTTAAATAGCTTGTTTCTTCTGGACGACTCGAAAGACGCGGATACAGACGAATACAAACGCAACGAGGTTATCACAGAGAAAGAAGCGAAACGGCTCTATGATTTGATGCAAAAAAAAGGAATGACGGAAGCCCAGATTAAAGAATGGGCAAGTCAAAGAGGTTTAAAATCACTGTATCAGACGACACAACAACAATATGCCGAAGCCATGAAGGAATTAGGACTAAAATAGCATGGATTTAACTGGAAAAATAAAAAACTTAGCAGTGGATTATTTTAGCAAAAAGATAACAGTTACCCTGGAAATCAACGAGGCGGAGCGGTTTATAAAGGGCGTGGACGAACTGAAAAAGTTGGAAAAGCTGTCCGTAACAATTAAACCGTTCCGCAAGAAAAGAAGCTTGTCGGCAAACGCTTATTTCCACGTTCTGGTCACCAAAATAGCGGAGAAAGTCGGAACGAGCAAGGCGGAAGCCAAAAATTTGATGATAGGCAGATATGGACAGCCGGAGCTGATAAAAGGGGACATAGCAGTTTTAAAAACCAATGTTCCGACCGATATCATGTATAAAAAAGAGGACGTTCACACAGTTGCGATAGGACGGCGGCTAGAAAAAGGCAAAGAGGTAGTATTTTACAGGCTCATGAGAGGCTCACATACATACGACAGCCGGGAAATGAGTGAGCTAATCAAAGGCACGATACAGGAAGCAGAAGACTTAGGAATCGAAACGCTAACACCAAGAGAATTGGAACAAATACTAGGAAAATGGAACCCAAGAAAGGAAGAAGAGAAATGAAAAAATTTGAATTAACAACAAAGTCTATTACAAACGAAGTTGGGAAAAAATTATTTAGAATTAAGGCATTAATTGATTTTGGAGACGTGAAAGCCGGAGAGCTTGGCGGATACGTAGAGAAAGAGGGAAATGTATCGCAAGACGACAATGCATGGGTTTCCGGCGATGCAGAGGTTTTCGGAAACGCAAAGGTTTTCGGAAACGCAAAGGTGTCCGACAATGCAAAGGTGTCCGGCCGTGCATGGGTGTTCGGCAATGCAAGGGTGTCTGGCGATGCATTGATTTCCGGCAATGCATGGGTGTCTGGCGATGCAAGGGTGTACGACAATGCAGATTATGCATTAGTACAGGGCTTTGGAATAAAATTCCGCTGCACAACTTTTTATAGGGGCAAAAATGAAAAAATAATGGTTAATTGCGGATGCTTCCATGGGGATTTAGAAGAATTTAGAAAACAGGTAAAAGAAACACGAAGCGGGAAAATCGCAAAAGAATACCTGATGATTGCTGATTTAATGGAATATCATTTCGTAAGCGAGGATTCTGGCGATGAATAGCGTACTACAAACAAAAAAAGAGTGTTTTTTCTGCAAAACGACTAGAAATCTGCATAGACACCATGTCTTATATGGCAGTAGCAACAGAAAACAAGCCGAAAAGTATGGATTTACAGTTTATTTGTGTTTGAATCACCATACCAACAGTGGCGAGGCAGTGCATCGCAATCCGAACGGACCATTGGACAGGTATCTCAAGGAGCTGGCACAGAAGTACTGGGAGGAGAACAACGGAACGAGAGAAGAATTTATCAAAACATTTGGGAGGAATTACCTGTGAACAAATTTAGAAATAAAAAGATTTTTACGACAGCCGGAAAATTTGACAGCAAGAAAGAACTGCACCGTTATTTGGAACTTGCGGCATTACAGGAAGCAGGAAAAATCACAGGATTAGAACGACAGACAAGGTATATCCTTGTAGGCAGTCAAAAGCGAGAAGACGGCACTACAGAACGCCCTGTATCATATACAGCAGATTTCCGATACACAGACAAGGAAGGCAGGATTATTGTCGAGGACGTAAAATCCCCTCGCACAAGAAAAAATCCGGAATATATCATAAAAAGAAAGTTGATGCTTGAACGGTATGGCATCACGATCAGGGAGGTGGCGTAATGGTATCAACTTCTGCAAATGGAAACAGTGTGGAGATTAATTTGAATAACAGAGAGTGGTACAAAGGGCGTAGAATCTGCCCTAGATGTAGAATTAATGATGCATTTGGAAATTTTGTACATTGCGCAGAATGCTTGGAGAAAATTTCGGAGAACAACATAAAGTATAGGGATAAAAGGACAGAATACGATAAAAGGGGGAATGCTGCAAAAAAAGTAAAATATGCTAAACGAAAGCGAAGCGGCATATGCACAGCGTGTGGGAAAAAGGCCCAACAGCAAGGGCAGTTATGCACGGAATGCTATGTCAAGCGAAGAAAGCGAAGACTAGCATCGAGAGAATATACCGAAAAGAAAGCCCCAGGAGAGGCATTTAGAGAAAGAATGCAAGCAGGACTATGTATATATTGCGGAAAGCCACAAGTAAAAGGCTATAAATTTTGCAAGGAGCATTTGCCTATACTACAAGAGAGGGCGAGCGTGTTAGGAAAAAATAAAGATAATGCTATGAGAAAAGAGGTAGAAGCATCATGGAAAATGCACAAATCGAAGACTTCAGAGAATATTTGATTGAGAATGAAAAAGCAGATAACACTATTGCTGTATATCTCTGTAGTTTGAAAAAGTATTTTGCTATTTTTAGCGAAGTTAACAAGCGCAATATGATTGGATTTAAACAGATTATGTTGAATAATTATTCGGCAAAAACGGCAGCAAATCGCTGTGTAGCAATGAATCAGTACTGTGATTATATAAATAAACCAGAGTGTAAAGTAAAAAGGATAAAAATACATAAACAGACGAGCGTGGAAAATGTGATCACTGTACAAGAATATACTAAATTATTGAAATGCTTAAAAGACGACAAAAAAGAAAAAGTCTACTGGATGATTCAGTTTCTTGCAAAAACGGGGGCCAGAGTTTCAGAATTTATTCAATTTGAACAAAAACATTTGCAAAGCGGAGAAGTGCAATTATGGACGAAAGGCAAAATCAGGAAAATATATATCCCAGCGGATTTGATTAAAGCGAGTGAAGATTATTTTAATAAACAACCGAACTGTAAATATATGTTTCCAAATCGGTACGGAGAGCAAATGACCACACGTGGAGTAGCATCTGCAATAAAACGTTGTGTAAAGTACGGAATACGAGAGGAAGTATTGCATCCTCATTCATTCCGCCACTTGTACGCAATACAATTTTTAAAAAATAACAACAATATCGCCCTTCTTGCCGACCTGATGGGACACGAAAACATATCTACGACATCGATATATTTAAGACTCTCGAGTGAGGAACAAAAAGAACAATTTAACAAAGCAATGAATTGGTAAACAACAAAAAGCTGGACACCCTCCGGGGTTAAGGATAGATACACATTACACAGCAACACGTTAACGGTTCCATGTGGAGCTATATGCCATTGATTCCTCCGGATTTATTCCGGAGGGGAAAGGAAAGAAAATGAAAGTAGAAGAAATGCAAAACAGTGAAGTGGAAGACTATTTTTTAGAACATTTAGAAATAGGCACATTGTTTGGTAAATTAACAGAAACGGCGGATGAATTGTCCAAAGCCGCAACGATGCGTGCGACAATTATGGGATTTAACCCAACCCCAGTGGAAGTGTTAAAAGCAGAGGGCATTTTGCGTAAAAATATGGCAGAAGTTATATTGATTTGCGAAATACTAGCCTGCAACACAGACGCGTGGGACGATGTTAAAGACACACAAGAAGAAATAGCGAGAAAATGGGTTGAGTTAATGATGAAGGATAAGGGAGAATAAGTATGACAGGTATATTTAAAAGAACACGCACAAAAGAAATTATAAGCACATGGGAAGAATTTAAAAATTGCTTGAAGATGGGAAAAGCAAAAGAATTCTTCGGTGAGAATGCATCTATGGAAGTCCAGGTGGAAGACTTCGGAGCGGTGGTTTTTGATGTCTTAGATTATGACAAGGAAAAGCTTGTAGATAAAAATAAAAAGCACAGTGTGACACTTGCGGTTCGGGATCTTATTTTTGACCCGATGCCATTTAGCAAAAATGGAAATAATAGCTGGGAAGAGTCAGATATTAGGAAACATATTAATAGCGAAGAATTTATCAATAGATTTGAACCAGAATTTCGTGAATTACTCTGCGAAGTGTATAAAGATAATGGACCAAAAGCAAAAGAAACTATAGATACGTTTTTTTTGCCGTCTGCTGAAGAAGTGAAAGGCGGATATGTATTTTTTGAGAACGAAAAAAAAAGAGCAAAAATTACTCCAGAAGGGGAAGCAACCTGGTACTGGACGCGTAGTGCGACCCGGGGCAGCGCGTACTACACCTGGGGCGTGAATCCGTCTGGGTACGTCAGTATCAACTACGGCGCGAGCTGGGCAGGTCGGTTCTGCCCAGCTTGTGTAATTGCAGTATAATATTTTAATCGTGCCCCTACGCGTCGGGGCACAGAAAGAAGAGAAAATGGGAAGAAGTATTTATCTCACAGAAAAAGAAATAATTGCGTTGATTGATACGTCAGGAGAATGGATTCAGATGATGATGAACGGAGATATTCCAACACAGCAAGAGGTAGAAGACAGACTAAACAACGGTTTAGGACGAGCACTGAAAAAGCTGTACAAAGGAACTAACGGGGAAAGAATTTATAAGGATTATTAAGGAAATGATGAACGATGGCACAACAAAACCAGACACCTACATGAGCATATCGGAAAAATTCATGCAGGGTGAAATAAGCGAGGACGAATTTGTGGAGCGGTATAACTGATTGGTTGAGCAGGAAGCTGAAAAACACTGGGAACCGGTCGAACCACATGAGCATATTTAGGAGGGGAGAAAAATGATATTTGTAGACGCGGAAAATAAATTAAAATACGACACAGACAGGATGGAATTGATTTCCGACAAGGTCAAAATGGAAGTTGGAAGACCTTTTGGAATCTCGGTAAACGCCGAAATATACAGAAGTAAAAAAGGCAGATGGTTGGGCGTAGCGAAATGGATGGATGGAGACAAAAAAGGCAAGACACTAGAAGAAAACGAGGTGCAACAATTTTTACTAAAGTATGATGTAGGAGCTTACGAAAAAATTTTTGGAAAATTGGAGGAGGCATAAGATGTTAACTGCTGTATATGATACAGGACGCTCTACCGTAATGGAAATCCAGAAGGATGCTCAATATTTGAAAGAAGAAATGGTTGGTTGTATATACAGGCACTTCAAAGGAGAACTATATATCGTAACGGACGTTGTAGTAAATTCCGAGTCTCTTGAGATAGAAGTGATATACAAAGACTTTACACCTTCCCAACTTACATGGAGTAGAGATTTAAAACAATTTTTTTCGGGAGTTGATACAACAAAGTACCCTGGCACGCTACAAAGAGAGAGGTTTAAAAAAGTTGGAAGAAACGAGGAGATAGAACGATGAGCAATCCTAAGCATGATTGGTACGGACACGCAGTAAAGCAGGTAAAAAAATACCCAAATAAATTGATTGCGGAAAACACAGCTCAGTCAGCTCTATGGATGTACGCTATTAACAAGGCGATAAAACAAACAGAGGGCATGGACAACGGATTGGACAGAATGAAAGCTGTACAGCTGGTGTATTTTGAGGATAGATACACGATAGCAGGGGCGGCGGACAAGCTCGGATATGCAGAAATGACTATACGCAGATGGCTTAGTGCTTTCGCCAATTTAGCCGGGAAATACGCAGGATATTAGAGAGGGAGAATTATCTCCCTCTCTTTTTTATGTTTGTCTAACACGGCTTAAAAAATGCCGTACAATACACTTGTACGGACGAGTACTGGTAACTTTTTGTGAGACATAACCTCCTCTATCTTTTTGTGGTAAAAGTGTAAACTCTCACCCGCGTAAAAGAGAGTACACAAGACACCTATCCCACGGTGCCTTGTGTCCCATACAGGTTGCGGGTCTACAAGTGTTTAGAGACCAGCCGCTTTATTAGTCTTACCCCGGCGGCTGTTAAGGTGCAATTCCTTATACTTGTACTTAGTTGCGTTATGCAACTGGTGCAAATGATTTTTTTCATATTTTCTTTCCTTTCATATAACCCCGTAAACAATTCATTACGGGGTTATGGTTGTATTTAGGAGGTGACCCCAAAATGGGATAAGTAAATACCAGGAGTGGCTGACCCAAGAAGGGTTACTTAAGCTAGAGGGATGGGCACGAGATGGATGCACAGACAAAGAGATTGCGGCAAACATCGGCATCAACCCAGATACCTTGTATACATGGAAGAAAAAATTCCCAATTTTAGCCGAGTCCTTAAAAAAGGGAAAAGATGTTGTGGACAGGCAGGTGGAAAAAAGTTTGTTACAACGGGCGTTAGGGTACAGCTACGAGGAGACGAGCGAAAAGTACGAAGGCGGAGTAATGACGGAGCGAAAAGTAACAGAGAGGCACGTTGCGCCAGATACGACAGCACAAATATTCTGGCTAAAGAACAGAAAACCAGAACAATGGCGTGATAAGCCACAGTCAGAGAGCGCAAGCGACAAAGCACTAGCAAAAGCTATTGAAATCCTTGGGGGTGTCAATAGTGTCATTGACTAGCAAGCAGGAAGAATACCTGCAAGGCTGCAACCATCGTTGGAACGTAAAGACCGGGGCGACAGGTTCCGGGAAATCCTTTGTTGACTATGCAATCGTAATTCCTCAACGCCTAACGCATCTAAAAGGATTAGGGTTGGCCGTGATGTTGGGAAACACCAGAGGCACGCTACAACGTAACATACTTGACCCCATGCGAGAGATATGGGGTGAGGAGCTGGTAGGCGAGATACGGAGTGACAATACAGTACAGCTGTTTGGCAAAAAAGTATATGCATTAGGTGCCGACAATAAGAAGCACGTTGCAAGAATACAGGGGGCAACGATTGAGTACGCATACGGCGATGAGGTGACAACGTGGAACCAAGAAGTTTTCGAGATGTTAAAATCTCGTCTCAGGACGTCACACAGTCATTTCGATGGCACTTGCAATCCGGCGGGACCGAAACACTGGTTTAAGGGATTTCTGGATTCTGATGCAGATATATTCCAACAGGCGTACAACATACACGATGGCTGCCTACCCCCGGCGGTAGTAGACGAACTGATAAAAGAGTACTCAGGGACACACAGGTATCAACGCTACATACTAGGCAACTGGGCAGTGGCCGAGGGGCTTGTGTATGATATGTTTTCGGAAGAAAGGCACGTTTGTAAGGCGGAGACTAGCGGGGAGATAATTGTTAGCTCCGATTTTGGTATGCAGAACGCCACCGTCTTCCTAGTCTGGCAAAAAAGAGTAGATACCGGTAACTGGCACTGCGTAAAAGAATACTACTATTCTGGCAGGGAGAACAACCGAATGAAGCCGGTCAGCGAGCTGGTAAAAGGACTAGAGGATACGCTAAACGGGCAGAAAGATGATTTGGTCATTGTTGACCCATCCGCCGCCGCCCTCATCGTGGAGCTACGCAGTAGAGGGCACAAGGTCAAAAAGGCGGATAACACTGTTAACGATGGGATAGCAGATGTTGAGACGATGTTGACACAAGACAAATTATCGTTTGACCCGTCTTGCACGCACACGATCGAGGAATTTGGTATCTATGCGTGGGACCCAACAGCGGCTGACAAGGGAAGGGACGAAGTTATAAAACAGTCAGATCACGCAATGGACGCTATCAGGTATTTTGTAAAAACAAAAAAACTCGTCAAGCGCAGCCGAACAAGACAATACAAATCAATTCTAGGGTGACGACAAATGTATTTATCATATCAAGATTTCATTGCCGCAAAAGACAAAGGGCAATTTATAAATCAGTTTATAAAATTCCATGAGAGTACAGGAGCATACAAAGAGGCGTTAAAAGCGGACAAGTACGACGCACAGGAAAATGAGACTATCTTACAGTTCCAGCGCGTCTATTACACTCTGCTAGGCCAGAAAAAGATAGATAATTTTTCATCTAACGCACAGATATGCTCTAATTTCTTCCACAAATTAAATACACAGCGTTGTTCGTACAGTCTGGGAAACGGCGTCTTTTTTAATGACATGAGTGTCAAGGACAAACTAGGCAAACAGTTTGACAGGAGAATCAAAGAGGCGGCATACAATGCATTAATTCACGGTCAATCCTTCCTTTTTTGGAATGTGGACCACGTGCACGAATTTCCCCTTACGCAGTTCGCCCCGATGTGGGACGAGGACACAGGAGCGTTGATGGCAGGCATAAGATTTTGGCAGCTGGACGAACAGAAACCATTTAAGGTTGTGCTGTACGAAGTTGATGGGTATACAACCTACAGCGCAGAAAGCAAATTTGGAGAATTAAAAGAGACCGCTCCCAAGCGGGCATACAGACAGAGAATCGAGACCGCAAACAATCTGGAACCGGAAATCATCGGAGAAGAAAATTATAGCAGTCTCCCCATTGTACCAATGTTTGGTAATAAAAGGCATATAAGCACCCTGAGGGGGATGCAGTCGAAGATTGATGCCTACGACGCGGTGCAAAGTGGTTTTGCCAATGATTTAGACGACTGTGCGCAGATGTATTGGCTAATTTCCAACGCTGACGGCATGACAGACGACGAACTGGCGGAATTCAGAGACCGGCTCAAATTTCAGCACATCGCAAAGGCCGAGGAGGGGCAGGTACAGGCATACACACAAGAACCACCGTATACCGCCAGAAAAGAGTTCCTCACGCAGATGCGGTCAGAAATTTATGAGGACTTCGGGGCGTTGGATGTACACGCCATAGCCGCCGGAGCAACAAATGACCACATCGACGCCGCATATCAACCACTAGACGACAATGCAGATGATTTTGAGTACTTCGTGGGCGATGCGATCGAGAAAATTCTGGAGCTTGCGGGGATTGATGACGAGCCGCAATTTAAGCGGAACAGAATCAGTAACGAGAAAGAGCGTACAGATATGATTCTTGAAGCGGCAAACTATCTGGACGAAGAAACCATCCTGAAAAAATTACCGTTTGTTGCACCGGAGGAAGTGCCGGACATTTTGGCAAAGCTGGACGAAGAATCATATAACCGCTACACAGAACCAATTGAACCCGATGCGCCGGAAGATAACCCGGAAGGGGATGAATAAACATGTATCCATCCGACAAGTGGACAGAACAGGAGTTACAAAAGCTAGAAAAGCGGCTGACAGACGTATACAAGCAGGCCGAAAAGGAACTTGACGGCAAAGCGAAGAACTATTTTAAACAATTCTCCAGCCGGTATGTCAAAGAATATGTGGCATATCAGGCAGGAAAGTACACCAAGAAAGAATTTGAAGAATGGTTGATGAACCAGTATGGCAGAGGGCAGAGGTGGGAAGCACTGCGTGAGGACATGGCTCGGAGACTGGCAGAATCAAATCAGATTGCCGCGGCATATATCAACGAGAAGACCCCACTTATTATCGCCCTCAATCGTAATTTTGAGGCATACATGATTAAATCTCTTGTGCCTGACAGACAGATAAAAGAGATTGGAGATATTGCTTTTAATTTGGTTGATGAGCATACAGTTAAGCGGCTGACAGTCAGAAAACAAAAGATTCTCCCGCCTAGGAGAGTGCTAAAAAGCAAGGATGTGCATTGGAATAAAAAGAAATTGCAAAATGCACTACTGCAAGGAATTTTACAGGGTGACAACATAAAAAAGCTCGCAGGGCGATTCCAAGACGTTACAGGCATGAATCATACTGCCGCAATTAGAAATGCCCGCACAGCGTTTACAGGGGCACAGAATGGGGGCAGACAGGCGGCATACGAGGAAGCCTACCAGATGGGAATTGATGTAGTTAAGCATTGGACAGCAACAAAGGACTTGAGGACACGAGACAGTCACAGGGCATTAGACGGTGAAGAAGTACCGTTTAATATGACTTACTCCAATGGCCTCATGTATCCGGGAGACCCAAGCGGAATCCCGGCGGAAGTTTATAACTGTCGTTGTACGCAGAGAACTACACTGCCTGCCGAACTGGCACAACCGCGAATGATACGTGTCAGAAACCCAGAGACAGGCAGAAACGAAGTCGTGGAGGACATGACCTATTATGAATGGTTAGCAACGCAAAGGGGGCGAATATAATGGCGGATATTGATGTTGTGAGCCACGTGGACGAAGTAATTTTAAAGACCACCATGGCACTTGCAAGGGCGTTAGAACAGGCAGGAGCCGCCGCAGAAGGGCACGCAAAAGACCTTTGCCCGGTCGATACAGGCGCGTTGAGAAACAGCATTACGCACCAGACCGACTTGGAGAATCTCACAGAGATAATCGGGAGTAATGAAGAATATGCCGCCTATGTAGAGTTAGGAACTGGCGTGTATTACAAGGGAGGACGAAAGACCCCATGGACTTATCAGGATGATAAGGGACAATGGCATATCACAAACGGTCAGAGAGCACAACCGTATTTAAAACCGGCGGCGGCAAATTACACAAAAGAATACACAGCAATCATTGCAGACGAATTAAAAGGAGCGATGGGATAATGAACAGATTGTCTTTGCTCGTCAAGGCAAGAGAAACTGCAGAGTATTTTACTGATAAAAAGTTTAAATACTCTCAGAGCGTAGCGAATAGCTGGGCGAGCGCAAAGAAGAAAAAGGTAAGTAATTGTGCATCGTATGTATGCTATTGCCTACAGCAATTAGGCATCCTCAAACCGGGACAACTGTTTTATTGCAACAGGAACGGAACAGTTGTCTATAAGGGCGCAGGAACAAAAGCGGCTATATCAAAACGATATAGATTGATAAAAGTAAATAAATTACCCCGGGATTATAAAAGCAAATTAAAACCGGGAGATATTTGCTTTTACCGCCTGCATACCAATATTTTCGCAGGAATAAACGAGAATAATAAAATGGTTTGGTGGGATGCCGGAAAGGCTAGCACAAATACTAAAAAAGCAGGCGGAACATACAAAAAGATACACAGAGTCATCAACGGAAAACAGAAGATTTTATATGTGTTGAGATGGAGGTAAAAAATGAAAAAATTATTTATTAGTCAGCCGATGAAAGGCAAATCAGATGAGGAAATTTTAAAAGAGAGAGAAAATGCAATTAAAAGCGCAGAAGAACTGTTGGAAGAACCAGTAGAGTTGATTGATTCGTTCTTTCAGTCGGCACCCGCTGACGCTAGACCACTCTGGTTTTTAGGGAAGTCTCTTGAACTACTATCAATCGCTGACATTGCGTTTTTTGCAAAAGGTTGGGAAGATGCAAGAGGGTGCAAAATTGAACATACTTGTGCTGTCGAGTACGGGATTACAACAATCGCAGATTGTAAAGGAGAAAAATATGGCACAGAAGAAAATTATTGATGTGTCGGTATACAACGGCACAATCGACTGGAGGAAAGTAAAGAAATACGGTTGCGATGGTGCAATCATTAAGATTATCCGCAAGGATTTAGGCAAAGATAAAAAATTTGAAGAGAACTATAAAAAGTGTGAGAAATTGGGTATCTCATGGGGCGTGTATAACTACACATACGCAACCACAGTAGCAAAAGCTAAGTCAGACATGGAACTTGTGTGTGACATCCTCGACAAAGTCAGCAAAAAGCATTTTAAATACGGCGTTTGGTTTGACATTGAGGACAAAGTGCAGGCAGGGCTAAGCAAAGTAAAGATTGCCGAGATTATCAATGCGGCACAGACTGTCGTTGAGTCAAGAGGCTATAAATTTGGTGTTTACACCGGGATGTCGTATTTTTCGGAGCATATTGATAAAAACAAGGTCAAGTGTAAAAACTGGTGGATTGCACGTTATTACAAAGGCTATAACCGCATGGCATTTAAAGCGACACCAAACAAATCTTATAAGCCTACAAACGTAGCCGACCTTATGGTGTGGCAATATACTAGCTCTGGCGTGTTTCCAGCCAAGGCTTCAACCGGCAACGGCGGCAAGTTTGATTTAAATATTTTGTATCACGACTTCCCGGCGACGGTGCAGAAGGAAGAAACAACAAAAAAGGTTAAATACACCGGGAAATTTCCTAAATTGCCGCCACGCGGCTACTATGCGTTTTTAGACGGCATCACGGTATTAAAAAACACAAGGGAAGAAATTGAGAAATTGCAGAAGTTTTTAAACTGGGCTATCGGCTCAAAATTAGAAACTGACGGCAAATATGGAGAAAAGACAGAAGATGCAGTTAGTATTTTCCAGTCGAAATGTAAATTAAAAATTGACGGCAAATTTGGGGCGAAATCCCTTAAAGCTGCAAAATTATTTAGTAAGTAATCACGAAGTACTGTGATTTACATATAAAGTCATTTAGGGAAAGAAATCCCTCAAAGAAAAGGAGTAATCAAATGGCATTAACAAGAGCTTTTTTAAAAAGCATGACACTTACAGACGAGCAGGTTTCCGCGATTATCGAAGAACACTCTGCAACCGTTACGGGTCTCAAGAACGAGATTAGTAAATACAAAGAGGACGCGGAGAAAGTCCCGGGCCTCCAGAAGAAATTGGAGGACTACGAAAAGGATGATTGGAAAGGCAAGTACGAGAAAGAACACGCAGGTTTTGAGAACTACAAAGCCGAACAGAACGAGAAAGCGTCATACAACGCGAAAGAAGCCGCATACAAAAAGATGCTTGAAGATTCCGGCGTGTCCAGCAAAGTAATTGGCCTTGTATTAAAAGCGTCAAAAGAGACTATTGATAATTTAAAAATCGGAGCTGACGGCAAATTTGAGAATGCAACAGAGGTAGAAAAAGGCATCAAAGAAGCGTATGCCGACTATATTACAACTGAAAAGACTCATGGTGCTAACGTATCAAATCCACCGGGAGGAGAACCGGGGAAAATGACCAAGGAAGAAATCATGGAAATTAAGGATGCGGGCGAACGTCAGAAAGCGATTGCGGAAAATCACGAACTTTTTGGCTATTGAAAGGAGTAGACAATGGCAGGAGTAACCACTAGCACTGTATTAAATACAGATAGCGCTCTCAAAGCGAGAGAAATTGATTTTGTAACAAGATTTGACAAAAATTGGGATGCATTAAGAACTATCTTAGGAATCTTTAAGCCCATCAGAAAAGAGCCGGGCACTAGCTTAGTAACCTACGAGGCGCAGATGAAAGACGAAGCCTTACAGGGCGGCGCAAGTGTGGGTGAGGGAGAGGCAATCCCTTTTACACAGTTTAAGGTCGTAGAAAGCAAAAGGGAAGATATTGTCGTAGAAAAATACGCTAAATCTTTAACTCTTGAGTCTGTGGCAAAATGGGGCGCAACCGTTGCGATTGAAAAAACAGATGATGCCTTTATGGTTGAGCTGCAGAACAAGGTTTTAAAGGATTTTTACACATTTTTAAAAACAGGAACATTAAAAGGAACACAGAAGAAATGGCAGAAAGCACTTGCAATCGCAAAAGGTGCTGTACTCAACAAATTCGCAGGGATGAACAGAAACGTAACCGAAGTCGTAGGATTTGCAAACGTAATGGATTTTTACGACTGGTTAGGTGATAAAGAGATTACCGTACAGACAATGTTTGGATTGCAGTATATCAAAGATTTCTTTGGCTTCTCTACACTGTTCCTCCTCCCTGACGACTACATCCCGGCAAAAACCGTCATCGCAACACCGGTGGAAAATATTGATTTATATTATATTGATCCCGGTGACAGCGATTTCAAAAAGCTTGGCCTGGACTACACAACATCTGGCGAAACAAATCTGATTGGATTCCACGCAGGCGGCAACTATACAAACGCCACAGGCGAAACATACGCCATTATGGGCATGAAACTGTGGGCAGAATACCTTGACGGCATTTGCGTAGTCACCGTTGGAACTACAGAAACTATCCCAGAAGTATCAAGCACCGTTTCAAAAGCAAGTTCGAACGGAAAATAAAAGGGGTTGATTGAGTGCTTTACGAAGTCATGAATCATATTCACAATTTCTTCCCGGTCAAAGGAGCGGCAATCACAGGCAAAATAACAATCGGGGAATGGCTTTTTGACACGCACATAGATGCAACGACAGACACCGAAGACCTACGTTATTCTGACACCGCGATTCGCCTCCCGCTACAGGACGGGCAATATTATTTAATCAGCGGCTCTATCTTTAATGACGGGGTTTATCAGTACCACAAAGGCGATACTGCCCCGTTACAGGAGGAGACGTTTGACGGCGTAGTGGTTCCACTGGCTATCCCTAAACCGTTTTTATCACTGGTGGACGAAATCAGCGAGTGGCAGGCGAAGAATGGCAATTTAGGA
>OGYU01000335.1_pt1 | contig 39747 bp, 39 predicted proteins | sample 1576581 | NCBI WGS metagenome assembly OGYU01 (sample SAMEA3541547, study PRJEB24748) | human gut metagenome | biome: human gut; feature: human-associated habitat; material: faeces | place: China | collected 2012 | reverse complement strand
AGCCGCTCAGGTCGGCCACCCGGGGCGAATCCAGTTCAATGGCGATGACCTTCTCACCTGCGTTCAATTTCCGCAGGAAGGCATCATCTTTTTCCACCGCCGGTGCAGTCCCGGTGGAAAGCTTCGCTGCCGGAGCGGCTTCGGTCCGCTGGGGCATGGCATTCAGCTCTGCACGCAGGGCCGCGATGTGGGCGGGCGTCGTACCGCAGCAGCCGCCCAAAATACGGACGCCCGCAGCGGCGATCTGCCCCATCTCCCGGGCAAAATACGCAGGCTTGCCCTGATACAGCACCCGCGCCCGGGTGACCACCGGATAGCCCGCGTTGGGCATCACCGACAGGGGCAGCAGCGTCTCGCCAAGGCTCTGCACCAGTTTCTTCATCGCGCCGGGGGCCGAGACACAGTTCAGGCCCACGGCGTCCACCACGCCGCTCTGCTCCATCCGGTGCAGCAGGTCGCGGAACAGCAGGCCCTCGCGGGTGTAGCCGTCCGGCAGCACCGCGAAGGACACCATGACAAAGGCATCCGGCACGGCCACACGCAGTGCCTTTACCGCCTCCACAATGCCCACATCGGAGCTGAGCGTCTCGAACAGAAAGTTCTTTGCCCCCAGTGCGGCGAACTGCTGCGCCACAAGGCCGTAGGCGCTGCTGGCCGGGGCAGCTTCGGTGTCCGGGGCAGGGCCGAGGTCAGCAAAGACGGCGGCATCCTTCTCAGCAGCGGCATCACAGGCCAGCTTCCAGCCCGCCTCGGCCAGCTCTTCCCAGCCCGGCATCTGTGCCGCCGCCATCCGGGGCAGACCGAAGGTGTTGGTCTTGATGGCCTGCGCACCTGCGGCCAGATATTCCGCATGGACCTTCTTCACGCCCTCGGGGTCGGTGAGGTTGGCCATTTCGCAGTCCGCGCCCGGTGCCGCTTTATAATAGGTACCCATGCCGCCGTCGAACAAAAGCGGCTTGTGGGCAAGATACTCTCGGATGTCCGTCATAGAAAGGTTCTCCTTTTTTATTTTCCTTGATTTTATAAAGAAATTCAGGTATAATTTTTGTATGAAAGTGAGGTGCTTTTGGATGCCCAAGATTCGTTCCAGCGCAGACCTGCGCAACAACTACAATGAGATCTCCACCTTCTGCCACGACTACGCCGAGCCGGTGTTCATCACCAAAAACGGCAAAGGCGACCTTGCCGTGATGAGCATCGAGACCTATGAGGCCCTGACGGCCCGGTTCGACCTGTATGCAAAGTTACAGGAAGGTCTGGATGACGTGGCGGCGGGAAGGACGCGCCCGCTGGATGAGTTCATGCAGGAGCTGCAAAACAGAAGGAGTCTTCGATGAACTACGTTATCGATGTTGCCGCTTCTGCTCAGCGTGACCTTGCAGATGCCTTCGACTATATCGACCTGACCTTGAAAAATCCCTCTGCTGCCGATAAGCTGGTTGCCATCGCATGGAAGAAATTCCGTTCTCTCGACACCTTCCCACAGCGTTTTTCACTTGTGAATGACCCATTTCTTTCCTCTTTGGGGATCCGGCTCATTCCAGTTCAAAACTATCTTGCATTTTATAAAGTCAGCTCTTCCACCCAGACCGTCCACATCCTTCGCTTCCTGTATGGTCACAGCGACTGGCAGGCTATCCTGCGGGCGGATGTTCTTCCAACATGAGCATTCTCCCCGGCCCTTTGCCGGGGAGAATTTTTGTGCAGTCATCTTCAGTTTAATGAAGTTTGCGCTCTTGTCAAGCATTTTTGCCCCGAAGCAGCCCATTTTGCTTGCGTCGAAGCCGGTTTTGTGCTATTCTATGCATATTTACAATGGTTGGGAGGAATGTATCATGCGCCACGCCGGCACACAGGAAATCGAAACGCCGCGGCTGCTTCTGCGCCGCCTTATGCCGTCGGATGCCCCGATGATGTACGCAAACTGGGCCAACGACCCGGAGGTCACCCGCTGGCTGCGCTGGACGCCGCACAAGGATGTGGCCGAGACGCAGGAGCTTCTGAGCGCATGGGCGCTGCTCTATCCCAACGAGGACTACTACCAGTGGGCCATCGTGGAAAAGGCCACCGGACAGGTGTTCGGCTCCATCAGCCTCTACAACAGCCTGCTGGGAGAACCGGCACAGCGAAATGAATGGCCGGGATTCGACCTCTCCGAGGGCATCTGGGAGCCGGGCTACTGCATTGGCAGAGCATGGTGGGGCAAAGGCTGCACCACCGAGGCTCTGAACGCTCTGGTAGAATACTGGTTCAAGAATACAGACAGTAATTGGCTTGCCTGCTCCCACGCCGTGGAGAACCCAGCCAGCGGCAAAGTCATGATGAAAGCAGGCTTTGTTTACGACCACGAGGCCGTCTACCATAAATTCGACGGTACAGCGATCCCCTGCAAGTGCTATGCCCTGACGCGAGAACACTACGAATCGCTATATTCTCCAAACGAATAACAGAAAGGAATCATTTTGAGCGAACTTTACGATATTTTAGTCGAAACTCCCCCGACGAAGGTCATCCTTCTCGCCCTCGACCAGGGCCTGTGGGACTGCGAGCGCAGCCTTGCCGAGCTGGCTGCGCTGTGTGAGGCCAACCACATGGAGGCCGTGGCCGAAGTCACCCAGAAGCGCCAGACCCCTGAGACCGGCATCGTGCTGGGCAGCGGCAAGCTGGAAGAAGCCGCTGCTGCCGCAGCAGAGCTGGGGGCCGAGTGCGCCGTCTTCGACGGTGAGCTGACCGGCAGCCAGATCCGCAACATCTCCACGGCCCTCGGCGGCCTCGAGGTCATCGACCGCACCATGCTCATCCTCGAGATCTTCCGCAGCCGTGCCGTGACCAACGAAGGCAAGCTGCAGACCGAGCTGGCCCTCCTGCGCTACCGTCTGCCCCGCCTGCAGGGCATGGGCGAAAGCCTGAGCCGTCAGGGCGGCGGCGGTGGCGGCGGCGGCGGCGCCCGCCGTGGTGCCGGCGAAACGAAGCTTGAGCTTGACCGCCGCCACGTCCACGCCCGCATCGACGCACTGGCTGAGAAGCTGGCCGAGATGGAAAAGCGCCGGGGCGAGAGCCGGAAAGCCCGCGCCAAGACCGGAATGCCGGTGGTCAGCCTCGTGGGCTACACCAACGTGGGCAAATCCAGCCTGATGAACGCCCTCTGCGGCCCCAGCGTCGCCGAGGCCGATATGCTCTTTGCCACCCTCGACCCCACCAGCCGGAAGCTTGTCCTGCCCAGCGGCATGGCCGTGCTGCTAGTGGACACCGTCGGCTTCGTCTCCCGCCTGCCCCACAATCTGGTGGAAGCATTCAAATCCACGCTGGAAGAGGCCGCATGGTCGGACGTCATCGTCCGGGTGGCCGACGCCGGCGATGAGCAGCGGGAGGAGCAGCTGGCCGTCACCGACGAAGTGTTGGACAGCCTCGACTGCGCCGACATTCCCCGCCTGACCGTCTACAACAAGTGCGACAAGCCCGGCGCGCTGAGCTTCGACCCCGACATCCTGCTCACCAGCGCCAAGACCGGCTACGGCCTCGACAAGCTGCTGGCCAAGCTGGACGAGACCCTCAGCGACCGCGTCCACACCATCCGCGTTCTCCTGCCCTACGATAAGCTGGGCCTCGCCGCCCCCATGCGGGAGCGCGGCAGCGTCCAGCTCGAGGAGTACCGCGAAGACGGCCTTTATCTCGAAGGCATCGTCAAGACCGAAGACCTCCACTGCTTCGAGGGCTATCTGGTCTGAGGACCCGCATACGAAAAGAACCGGACTCCGCGGAGTCCGGTTCTTTTGCATTTCAAGGCATCAGCCTGCGGCAGAGGGCGCTTCCTCTGCGCCCATCAGCTGGTCGTACCGGCCGGTGAACACCCGTTCCGGCAGGGCCGCCGTCAGGGCGAGGGCGGCGGTGAACCGCTCCTCATCGGTCAGCGCTTCCTCCACCGGAGGGAAGTGCGCGAGCACTTCGTCCAGCTGCTTTTTGACCGCCCGGGCTACGAAGATGCCCCGGTCGGTGAGGTAGATCTTGCCGTAATACTCCTTGACGATCATCCCCCGCTCCATCAGCAGGTTCAGCACCCGCACCACCGAGGGTTTGGTCACGCCCAGCTTCTCGGCGATGCTGCGGGAGCTGATGTCAAGATGGGTCTGCGAGACCTCATAAATAGCGAGCAGGTACCGCAGGTGTGCTGGCGTCAGTTCCATCTCGTATCACTCTCTTTTCGTTATATCACACGAACTCTTGGTTTACAAAAGGGGCGCGGGCCAAAGCCTTGACCCGCGCCCCCTTCTCCTACGCGATCGCTCAGTGGCAGCCACCGCCGCAGCTGCTGCAGTTTCCACTGCAGCAGCCGTCACAGCCGCCGCTGCATCCACTGCAGCCGCCATGCTTATGAGAGTGCCAGGTGATCCAGCCTACACCGCCAAACACGATGGCTCCGACGATGATCGTCGGCAGATTGAAATTCGCAGCCAGGAACTCCATCATAACAATGCACTCCTTTCAGCGCGTTTTGAGAAGTTTTTTACTTGATCTTGGAAACGTCGATCTTGACTTCGTTGTCGTTCACATACTTGTTGGGACGAACCATCAGGTAGATGAAGGCCGCCAGGATGACAGCAGCCACGATGGTGAAGAAGTTGAAGCCGACCTCACCGGTGATGAGGCCGCCCAGCTGGTACACGACCAGAGCGGAGCAGTAGGCCAGTGCGCACATATAGCCGATAGCGAATGCCGTCCACTTGCCGTTGTTCATCTCACGCTTGATCGCACCCATAGCAGCGAAGCAGGGAGCGCACAGCAGGTTGAAGATCATGAATGCGTAAGCGCTCAGAGCGGTGTAATCAGCAGCAACGAGGCTCCAGATCTCGTCGCCGTTCTCAGACAGCTCCTCGCCGCCGAAGTGATACAGGACGCCGAAGGTGCCGACGACGTTCTCCTTTGCGATCAGGCCGGAGACAGAAGCGACGGTAGCCTTCCAGTTGCCGAAGCCCAGAGGCGCGAAGATCCAAGCGACTTTGGTTGCGATAGCAGCCAGGACGGAGTTGTCCTGATCCTCGACCATGCCGAAGGCGCCGTTCTCGAAGCCGAAGCCCTGCAGGAACCACAGGACGACGGTAGCAGCCAGAATGACGGAACCGGCACGCTTGATGAAGGACCAGCCGCGCTCCCAGGTAGCACGGAAGACATTGCCCCAGGCGGGGATGTGGTATGCGGGCAGCTCCATGACAAAGGGAGCAGGGTCGCCTGCAAAGGCCTTGGTCTTCTTCAGGATGATGCCGGAGCAGATGATGGCAGCCATGCCGATGAAGTAAGCGGAAACAGCCACCAGAGAAGAACCGCCGAACAGAGCACCTGCGATGAGGCCGATGATGGGCATCTTAGCGCCGCAGGGGATGAAGCAGGTGGTCATGATGGTCATACGGCGGTCGCGCTCGTTCTCGATGGTACGGGAAGCCATGACGCCCGGGACGCCGCAGCCAGTGCCGACCAGCACGGGAATGAAGCTCTTGCCGGACAGGCCGAACTTACGGAAGATACGGTCCATGATGAAGGCGACACGGGACATATAGCCGATGTCCTCCAGGATGGACAGCAGGAAGAACAGGACCAGCATCTGGGGAACGAAGCCCAGGACCGCGCCGACACCGGCGACGATGCCGTCCATGATCAGTCCGTACAGCCAGCCAGCAACACCGATGCTCTCCAGGAAGCCGCCCAGGGCGTTGGGGACGATCTCGCCGAACAGAACATCGTTGGTCCAGTCGGTAGCGAAGGTGCCGATACCGATGCCGCCGTCAGCAACAGAGGTACCCATGGCGATGGCGTACATCAGCCACATGATGGCTGCGAAGATGGGCAGGGCCAGGATACGGTTGGTAACGAGCTGGTCGATCTTATCGGAAACGGTCAGGTGCTCGACGCGGGCCTTCTTCTTGACGGCCTTGTCGACAACACCGTTGATGTAAGCGTAACGCTGGTTGGTGATGATGCTCTCGGCATCGTCATCCATCTCGTTCTCGCAGTCGGTGACATGCTGGCCGATGTGATCCAGCACATCCTTGCCAAGGTTCAGCTCAGCCTCGACCTTGTCGTCGCGCTCGAACAGCTTAACGGCGTACCAACGCAGGAAGCGGTCATCGACCTTGCCTTGGATGGATTCCTCGATGTGAGCGATGGCATGCTCAACGCTGCCGGTAAAGACATGGGGCAGCTCAACACCCTTGGCCTCTTTGGCGGCGGCGATGGCAGCCTCGGCAGCCTGCTGGCAGCCCTCGCCCTTCAGGGCGGAAATCTCAACAGCCTTACAGCCCAGTTCCTTGGAGAGCTTGTTCAGGTCGATCTTGTCGCCGTTCTTGCGAACCAGGTCGATCATGTTGACTGCCATGACAACGGGGATGCCCAGCTCGATCAGCTGGGTGGTCAGGTAGAGGTTACGCTCGATGTTGGTACCATCGATGATGTTCAGGATGGCATCGGGCTTCTCGTTGACGAGGTAGCCGCGGGCGACAACTTCCTCCAGCGTGTAGGGAGACAGAGAGTAGATACCGGGCAAGTCCTGGATCACGACGTCATCGTGGCCCTTGAGTTTGCCCTCTTTCTTTTCCACCGTAACGCCGGGCCAGTTGCCGACGTACTGGTTAGAGCCGGTCAGGTTATTGAACAGGGTGGTCTTACCGCAGTTCGGGTTGCCGGCCAATGCAATTTTAATTGCCATTCATATACCCCTTTCTATGTTTTCCCGCTTTTGGGCGGGGAAAGCAGCCATTTTACTCGACCTCGACCATCTCGGCGTCAGCCTTACGAACGCTCAGCTCGTAGTTGCGGACGGTCAGCTCCATGGGGTCGCCCAGAGGTGCGACCTTGCGGACGTAGACCTGGACACCCTTGGTCAGGCCCATGTCCATGATGCGGCGCTTGACAGGGCCTTCTCCGTGCAGGCGCTTGACCGTAGCAGTCTCGCCGACCTTAACGTCTTTAAGAGTTTTCATATACGATTCCTCCTCAATACTGTAAATCTAGCCTCCGTTTGCGCGGGGACGGATTTCCGAATTTTAGGCGACCATGATGCGCATGGCCATGGTCTTATCCAGCGCGATGCGGGCTTCCTTGACCTGGAGGATCAGGTTGCCGCTGATCTCGTTGACGACCGTAATGGTCTCGCCAACAACAAAGCCCAGCTCTGCCAGGTGCAGACGAACTTCATCCTTACCGGTGATCTTCTGGATGGTGACGGTCTCACCTGCTTTTGCCATTGTCAAAGGCATAGCACAAACACCCCTTTATATGCTGTTTGGCCCGCCCATTAGCATATGCTAACAGGTCAAGCAAAAGTGGGCGGTTAGAACGTTCTAACCGCTTGCGATAGCAGTTTAGCATAACTAACACCTAAAAGTCAAGCAGTTAGAGAAAATTAACTTATTTTCGTGCAGGACGCTAGTTTTATACAACTAACCTTGTGCAATTTTATAAAAGTTTACAACATGTTCATAAGATTGGCCGGATTTGACAAAGCAGGACAAATTTGAGGATGTGTATATAGAATAAGGTTAAGGCATACGGTAGCAGAGATGGCTCCCCTTGCGGGGAGCCTTTAAAGTAGTACTTGCCAAATTGGTCGTTATCCTGTATAATTAGTAAGTTATCGTTTATAGAAAGCAACACTACAACGAGGTTTATTATGCTGACTAAATATCTGACTGTATTTTTCGTCTCGATGGTGCCGCTGATCGAGCTGCGCGGCGCGATCCCCATCGGCGTGGGGCTGGGCCTGCCGCTGTGGCAGGTGTACATCATCTCCATCATCGGCAACATGCTCCCGGTGCCGTTCATCTTCTTTCTGGCCCGCAGGGTGCTGGAGTGGGGCGCGGATAAGCCGGTCATCGGCAAGTTCTTCACCTTCTGCCTGGAGAAGGGCCACAAGGGCGGCGAGAAGCTGAAGGCCAAGGCCGGACGCGGCCTGCCCTGGGCGCTGCTGCTGTTCGTGGGTATCCCCCTGCCGGGCACCGGTGCTTGGACCGGCACACTGGCCGCCAGCCTGCTGGACATGGATTTCAAATCCAGCGTGCGTGCCTGCATGGGCGGCGTGCTGCTGGCCGGGTGCATCATGGGTGTGGTCAGTTTGCTGGGCTTCTCGGCCTTTGGTGCGATTGCCGGGTAATTTTTAACAATTCAACAATAATAAAAGGATGCAAGGAGTAAGTTCCTTGCATCCTTTTTTATCGTTATTGCGGGCCCTTAAAGCCTCCCTTGTGTAAAGGGAGACTCCCCACAGTGTGGGGAGATGTCGCGAAGCGACAGAGGGGCCCGACGCGTAAGCGGGTGGCACGGCGGTAGCCGTGACGGAGGGATTGTGATTTTACGGGGGTAGGTCGATGTATGGGGTAAGGTCACGATCCCCCACCGCTTCGCGGAGCCCCCTTTACACAAGGGGGCCTTTTAAGGGGTACTTATTCTAATCCCATCACTTCATCTACCGGCAGGGCGGCTATTACACCGTGGGCGGGGGTGTTCAGGCCGCAGGCGGCGGTGACTGCCTGCATGACGGCGGATTTCTGCTCCTGCGGGACGACGATCATAACAAAATCCTGCTCCTCCCGAATGGAAATGCCCAAAAAGCTGCTGGCCTCCTCGGTACTGCAGCGGCTGCCTTTCAGCACTGTACCGCCGCGGGCCCCTGCTTTGCGGGCAGCGTCCACAGCTTCGTCGCCGTGGCCCGCCTTGACGGAAACCCACAGCAGGGCGTAGGGATGGTCCTTCATGGTGTGTTCCTCCTTTTCAGCAGTGGGTCCGGCACAGTCCGCCGGGGCGGTCAACTGCAAAATGCTGTTCTGTACGCCGGTCAGCGGCAGGGTCACGGCGATGCCTGCGCCGCGCTTGTGGTAAGAAAGCGCCTTGTTGATGGCCCCGAACACCGCCGGGACGTTGGCGCGGGGCAGCAGGCCCGCCGTCAGCACGCGGGTGGTGCCGCCCAGGCCGATGGCATCCAGCAGCTCAGACGGGGCTGTGCCCTTGGCGCGGGCTTCAAAACAAAGGGGGATGCCGTTTTTTTGCAGCACTTCCACCACGCGGTGCTCATCCTCGGCCTGCGTGACCGAAAGGAGCAGCCGCAGGCAGGGGGTGCGTTTTTGCGTTGCAGCCATATCAGTATTCCTCCAGTTCCACCACGGTGTCGTCCAAAATGTTGGGGGCGGTCTGCGCCTGGGTGCGGCGGGCATACAGCAGGCCCATGATCTGGATGGCGATGAGCGGAGCCAGGGCGACCAGCGCCACGATGCCGAAGGCATCGGTGACGACGTTGCCGCCCACCGCGCTGCATGCGCCCATGGCCAGCGGCAGCAGGAAAGTGGATGTCATCGGGCCGCTGGCGACGCCGCCGGAGTCAAACGCGATGCCCACAAACACCGGCGGGACAAAGCGGCTCATGATAAGCGCCGCCGCGTAGCCGGGGATGAGCACCCAGTAGATGCTAAGTCCGGTCAGCACGCGCAGCATGGCCAGCGCCACCGCCACGGCCACACCGGCCTGCAGGGCGCGGTTCATGGCATGGCGGGAGATGGTGCCACCGGTGATCTCCTCGACCTGTTCGTTGAGCACCTGCACCGCTGGCTCGGCCTTGACGATGTAGTAGCCGATGAGCATGCCGATAGGAAGCAGCGCCCAGCGCAGGGGGCCGCTGCCCAGGCCGCTGCCCAGCAGATTGCCTACGGGCGCGAACCCGACGTTGACACCGGTGAGGAACAAAATCAGCCCGATAATGGTATACACAAAACCCAGCACCATACGCACCAACTGGCGCGGCTGGAAGCTGCGGGTCAGCGCCTGGAACAGCACAAACACACCCACGATGGGCAGCGTGCTTTGCAGCACCTCGGCCGTATAATGGGGCAGGTCCTGCAAAAAGGCCAGTGCCACATCCTGGGTAGTGATGACCGGGGCCAGCTGCACGGCGTCATAAATCGTCTCCGTGGGGTGGTAGAAGATGCCCAGCAGCATGACCATCAGGATGGGGCCAACACTGCACAGAGCGATGAGGCCGAAGCTGTCGTTGGCGCTGTCCTTATCGCTGCGGGCAGCTGAGAAGCCGATGCCCAGCGCCATGATAAAAGGCACCGTCATGGGGCCGGTGGTGACGCCGCCGGCATCAAAGGCGACGGCCAAAAATTCATTGGGGACAAAAAGGGACACCACGAACAGCAGCAAATACAGCCCCAGCAGCATTTTGGACAGCGGCACGCGGTACAAAATGCGCAGCACCGCCACGGCGGTGAACACGCCGACGCCCGCCGCCACCGTCCAGATGAGCACGGCGTTGGGGATGGCCGCCACCTGGTTGGCCAGCACCTGCAGATCGGGTTCTGAGATCGTGATGATAGCGCCCATGGCAAAGCAGATGACAACGGCCAGCCATGTTTTTTTCTGGCGCACGATGCTGCCGCCTATCCCCTGGCCCAGCGGGGTCATGGAGATCTCGGCACCCAGCTGGAAGAAGCCCATGCCCACGATGAGCAGCACCGCCCCCGTTAAAAACAGGGCCAGCGTACCCACCTCCATGGGCACCAGCGTGACGCTGAGCATCAGCACGATGACCGTGATGGGCAGCACGCTGGTCAGGGCTTCGCGGGTCTTTTCTTTGAGTTTTTCGTTCATTCGGCCTCCTTTTGCATGTAAGGGGGTCAGGCGGGCATCAGCGGTTTTCCAGCGGCACGTAGTCCCGCGGGATCATGATGCTCTGGTAGGCGGGGCGGATGATCTTATCCACGTTGACCAGCTCCTCCATGCGGTGGGCGGACCAGCCCACGATGCGCGCCACGGCGAAGATGGGGGTGTACAGCTCCACGGGGATACCCAGCATGTCATAGACGAAGCCGGAGTAGAAGTCGACGTTGGTAGACACGCCTTTATAAATATGGCGTTTTTCTGCGATGACTTTGGGGGCCAGCCGCTCGATGGTGTTGTAATATTCAAAATCGCGGGCGCGGCCCTTGGCATCGGCCAGCTGGTGCACAAAGTTTTTGAACACCACGGCGCGGGGGTCGCTGAGGGAGTAGACCGCGTGGCCCATACCGTAGATCAGGCCCTTCTGGTCGAAGGCCTGGCGGTCGACGATGCGGGACAGGTAGTCGTGCATGGCGGCTTCGTCGGTGGGGTCGGTGACGTGGGCGCGGATGTCGTCCATCATCTGCATGACCTTGATGTTGGCACCGCCGTGCTTGGGGCCTTTCAGGCTGGAAAGTGCCGCCGCAATGACCGAGTAGGTATCCGACCCGGAGGAGCTGACCACGCGGGTGGTGAAGGTGGAGTTGTTGCCGCCGCCATGCTCCATATGCAGCAGCAGGGCGATGTCCAGCACGTGGGCTTCCAGCTCGGTGTATTTCTGGTCGGGGCGGAGCATCTGCAGCAGGTTTTCGGCGGTGGAAAGCTCCGGTTTGGGGCGGTGGATGTACATGCTGCCGCCGCACTCATAATAATGGTAGGCGTGGTAGCCGTAGACGGCCAGCATGGGGAAGACGCTGATGAGCTTGATGCACTGCTCCAGCTGGGTCTGCAGGTCGGTCTTGCCGATGTCGTCATCGTAGCTGGCGAGGGTGAGCACACTGCGGGTCAGCGAGTTCATCAGGTCGCGGCTGGGGGCTTTCATGATGACGTCCCGCACAAAGTTGGTGGGCAGGTCGCGGCATTTGACCAGGCTGTCCTTGAAAGCATCCAGCTGGGCCTCGTTGGGCAGGTCACCGATAAGGAGCAGGTAAGCGGCTTCCTCAAAGGCATAGCGCTTGCCGCGCAGGCCCCGGATGAGGTCATACACGTTGTAGCCGCGGTACCAGAGTTTTCCGTCGCAGGGCACTTTTTTACCGTCCTTCTCCTCAAAGGCATCAATGCGGGAGATGTTGGTAATGCCTGCCAGCACGCCTTTGCCGTCCTGGTCGCGCAGGCCGCGCTTGATGTTGTATTGCCCAAAAAGGGACGGGTCGATGCGGTTGTTGGTGACACATTCCTCGGTAAAAACGGCAGCTTCTTTTGCAATAGCAGCGTAATCGCTCATGGGTATGACCTCCTTTTCTTCTGTTCCCCTGTTTCGCGGACGGTTCGGCATCTTGTGCGCGTTTCGTCCAGATTCTTTCCCGGATATGAACTTTTTTTATACGTTGCGTACATTTTAAATTATACAGTACGGCTGTATGGCCTGTCAAACAAAGTTTTTATGAACAAGCTGTATAAAACAGCAAAAATGTCCCACAATGCAAAGTTTGCATTGCAGGACATTTTTGCAAGATTAGAAGATTATATGGAAAGAAAAAAGAAGGAGGAAATGTTTATAGAAAACGCGGGGGTAGGGAGAGCCCCCTTTGCACAAGGGGGCCTTTGGGTTGCGGCACTTTTACTGCGCACTATTCCCCAAAGTGACGTTGAGAGTCAGGACCTTGCCGTCGCGCTCGACCTGCAGGGTGACGGTGTCGCCCACCTGCTTGTCAGCCAGGTAGCTCTTGACGGTGGAGGTGCTGCTGACAGCCGTGTCATCGATGGCGATGATGCGGTCGCCGCGTTGCACACCGGCAGCCTCGGCGCCGCCGCCCTTGGTGACATCAGCCACGTAGACGCCCAAAGCGGACACACCGTACTGCTGTGCGGTGGAGGAATCCTGAATGTCCAGGATGCTGACGCCCAGCACCGGGCGGGCCACAGCGCCGTTTTCGATCAACTGCTGGGCAATGTCCATAGCGGTGTTGATGGGGATGGCAAAGCCGATGCCCTCGGCCTCGCTGTAGCTGCTCTTGGCGTTGACCACGCCGATCAGCTCACCGTTTGCGTTGAACAGACCACCGCCGGAGTTGCCCGGGCTGATGGATGTATCGGTCTGGATCAAGGTCATATCGTTATCTTCCACGGTGACCTGACGGTTCAGGGCGCTGACGATGCCCTGGGTAACGGTGTTGGACAAGGTGCCCAGCGGGTTGCCCACAGCCACGGTGGTCTCACCGACAGCCAGCTTATCGCTGTCGCCGATGACTGCCGGGGTCAGGCCGGTGGCATCGACCTTCAGCACGGCAATATCGGAAGTAGAGTCGACGCCGACAACGGTGGCGTCATAGCTCTGGTCGCTGCCGTTGAGCTGGACCTTCACGCTGGTAGCGCCGCTGACCACATGGGCGCAGGTGAGGATGTAGCCATCCTGGCTGATGATGATGCCGGAACCGGCACCGCTCTGCACATAGTAGCCGCCAAACCAGGTCTGGCTGCTGCTCATCTGCTCGGTGGTGATGGCCACCACACTGGGGGAGGCCACAGCAGCGATCTGCTGCATGGTCATAGAGGTGCCATCGGTGCTGCCGGTGTTAGAGGCATCGGTGCTGGTGTCGCGCTGGACTTCCTGCACGACCACCTGGTTGCCGGTCAGGCCGGCACGGCTGGCCACCACGGCGCCGCCGATGCCGCTGCCGAAGCCCAGGGCCACCACGCCGACACCGGCGAGGACGCGCAGCAGGACCTTGTTATGCTTTTTTTCTTTCTTGGGGGGCTGCTGCGGGGCACTGGCGTAGCTGTAGCCATTGTAGCCGCCGTTGCTGCCGCCATTGCCGCCGCTGAAACTGCTGGTGTAGCCGTTGTTCTGGCCGTAGGCGTTGTTCGGCTGGTTGTAGGTGTTGGCACCGGTGTTATTGGTGCTGCTGCCTGCCGAGTAATCGGTGCGGGCGGTGTTGGCGGTGTTCATGCCGCTGCTGCCCACGTTGGGGTAGCCGCCCTGCTCGGGCTGGCTGGGCTGATCGGGCCGGGTTGCAGAAGCCTGGTTGGCTTCGTTCCGGGGCTGGTTGTTGTTCTGGCCCTGATTGGGGTCGGGCGTACTGCCGCCCTGGCCGTTATTGTAAAGACCGGAGTAATCGTATTCGTTGCTCATACTGGTCCATCCTTTCGCGTGAGATTTGGGAAGCGTCGGGGCAATGTGCCTGGGGCTTTCGTTCCCTTTTTGCTTTCTATGCCTATAGTATACCGGCCAATTGTGAAATAGGTTTCTCGGCCGGGTGAAAAGAATGTGAAAATGCTCCCATTTCGGCGCTTGACAGGCGGTGCCGGGGCCTGTATGCTGGATGTAGTTTGTAAAAGGAAGTGCCTGCTATGAAAATCACCCACGAAGCCGGGAAATACGTATTATACAAAGAAAAGACCGTCATCGGCATGGCTGCGCTGGAGGATGGGCGGCTGTGGGTGGAGATCGACCCGGCCTGGCGGCAGCGGGGGTACGGCAGCTATCTGGTCAAGGAGGTCTTGCAGCAAAACGGCGGGTATGACGTCAAACGCGAGACCCACTTTACCGCCGGCCCTGCCGCTGACGAAGCCGCCGGGGCCTTATTGAAAAAGTTCGGCTTTCTGCCCCAGGGCGGCGAGATGGTCCGCCGCCGGGTGCCGGATCTTTCGGCGGTGCAGCTTTGCCATGAATTTTTGACAGCCCACCTCCAGCCGGGCGGACTGTATGTGGACGCCACCTGCGGCAACGGCCACGACACCGAGTTTTTGTGCCGCCTGGCAGGACCCACGGGCAGGGTGCTGGCGCTGGATATTCAGCCTGCCGCCGTGGAAAACACCAACACACGGCTGGGCGCCGCCGGGCTGGGGGCCATCGGGCGGGCATTGGTGCACGACCATGCACGTTTGGCCGAACTGGTCGCCCCCGGCACGGCGGATTGCGTGCTGTTCAATTTTGGCTGGCTGCCCGGCGCCGACCACGAGGTGCACTCCACCGCCGATGGCAGTCTGCCCGCCCTGCAGGCCGCGCTGGATGCCCTGAAGCCGCGCGGTGTGCTGGCGGCGGTGCTGTACAGCGGACAGGTCATCGGTGACAGTGAAAAGCAGGCGGCGCTGGGATTTTTCCGCGCCCTGCCGCTGACAAAATACACCGTGCTGGTATGCGAGTTTGCCAACTGGGCCAGCACCGCTCCCCTGCCCTGCTTCGTGATAAAAAAGTAACACTTGCCCCCGCCGCGGCGGCATGGTATGCTTGTAGTATCGAACTTTTCCGCCTATGGGCGGGGCATAGAAAGAGGCTGCCTTTTGCAGAAAGAGACCTTTATCAAGCAATATGCGGCGGGACTGAACCCCCAACAGCTGGCCGCCGTGCAGGCCGTGCATGGGCCGGTGCTGCTGCTGGCCGTGCCGGGCAGCGGCAAAACTACCGTGCTGGTGACCCGTTTGGGCTACATGGTGCTGTGCTGCGATGTGCCCCCGGCGCAGATCTTAACGATGACCTACACGGTGGCCGCCACCCACGAGATGCGCGGCCGCTTTGCCGCCCGTTTTGGGGCGGAGCTGGCCGGGCAGATGACCTTCCGCACCATTAACGGGCTTTCGGCGATGATTTTGCAGTATTACAGCCGGGTCTACGGCCGCCGCCAGCCTGAACTGCTGACCAACGAGGGCGACATCACCCGGATGCTGACCGACATCTGGCAGCAGGTGAACCGGGAGTTTCCCACCGAGAGCACACTGAAAGAGCTGCGCACGGCCATCACCTACATTAAAAATATGGCGCTGGCCGATGAGGAAATTGAAGGGTTGGAAACGGATTTAGCCAACCTGCCGGAGCTGTACCGCCGCTACCAGGCCGCGCTGAAACGGGCCGGGCAGATGGACTACGATGACCAAATGGTGTTTGCGCTGCAAATTCTGCGGGCTGCGCCGCCGGTGCTGGCGTATTTCCAGCAGCGGTATAAATATTTTTGCGTGGATGAATCGCAGGATACCTCCAAAATTCAGCACGAAATTATACGGCTGCTGGCCGGGCGCAGTCTGAACCTGTTTATGGTAGGCGACGAGGATCAGAGCATCTATGGGTTCCGCGCCGCCTACCCCCAGGCACTGATGGACTTTGAGCAGGTCTACCCCGGCGCACAGGTGCTGCTGATGGAGGAGAATTACCGTTCCAGTGAGGAGATCGTGGCCGCCGCCAACGCCTTTGTGGCCCGCAGCCGCTACCGCCGCCCCAAAACCCTGCGGGCGACCCAGGGGGCGCAGTGCCCCATTGAGATACGGCGCATCACCCGGCGCGAGGAGCAGATCGACTGGCTGTTTGAGGAAGCCCGGCGCGGCGGCGGGGAGACGGCGGTGCTGTTCCGCAACAACGAGAGTGCGCTGCCGCTGGTGGACCTGTGCGAGCGGCGGGGTGTGCCCTACCGCTTTAAAAAGGCCGACCTGACGTTTTTCACCCACAAAATTGTGCTGGATGCCGTGGATTTTTTGCGCTTTGCCTACGAGCCGGCCAATGGTGAGCGGTTTTTGCGGCTGTACTACAAGTTTGGGCTGGCGCTCTCCCGCCAGAGGGCGCTGGCGGCCTGCGGGGCCAGTACCCGCACCGGGCGGCCGATTTTGGAGGAGCTGATCCGTGACTCCGAGACAAAGACTCGGATGCGGGAATCGCTGGGGGATATTTACGCGGCGTTTAAGCGCATCCCGCAGCTGAACGCCGCCGATGCGCTGGACGCCGTGCGCCACGGCTGCGGTTACGGCGCGTACCTGAACCAGAAGGGCATGGACACCGGCAAACTGGCTATTTTGGAAATGCTGGCCGAGCAGGAGCCCAACGCCCTGCGCCTGTTGGACCGGCTGGAAGAGCTGCGGATGCTGATTGCCGCGAAGGCCGATGTAAACAGCGATGTTCCGTTTGTTTTATCGACGATCCATTCCAGCAAGGGTCTGGAGTATGACCGGGTGGTGCTGCTGGATGCCTTTGACGGCGTGCTGCCCGCCAAGCCGGAGATCTGCTGCCGCACCCCCGAGGACACCCGCCAATACGAGGAGGACCGCCGCCTGTTTTACGTGGCAATGACCCGTGCGCGGCACAAACTGGTGTTGTTCGATTGCAAGACGATGCCCTCGGTTTTTGTGCAGGAAGTAATTTTTAATTTGCCCGAGAGCCGTGCCGAACGGGAGCTGGCCAAGGCCGAAACCAACCGGGCGTTGGGGCGGAATAAGCCTGCGGCGGCCGGGCCTGCGTTGCCGCCGGTGGATGTAGCGGCTGTGACCCGCGTAGGGGCCGCCGTGCAGCATGCGGTGTTCGGGCGAGGGGTCGTAACCGAATTTGACGGACGGTTTGTTACTGTGGAGTTCTCGGGGATGCGGGTCAAGAAATTAGATGCTGCGTTGGTGGCGGAAAAGCATTTGTTGTGGGATTTGTGATTGCGGCTGATGGTTGTCCCCCCCCCCATGCGGTGACAACCGTATATAACAGCATCCTGCTGTAAGGTTCTTCTTTTTTTGTGACCAAAAAGGAAGCGAAAAAGTCTCGCTGCTGCGAGGCAGCACGAAAGGTAAAAATACATATGAAAAAGATATTACTCCTCGCCACTGGCGGCACCATCGCCAGCAAACCCACCGCCGCCGGCGGCCTGGCGCCGGCCATTACATCGGAAGAGCTCCTTTCTTTCGTGCCGGAGCTGGCCAAACTCTGCGAGATCGACGCGGTGCAGCTGTTCAGTTTGGACTCTACCAACGTAGGCCCGGAACAATGGCAGCAGCTGGTCCATGCCATCCGCCAAAACTACGATGCCTACGATGGTTTCGTCATTGCCCACGGCACCGACACAATGGCCTACACCGCCGCCGCGCTGAGCTATATGATCCAGAACAGCGCCAAGCCGGTGGTGTTGACCGGCAGCCAAAAATCCATCTACAACCGCGATACGGACGCCCGCAACAACCTGTATCGCACCTTTTTGTATGCCAGCAGCGATTTTTCCTGGGGCGTGCAGCTGGTATTTGACAACAAGGTCATCCTGGGCACCCGCGCCCGCAAGACCCGCACCAAAAGCTTCAACGCCTTTTCCAGCATCGACTACCCCGAGACCGCCGTGTTCCGGGATATGCGGCTCATCCCCTTTCTGCACCGCCCTGACCCGATGCCGCCTGTGCAGTTTTACGAGCAGCTGGACCCCGCCGTCTTCGTACTGCGGCTGGTGCCCGGCATGCGGGCGGACATCATCCCGCTGCTGGCACCTCACTACCGGGCACTGGTGGTGGAAAGCTTCGGCGTAGGCGGCCTGCCCGGCGGCGAGCACGGCGAAATGTACGCCCGCCTGCAGGATTGGTGCACCAGCGGCCGCCTGGCTGTGTTTACCACCCAGGTCCCCCACGAGGGGTGCGACCTGGCGGTGTATGAGGTGGGCCGCTCGGTGAAAGAGCTGCCCGGCGTGCTGGAAGCCAAGGACATGACCCCCGAGGCCGTGGCCGTAAAACTGATGTGGGCGCTGGGCCAGACCACCGACCGCGCCGAGGCCATGCGGCTGTTTACCACGCCGGTCGAGTGGGACATTGTATAAAACAACTAAGGCAACACCGCACAATTCCCGCCTGACGGCTTAAGCACCGCTCCGGCGGCTGCGGCACGGCATCTGCGTTGCCAAAATGCTCGATAATACACAAAGTATTATCTGCGCTTTTGGCTTAGCAGCTGCCGCACCTCGCTCGCCGTATCGGCATTTAGAATTATGCGGTATTGCCCTAAAAACACCCCACCGGGGCTGTACGCAATGCACAGCCCCGGTGGGGTGCTTTGTATCAGGAATCGCTTTTATAACGAGGAACGCGGTTGCAAGCTTAGTCGTTCAGCAGGGCGATCTTGCGGATGGACGGATCGTGGGTGTCGTTGAAGTCGAAAGCGGCCTGGGCGTCGGTCAACTTGAAAGTGTGGCTGATGGAGCCGTTCAGGTCGATCTTGCCCTTGTTGATGAGGTCGATGACGGTCTGGAAACGGTGGTTCTGCAGGCGGCTGCCGCGAACGTCCAGCTCTTTGCTGGTGATGACGAACTGGTTGATCTCATCGGGGGCGATGCTGAAGCCCATGGTGATGACGCGGCTTGCGTTGCCGGCGGCCTTGCAGGCAGTCAGGAAACTGCCATGGAAGCAGGCGCAGTCGATGACGACCGTCGGGCCGTAGCCATCGGTCAGCTCCTTAGCGCGGGTGACGACATCCTCGGTCTTGGAGTTGATGACGTCGGTAGCGCCGTTCTGGAGGGCAGCCTCCAGCTTGGGCTCGTCGATGTCCACGACGATGACCTTGCGGGGGCTGTACAGGTTGACGATGCGCAGCATGCTGCTGCCCAGAGCGCCGGCACCGATGATCATAACGGTGTCCTGGAACTCCAGCTGGGCACGGCTGCAAGCCTGCACGGCGATGGTGGTGGGCTCGATCATAACGGCATCCTGGTAGCTCAGGCTGTCGGGCAAGACATAAACGTCGCTCTCGGGCACGGCCATGTACTCGCGGTAGCCGCCATCGATGTGGACGCCGCGAACCTGCAGGTGCTCACAAACATTGGGACGGCCCTTGCGGCAGGCATAGCAGGTGCCGCAGGCAGTGACCTGGTCCACGATGACGCGGTCACCGACCTTGATCTTCTTGGCGTTGTCGCCGACTTCCTCAACCACACCGACGATCTCGTGGCCGATGACGCGGGGATAGGTGGCAGCGGCGTTGGTGCCGTGGTAGATGCCCACGTCAGAGCCGCAGATGCCGGCGGCCTTGATCTTGACCAGGACGTTGTTCTTGGCGTCGATGGTAGGCTTATCCATATCGATGATGCGGAGATCATTGGGCTTTACGATTTGAACTGCTTTCATGTGTAAACCTCCCGGGTTTCTCATGTACAGAAATGACTTGGTTTCTCTCATTCAGTGAACTGACATGCTGACATGTCAGTTCCAACATCGTCATTGTAGCATGGCGGGTCAGGAATGTCAACACCTGTTTTGTAATTCATCAAAATAACAAAAGCGGCGGTGGTTTTTTGCACATTTTGCATAAGTGTATCGTTAAGTATTTAGCGAGCATGCGCCCATTTTTGTGTATTTGGGCAGTTGGGCTTTCTGGTTCCGTGGTTTTTCCATTTACCGCTTGCAGTCCCCTGCCGGATGTGTTACAATAGCAGTAAGCCATCTGGCATACTGACATGTCAGTTACAGAGTAAGGAGCACATCATGCCCAGCCCGACCAACAAAGCGCAGGACAATTCCATCCGGGAGAATGTCTACCGCGTTATCCGAGAAAATATCACCTCGCTGCAGCTGGCGCCCGGCACCACGGTAAGCACACAGGAGCTGGCCGCGAAGCTGCAGGTCAGCCGCACGCCGGTGCGGGAGGCATTCATCCGCCTGCAGAAAGAGGATCTGGTGGAGATCACACCGCAGAAAGGCACGATGGTCTCCCGCATCGATCTGACCCGTGCCGAGAAGGAGCGGTTCATCCGGGAGAGCCTGGAGACTGCCATTCTGCCGTTGTTTTTGCAGAACTGCACTGAGCCGGACCTGAAAGAGCTGGAGCTTTTGATCGAGAAGCAGAAAGCCTGTTTTACCGGGCTGAAGCCGCTGGAGTTCATCGCGCTGGACAACCAGTTTCATCAGCGGTTCTTTGAGCTTGCGGGGCAGGATTTAAGCTGGGATGTGGTGGCATCCACAAACCCGCACTACAACCGCCTGCGCGTGCTGACGGTGCAGAATGCCGCCACCTTTGACGGCGCGGTGCGCCAGCATGAGGTGATGATGGACCAGATCCGCCGCCGGGACATCGACGCCCTGCGCCGGGAACTGACCGACCATGTAAGGAAAATTATCGCGGAGAAGAACGTTTTGCTTCAATTGTATCCTGATTACTTTGCAACGGATCAACAGGAGATGAAGTTGTAATCGCTCTTTGGCTCCCTCTGCGCGACAGAGGGGCCCAGCTGCGTAAGCGGTCCCGCGAAGCGGGTGAGGGAGAAAGCTTTGTATCCGCAACAGTTAAAATTTTTGTCTCTCCCTCCGCCCCTGCGGGGCACCTCCCTCCCAGCGGGAGGCTCCAGGCAAAAACGGCAGACACCTATTACAGGTGCCTGCCATTTTTAATGCAAAATTTTCTTTAATGTTTCTTTTATTCGCCCTGCGGGCCTTGAGTATTGAACTTGACCCTGTGGTGTGTTATACTTTCATCGTATACTTATTTATAATAGGGAGATTGTGTGATGGAGAACCTCCGATCCAAACCGTTCTGGGACCGCTCGCCGCTGGAAAGCCTGGCGGACGGCTATAAAAAGCTTCCGCGGAACTTCAAGTTGTGCATGCTGGCGACCTTTATCATCGGCCTGGCCGCGCACATGTACTGCTATACCAATATGCTGACGGGGGCGGATGATGCGTTCCTGTTCTCTGAGCCGCACAGCTGGGCAGATGGTGCCGCTGGTACGCGTTGGCTCCTTACGGTGTATTTTTCCATCATTAAAAACATTCGCATGCCCTGGCTGTTGGGGCTTATTACCCTGCTGCTATACGGCGTTGCGGCATGGCTTGTGTGCGAGACTTTGTCCATCACCTCTTCAGCAGGTATTATCCTTGTTTCCGGGCTGATGGTCACCTCCCCCACGATGATCTCCTCCAACTTTTACCTGACCAGCGCCCACATGTATGCCGGGGCGCTGCTGTTTGCCTGCATGGCTGCCTATGCCTACGAAAAATGGCGGCACGGCTGGATCGCCGCGTTTGTGTTTATGCTGTTGTCTGAAGGCAGCTATGCCGCTTATATCGGCATGACGCTGAGTTTGTTTTTCCTGTGCAGCTTAAAAAAGCTGTTATTCAACGAAAAATGCGATGACAAGCACAATTTAGCGCGGCATTTCGGGATGCTGTTTTTGTTCGGCGGCTCGATGGTTGCCACCACCGTCATCTGCAACCTGCTGACAGGCGGCAACACTCAGGGACGCGTGCAGGATTCCCAAGCGCTGGGGCTGCAAGGGTATCTGAACAATATCGTTTCCTCTGTCAAACAGGTGTTTGACTTTTTCCTGCCGGGCACCTACATCACCTATTTCCACGGTGAGCGGGTCATGTACTCATTGTTTCTGCTGTGCGCAGCACTGTCGGCGGTGTTGGTCGTCTGGCTGTTCGCTAAGCAGCAACTGTGGAAGCGCCCGCTGGGTGTTTTCCTGTTGGTGGCCGACATTATCTGCCTGCCGCTGGCCATGAACGTCATCGGCATCGTATCCGGCTGGGTCCATACCCTGATGTCCTTTGCCTACCTGACCCCATGGCTTTTCTTTGTAATGGCGGTCGAGCTGCTGTACCGCCGCCCGGATCTGCACAAGGATCTGGAAAAGATGCTGCGTTGGGGCTACTCTCTGCTGGCTTGTGTTGTAGCGGGGCTGACGGTTCTTTGCGGTATCCGCCTGGCAAACCTTGCCTACACAAAGGCCTACGCCCGCAGCCAGATGACGCTTGCTGACACCACCCGCCTGGTAGAGCGCATTGAATCTGTCCCCGGTTACGAAAAGAGCGTTACCCCGGTCGTACTGACCGGTTACCAGTCCACCCGTTATCCCGGCCACCCTGCCTACGAGGCGACCAACTCGCTGGCCGGCATTGGCGGCGACTATTACTGGGAGCAGTCTTACTGTGCTCCGTTTGCGGCAGATGCCTACATCAACCAGCATCTCAATGCGGACATGAATTTGCTGAATACGAAAGACGATTCGTTCTCGCCTGAGGCCGCTGCCGAGACCTTGCAGGAGCTTGGGTATTCAGCCGATGCGGATGAACTCACAGCCGTTGTTGATGCACTGGAGCCCTTCCCTTCCGAAAACTGCTGGGCCTGGTATAACGGCGTACTGGTAGTACGGCTTTTCCCCTATTGATTTGCGCGATCTTTTCGCTGCAGGAGGTACCCCATGGCAAAACTGTCAGGCAAGCTTTCCGTCCTGATGCCTGCTTATAATGAGGAAACCATCATCTATGCCAATGCGCTGGAAGCTGCGCGGCAGATCTGCCCGCTGGCGGATGATTACGAGCTGCTGGTCATCGACGACGGCAGCAGCGACCGCACCAAAGCGGAGATCGAGCGCGCCGCAGCCGAGAATCCGAAGATTCGCTGCATCAGCTACCAGCCCAACCAGGGCAAAGGCGGTGCACTGCGGGAAGGCACAGCCCACGCCACGGGTGACTATATTGCTTTCTGTGATGCCGATTTGGATTTAGCGCCCGAACAGCTGGCAGACTTTATCGATCGTATGCAGCGGGAAAATGCTGATGTTGTCATTGGCAGCAAGATGCACCCGGAATCCAAGGTCGATTACCCGGCCATCCGGCGCGTGTACAGCTGGGGTTATTATATTCTGCTGTTAATTCTTTTCCGCTTGAACGTGCGGGACACCCAGACCGGCCTGAAGCTGTTTAAGGCCGAGGTCCTCAAGCCGGTCATGCGGCAGATCCTGGTCAAGCGTTTTGCGTTTGATATTGAGGTTTTGGCTATCATCAATGCACGCGGATATAAAATCACTTCCGCACCGATTGAGGTAGTGTTCCACCGGGCTTCTTTCGGGCGGATCGGATATCAGGACATTCGCAATATGTTTGTCGATACGCTGGCAATTTTTTATCGTTTGCACATTCTGCATTACTATGATAAAGCAGATACGCTGGAAAGGTCTTAATCTATGGCACAGTCAGGTATTTATTTTTTCATCGGCACGGAGGCCGAACTGATCAAGCTTTTTCCTGTAATGCTGCAATTGCAGGCGCAGCAGGTTCCCTATCATATCATCGCATCGGGACAGAACGATATTGTAAAAAGTACCATTCTGCGCGCCCTCAACGGCGGCCATGTGGATTTGGAGCTGAGCAAGGAAAGCGACATTAAAAAGTCGGCTGCCGGGTTGATGCAGTGGTTTGCTGCCACCTGGCACAAAGGGAAAAAGGCCATTCCTGCGCATTTCGGCAGAGATACCCTGCGCGGCACTACGATGGTCGTACACGGTGATACCGTTTCCACCGTTATGGGTGCGTACCTGGCAAAGCACTTCGGCATGCGTGTGGCCCATGTAGAGGCCGGCCTGCGCAGCCACAACTGGCTGAATCCCTTTCCCGAAGAAATTGACCGTGTACTGACCAGCCGCTGTGTACGGCTACACTTTGCCCCCGGCCAGGAGGCTGCTGCTAACCTGAGCAAGGCCAAGGGGCTTGTGGTAAACACCACTTATAATACGATTGCCGACAGCCTTGCCTACTCCCGCACGATTCCCTGCAAGGACCCAGTTATCGCAGAATTGCAGAGCGCTCCTTACTTTGTGTTTGTCATGCACCGGCAGGAGAATCTTGCCAACAAAACGTTGGTGCGCGATATGCTGTCCCGCGCGCTGCAACAGGCTGAAAGCATGCACTGTGTGATGATCCTGCATAAGCCTACTGAAGTAACGCTGCAGGAGATGGGGCTACTGGACACTGTAAAGCAAAATGCACACGTGACCGCCTTGCCCCGTGTGGAGTATTTTGATTTCATGAAACTGCTGGAGGGCGCGGCGTTTGTCATTACGGATGGTGGCAGTAACCAGGAAGAGTTGAGTTACATGGGCAAACCCTGCTTAATTCTGCGCACTCATACCGAGCGCAGCGACGGCCTTGGCCAGAATGTGGTCATGTACCAGGAGAGCATGCAGGTCGTGGATGATTTTATTGTCCACTATCCCGACTACCAGCGCCCGCCCATCGTACCCGCGCAGTCCCCTGCCCGGATGATTGCCACGACACTTACAAAGGAGTAAGGTTATGTCTCCCTCAATCAGTGTTATTATGCCCGCATACAATGCCGAGCGCACGATTGAACTGGCGCTGCGCAGCATCCGTATGCAGACGATTGCTGACCAAATCGAAATTTTGGTCATTGACGGCGGCAGCACCGATGCTACCCGTGAGATTGCCAGGCAGTATGGTGCTGTGATTTTGGAAAATCCTCATCGTTTGCCGGAACCGGCAAAGCTGATTGGCATCCAACGGGCTAAGGGGCGGTATGTTGTAAAGCAGGATACCGACGAAGAACTAATCGATCCTCGTCAGCTGGAGCGGCGCATCGAATTTTTCTCCCGTCATCCGCAGGTCCGCTGCATCGTCTGCGATGAACAGCGCCCCGATTTGAACGGCGGTATCTCCACGCACTATCTCTGCACCTATGGCGACCCGTTCACCTTCTTTGTCTATCGGCAGAAGGAGAACATTCTTCGCACTTTTAAAGCCGCCATTTCCGAACGTGACGGCAATGCCTGCGTTCTTCGTTTCGCACCTGGTGACCTGATGCCGATTGGTGATGGTGCCACCACTATGTTTGACCTGCAATGGGTCAAAGAGCATTTTGCCGACTGGAACACTCAGCAGTTCGTCTGCGCTACCTCCAGCCGTATTTTTGCCGAGACTGGCTGCTGCGGCTGCATTACTGGTGATGATGTCATCCACCACACCCGCGCCACATTCAGTGGGTATTTGGCCAAATTGCGGTTCCGTGTCATCAACAACCTGTTTCACAAGGAGGAAAGCGGCTTCAGTGCGCGGGCATCCCAGCAGCCGCGCTCCCGCTACACCTCCCGCAAATACCTGTTTGTACTGTACGCCGCCACGCTGGTCGGCCCTCTGGTAGACAGCATCCGCCTGGCACTGCACCATAAAGACACCTCCATGCTGCTGCATTTTGTGTACGTGTATTACACCTGCCTGTGCATTGCCTGGTACCTCCTGCGCGCCCTGCTGGGCCGCCCGCCGGAAAATAAGATCTACGGAAAATAATTTTACAAACATAAACAGAGAGCCATCCGCAAAAGGATGGCTCTCTGCTTTGTTTTGTAAAGCTTTCTCTGCAAGGTTGGTGTAGCGGAAATACTTTTGCGTTTTGGAAGCGATGACTATGAATAATGCTCACTCGTCTGTGCGGACACAGCGCAGCGCATACCGTGCCTGGCCGGTCGTGGTACAGGTAAACAATGTCAGGTCCCAGTTGTTTTCGGGCGTTTTGACCGCCATCTCCTCGATTTGGGTCGGCTGCAGGACCTCTGTGTCCGATACCGCATAGTGCCATGTGTTGTCATTCATATCAACAAAAAGCACCTCTGTCCCCACCGTAAGCTGCGTCAGGGGGCTGAAGTGGCGCGCATAGTTGTGCCCTGCGATTACCAAATCATCCGTATACAGTGAGCCGAAATACCGCCCCGGCGCGATCTTCAGGCCCGGATAGCTCCACTGCTGCATCACGGGCAGCGCCAGCCCGATGGACGGAATAGAGAGATTTGAAGAATTCAGAGGTCATCTGTGCAATAGCTGTCCCAATTGTGATAAGAGATTGTCCTGTATGGGCGGATGCCCTTTGATGCCGGATGTGGTATTATGCGAATCAAAAAGCCGTAATCAAGCGTAGTCCTTTAATTTCGAGCGATTAAAAGGCGAAGCAGCCTCTATAGGAGTATGATGTTTACTAATGTCGGCTACTCCCGTAGAGGCTGTTTTGTATTTACAACCTCAAGAAGAAGAATAGACTTTTTTGCAAAGATATGTTATAATACATCAAATGCACCGAAAGGATGTCGATTCTATGGAGAAGAAAAATTCGAAACGCGGGTTTACGCTGGTCGAGCTCATTGTTGTACTGGTGATTCTGGCTATTCTTGCAGCACTGCTGATTCCGGCACTTACCGGGTACATTGACAAGGCCAGAAAGAGTCAGGTCGTGGCAGAAACGCGAGCGTTGACGCAGGCTGTACAGACTGAAATGTCCACGATACGACTATTACAAAGAGCGCTTGAGCCAGCTCTATGTATATGGTCGGGATGACGTTAAAGTAATGGCTGGCTGGATAGTTACTGCTCCGCAAGACTTAGCACCAGAACGGTATGATGACTTTTTCTGCGCAACCTACGACTTTCTTGCAGACCGCTATGGTGAGGAAAATGTCATTCAAGCTATCGTCCATGATGACGAGGGCGGTCAACCGCACTTGCACTTCTGTTTCATCCCTGTTGTGGAAGATAAAAAGCACGATGAAGGGTACAAAGTGTGCGCGAACGAGGTCTTAGACCGCCGTGAACTGCGCAATTTTCATCCCGACTTGCAAAAGTACCTCAATGCAAACGGGCTGGAAGACGCTCATGTTATGACAGGCGTTACCCGCGCACAGGGCGGAAACCGCACTGTTGCTCAACTAAAAGCAGCGCGTGAGGAAGAATATCAGCAGGAAGAACGCCCTGCACTGTACTTTGGTGAGTCTTCCGGGCCGGAACTTCATTTTTGAGGTGCGGCTATGGGTGACTTCATACTACTTGTAAACTGCTATTTGTACGGTATAATAATTATTATGCTGGCTGTTCTGTTGCTGCTGGTATATGTTCGGGGACAGATAAGCCATACATTTACAAACCCGTTTGAACACAAAGACATCAAATACCAATGCTCCAATCTGGCAAATGGTATTGTCTTTGGTAAGAGGTTTGGTCTGACCGCGTATTCCCCAGAACAGGACGAGGGACACATAGTTGTTATGGGGCCATCTGGAACAGGCAAAACCAGTGCATTACTTATTCCCACGCTGCGCAGTTGGCAAGGCACAGCATTGGTCGTGGATATATCCGGCGATATATCTGCCAATGTGGACACCCCCAACAAAATCGTCTTCGACCCCACAAGCGATAACTGCATCCCGTATGACGTGTTCGCATCAATCGACACTGTAACAGACGAGACAGAGCGCTTAGAGCGTTTGGAACAGCTTGCCTACTTGCTACTACCTGATAAGGCGAACGATAGCGAAGCTGGCGTTTTCTTTACAACGAACGGCAGGAAGATGATAACCGCAGCACTGATCTGCTACTACGGCATGGGATGGGACTTTATTGCCATCTGCGAACACTTCCTGTCGCATGACTGGCGCTCTCTTTTAAATGATATAGCCAAGCAGCAGAACGCAACCGCCAATATGTACATAAGCAGCTTTGCAGGAGCCAGCGAACAAAATACCGCTGGCTGCAAGCAATCTGCGGATGATGCTTTGAAGCTCTTTGCAGTGAATCCCAAAATTAAAAATGCACTTAGAAAACCCGCCAGTTATGAGAAATCCATCAGCCCCGCAGCCCTTGAAACCAAAAGCATTTATGTCTATCTGCCTGACGAGAAGTTGAAAATCTACGGTGACTTGATGCGTATAATAACCGCACAGTCAATGGAGTATTTTTCTTCACGCCCGCCAGAGCATAAGCAAATGATCCTGTTCTGTCTGGACGAATTTGCATCTTTTGGGAAATTGCAAATTACCGAAGCATTGCGCAAACTCCGCAAGCGGCATATACGCATAATGGTTCTGACTCAATCCCTTGCGGATTTGGATATTATTTATGGGAAAGACGAACGAAAGGCCATGCTTGGAAATTTCAAATTTACCGTGCTTTTGGGATGCAAAGATACTGAAACGCAGGAATATTTTTCAAAGATGATAGGGGACAAGCGTTCACTTGTAAATAGTGATAATGATATTAAGCCGAAGCCTATCATTAAACCCGCAGACCTTGCGCATTTGGGGCAGGAGCTTTTTGTTATCTGTGATGATGGCTCTATACGCCTAAAAAAGAACTTCTACTTCAAATAAAAAAGGGCTACCCCACGAAAGGGCAGCCGCTTGTATTATATTATGCCAAATGATACGGTAGTGTTACACGGGTCGGACGATACGGTACTTGCGCGGCCTTATGCGTCTTTCCGGCCTGCTCAAATTGCGCAATCTTCTTCTGGAGTTCCTCGTTGCTCATTTTCTTGATTTCTTCGGGGATAATGCAGCGGTCATCTTCATAATACTCTTTCATATCATCTCACCTCACAGTAATCAATGTCGTAGGATTGCTTAATTTTATCTAAGGCAGCTAACTGTGCCTCTTTATCAGTATACCCGATTCGGAGAAAATTTTCTACATACAATTTGTACAAATATTCTGGGACTTCCTGTGCGGATGCGTAAATATAGACCGAACCATCGTGACAAATTACGATGCTCACAGCGTATTTATGCCGGAAGGCCGAATTGAAATCTGCAATGCTCGGCGGCATACTGTTCGGATGCGTGTGCATTGCAATCAGGTTTACAACGCCATCAATGGCGCGGGCAACAGCCGTTGTGTAGCCGATTTGTTCTTCGGCTGTCTCGTCTAAGACGCTGGCAAGGACAGCACCGCTTGCACCATCGAACCAGTACATATCTTCAAACAACGTGCCGCTGCGGTGCAGCAGCATTTCTTTGGCCTTGCTGTACAGGATGCGGCTGACGGCTGCGTTGTCTATAATACTATCAAATTTGCGGCGGTACTCTCCACCGCTGATATAACTGCTGTCAACCGTGGTTTCTTTATTTCGCCCATAGCGCTGAAACTCTAAAATCATCCTATCACCTAATTTTATTGTAGAGGTTTTTTGCCAAACTGTCAAGTTCACCGTATACAAAAAGCCCCCAAGCGGGTCAGGCTTGGGGGCTTAGGACTATTTGCAGGGCGTTTTTACACCACTATTTGTAAGGCTCCTTTATATAAAATAGGAAAAGTTGGTGTAGTAGTGGTGTAATGGTGTCAGAAATTCGCATTTTTACACCATTTTATAGCGATTATACGTCAAATTTCAATCCACAGGCTTCATCGTGGGGACTTGCACGATTCGCTCATTTGATCATTTACCGTAAAAGCATGCTGGGCGCACTACGGCACAAAGCCCCTGCCGCAGTGCTGCGGCAGGGGCTTTGTGTAATATGAGGAATGCTGTGTAACTCAGCAAGGGAATGGCTTATTCGTTGTCGTCCTTGTCGGCTGGTTTGCTCCACTCTTTAAAGGACGGAACTTTTGGGTAAGCTTTCAGTTGCTTTTTCATTTTGCGGATGGCAATGCTGTAGGGGTTCAGGGCGCCGGACAGGTACAGCCCCGCGGCAAAGATGAAGAATACGCTGGCAATCAGCATAAACGCACGCTGCCCCATATTGGCGGCCAGCAAAAAGGTGACCGTTGCGCCGATCACCATCATTTCTGCGGTGGCATTGCCCTTGCGGCGCTGCTCTTTCGGTGTCAGGCGCACGTCCTCCAAGGCCATCAGCCAGTTCATCTGCTCGTCTGTGATGTTCAGCTCGGATTTATAACGGTGCAGATTGCGGCGGGTCTCGGCATCAGCGTTCTTGTATGTCTCGCTCTTGTGGTAATCCTGTGCCGTGGGGGTCTGTTTCTTTGCCATTTGCTTATCCTTTCCGTTTTGCGGGGGCCGGCAGCTGCAAAAGCACCAGCGCGGCGATCTCGCACACAATGCCGGCTACGCCGAATCCATCCATCTTCTGCCCGAACAATACCAGCCCGAACAGCGCGGCGGCCACAGGCTCAAAGGTGGCGGCAATGGACGCACGGCTGGCGGGGATGGTTTTCAGCGCGGCGGTGTACAGCCACTGCGCCGCCAAAGAGCACACCAGCCCCAACCCGAGGTTGGCGGCCAGCGCACCGGGCGTTGTCAGGATATAGGCAACGCCCGGCAGCTCACCTGCGGCGGCGGTAAACACAAGGCTTGCCGCTGCACTGAAAAGGAACATGTAAAACAGATTTGTCATCGGGCTGTACTTTTTCAGCTTGGTGGCCAGCAGAATATTCTGCAGCGTATAGCACAGCGCGGCACCGAGACCGTAGGCCACACCGCCCGCATCCAGCGTTACGCCGCCTGCCACGCCGCTGACTAACGCACAGCCCAGCAGGCTGAGCACAAGGCACAGCCCCTTGCCGGGGGTGAACTTTTCATGCAGGAACACGACGCTGAACAGCATGACAAGGGACGGCATAAGGTAGATGAGCACGGCAGCCGTGCCCATACCCACACGCTGGATGGAGTAGGTGTAGAACAGGCCGAACATAAACAGCCCCAATGCACCTGCCGGGACGAACCAGACAAGGTCCCGCAGGTCGATCTTCAGCGCTGCGGGGCTTTTCGCTGCCAGCCAGATGCCTGTCAGAATGGCCATCGAGGCCATACGCACGAGGGTCATTTGGGTGCCGTTGACGCCGTAGGCCGTCAGGATATTGATAAAGATACCGTTTGCGCCCCAGCAGGCCGCTGCCAGCAGCACCATCAGCACTGCTGCTGTTTCCTTTTGTTTCATAGTCCGTACTCCATTGTAATCGGATATTTTGCTTTTGTCAAAAAGCTCCCTTAGCCAAGGTCCTCGCCGTTAGAGGCGGTAACCTTCTTGTACCAGTAGTAGCTGTCCTTCAGGCTGCGCTTGCCGGTGCCGTTGAACTGGTTGTCGTAATCGACATAGATGAAGCCATAGCGCTTCTCGATCTCGCTGGAGGAGCAGGAGATGATATCAATGGGGCCCCACGGATAGTAACCGCGCACATCAACGCCGTCCTTGACCGACTCGACGACCTGCTCAACATGCTTGCGCAGATAGTCGATGCGGTACGGGTCGTGAATGGAGCCGTCGGCCTCGACCTTATCGTAGGCGCCAAGGCCGTTCTCGGTGATGTAGAGGGGCTTCTGGTAGCGGTCCCAGTACTCGTTCAGCGCAATGCGCAGGCCGAGGGGGTCAATGCCCCAGCCCCAGTCGCTGGCCGGAATGTCGGGGTTCGGCACCTGACCCAGCTCGGAGTGCAGATACGGCTCCTCGCCGGACAGGCGGCTGTAGTAGTAGCTCAGCGATACGAAATCGACCGTACCCTCTTTCAGAGCCTCCTCGTCGCCGGGGTAGAAGTTGATATGAATGTTGTGCTCATCGTAATAGCGCAGGGCGTAACCGGGGTAATAGCCGCGGACCATGATGTCGCCGTACAGATATTCCATCTGGTTGTGGCGCATATTCCAGTACACATCCTCGGGGCGATGGCTGATGGGATAGGTCAGGTTGGAGCAGAACATCATGCCGATCTCGTTGGCAGGGTCGATCTCATGGGCAATCTTGGTGGCCTTGGCGCAGGCGACCATCTCATTGTGGACGCCCTGATACTTGGCCTCCAGCAGGTTGTCGACCTTGTCGCTGGCAATGCCCAGATGGTTGAAGCTCTCGTGGATGATGAGGTTGATTTGGTTGACCAAAATCCACTTATGGACCTTGCCCTTGTAGCGCTTGAACAGCACCTCGCAGTACTTCACAAAGAAGTCAACGACCTCGCGGCTGGCCCAGCCGTTGTATTTCAGGGCCAGATTCAGCGGCATCTCATAGTGGCTGACTGTGATTAGCGGCTCCATACCGTTGGCAATGATCGTATCGATGAGGTCATCGTAAAACTTCAGGCCCTCCTCGTTGGGCGTGGCATCATCACCGTTGGGGAAGATGCGGGCCCAGTTGATGGAGGTACGCAGGCTGTTCATGCCGGTGCCTGCCAGCAGCTTGATGTCCTCCTTGTAGGTGTGGTAGAAGTCGATGCCGCGGCGTTTGGGGTAGAACTTGTCGTCCTCCTCCATGGCACGCTTGATGTATGCGGTGTCGATCTCCATGTTGTAGCGCTCTTCAGGCGGGATGTCATACTGGCTGCGGTTGATGTCTGCCAGGCACCAGCCCTTGCCGCCCTCTTTCCATGCGCCCTCCATCTGGTTGGCGGCCAGTGCACCGCCCCAGAGGAAGTCCTTCGGCATACCGTTGTATTTGCTCATCTTTTCCATTTTAGATTCTCCTTGTCAGAAATCAGCCCTGCACCTTAGCCTCAAGGTCAGCAAGACGCTTTTCATAGTTTTTGGCGATCTTCAGCATACTCTTGGTCATGTTGATCTCGACCTGGATCGTCATAAGGGTATCCTGTGCGTGGGCAAACAGGACATAGTAGCCCATCTTCTCATCACCGCCGCGAATGTCGCCCTGGATCATCTCGGTCTGAACATTGTGGGCCTCGGCCTGCAGCTTGTCAGCCTCCTTCAGCTCAGCCTTGGCCTCGTCCAGCTCACCCTTGGCAATGTGATCCATAGCCTTGCTGGCGTGCAGGCGAGCGTCACCGGAGCCCATGATGATATCCATGGCCTTGCCCATGACATATTCATCTTTTTCTTCCTGGGTCATACCCGTCATCGGGCTCTTTTCCTCTTCCATAAAAATGCTCCTTTGTATTCGTTATGGTTAAATCGTGTGACTTATAGGATGTTGTGTGACTGCGCCCTGATGAAAATACCGCCCGGTCGAGTAGAGCCGGCCGGACGGTACTATTTCATAATTTCAACTTACAGATCAAGCGGCACCTGTAAGCGTTTTGCGGCTATCAGGCCTTGATGGCGGCAGTCTCTTCCTTGACCTTCTGGTCGTCATAGGCCTTCACGAACGGGAACCAGATGACGGCAGAGAGAACAAAGGTCAGGATGGCGAAGATCACGCCGGTGATGCTGCCCTGCGTAGCGATAAAGGTGCTGATGGGGTACGGGCAGTACCACAGGTCGAACTGGATGCGCGGGATGGGGGCAAACGGGATGACCTTCGTGAAGATGTAGGTCACGATGGGAAGGATGATGCCCTGAAGCCACATAGGCAGCATCAGCAGGGGGTTCCAGGCGATGGCGCCGAAGATGATGGGCTCGTTGATATTGAAGATGCCGGGCACGACGCAGGCACGGCCAAGGGCCTTCAGCTCGCTGGATTTGCAGATGAACATCATCAACAGGCAGAGGGACAGCGTGCAGCCGACACCGCCGATCCACAGATAGGTGCAGAACATGAAGGTCTCGGTAAAGATGCCCAGGTTCTGGTAGGTGGCAATGCCAGCAGCGACCAGCTCCAGGTTGGCGGTGATAACAGCCAGCTTGACAGGCTCATCAACAGGGGTAAGCACCCAAGTGGAGATACCCATGGAGTAGATGAAGCACTTCAGGAAGCAGAAGAACACGAAGCCGACAGGAGAGGTCAAAGCACTCTGCAACGGCATAAAGACGGCCTGCACAGCACCGGCAACATCGACACCGGCGACCTGAACGATCAGCCAGCCGCCCGCGATCAGAAGCATGATGGGCAGCAGGGAGTCAAACCACTGACGAACGAAGTCGGGAATGACGGAATCCTCTTTGAAGAAAGAGAACTTAGCGAACGCACCAAAGACCAGACCAACGATAATGCCAGTGAAGATGGCAACGAACATACCGTTGGCACCGTACAGGGAGTGGCCCTGGCCCATTTCCTCCGCAGACTGCGGGTCGATGCAGATCATAAAGAGCATCATGCCCGTGAAGCCCGCGAGGATGCGCTGCTTACGGAAGCGCTTTTTCTCGCAGTAGTTAAAGGGGATCAGGAAGGAGGCCATCAGGCCGATCTTGCTCATCGTCCAGCCGAAGGGAGTCCAGAAGCTGGGCAGAGCGGGAATGTAGTCGTTCAGGATGGTGCCGACGCAGAAGATAGAGCCTGCCAGAATGAAGGGCAGCAGCTGCATCATCGAGTCCTTGATGACCACGATCCAAGTCAGGTTCGTGATCTTTTGCAGTTTCGGCGCGAAAGAATTTTCGAGCCATTTAATGAGTTTATCCATTGGTTTCCTCCTCATTTATGCTGCCAATGGTTGGCAGCACTATTTAGTGCAGGGCCGCTTCCCTGCTTAGTACCGTAGGGTATCAGGCCTCACCGAACAGACCAAGGATCTGATCCAGCGCAGCATCGCCGTTCAGGCGTGCGTAGGCAGCCTGCTCAATGACGCCGACCTTGACATCATAACCCTCGCAGATCTCTTCCATATCGGGCAGAGTAGAGGCGAGGTGGGGCCCGATCATCAGGCAGTCGATCTCATCGACATAATCCTCAACAGTGGACTCGCTGCGTGCATTGACAGTGATGGACAGGCCGCGGGCTGCGGCAGCCTTGCGGATGTTGGCAGCCATAAAGCCGGAAGATGCGCCGGAACCGCAGACGAGCAGAACATTGTGCTTTTTCATAAGTTGTTTACCTCTTTCGTGTTAAATTCCTCATATTTTTGCGGGTCTTCATACCCAGGACCCTTTCTGTGTTTTCAGCATACTGCAATTTTTTGCATAGTGCAACCCGACTTTTGCACACCGTTGGTGCAATCTGTCAATGTGCAAAATAATTGCACACCAAACTTGTGCACTCTGCTTAAAAAGCAGCTTTTACAGATTTTTGCAACGGGGAAAGCATACTTTTTGACATTTTGTACGGCTTTTTGCAGACCCCCTGTGAAAATTGCCGCTTTTCTTTTGGGGCAGGGTTGGGGTATACTATGAATATAAAAGTAAGGCAGGGTGTCCCACCCTGCAATACGGCAGTTACAGCAGCGCCCCGCCCGGAGAGAAAAAGCCGATTTTCTACCACACATTCAACGAAACGAAAGGATCCACCGTTCATGGCTAGCAAGCAGAACCAGCTCGTGCAGACATTGCTGGATCAGAACCAGCAGCTCAACGCTACCCAGCTTGCCAATTCGCTGGGGGTATCGGTGCGCACGGTACATAACTATATCAATGCAGTCAATGCGCAATACCAGGATGCCATCGTCTCGACGCCGACAGGATACCGCATGGCGCCAGCTATGGCGCAGCAGATGCTGCACCAAAGCCCGAACGACATCCCGCAGAACGCGCAGGACCGCTGCACCTACATCCTGAACCGCCTTGTACAGAAGGGCGGCAGCCTGAACCTGTACGACCTGTGCGATGAGATTTATATCAGCGCAACGACCTTTCACAGCCTGATGGGCAAGATGCGCCGCCTGACGCGGGAGTATGACCTGAGCCTTGCCGTCAGCGGGGACACCGTGACACTGACGGGCAGTGAGCGCAACAAGCGCCGCCTGCTCAGCGGACTGTTGTACCATGAATCCGCCAGTGCGTTTACAAGCACGGACTCCCTGCAGGCAGCATTTCCCAGCATTGACATTGAAAAGATACGCGCGGATGTCATGGATGTGCTGAACGAAAACCACTACTTCATCAATGACTATTCACTGCTGAATCTGCTTTTGCACATTGCCATCGCCATAAACCGTGTACAGAACGGTTGCGTTTACACGGAAGCCCCCAGTACTATGCACCCGCTGGATCCGCAGAATGAAAGGCTTGCGCAGGAGCTGACCGAGAGATTGGCCCGTAATTTCAACATCCGCTTCTCTGCAGCCGAACAATATGAAATGGCGCTGCTGCTCGTCTCCCGTACCTCGATGCTGGACTATGCAGCCATCACGCCCGACAACATTGCGGACTATATCGGCAGCGACTGCACCGACCTTGTACACCAGCTCATCAACACCGTAAAGGACTTTTACGACATCAATCTGGACGAGCCAGAGTTTTTCATCCGCTTTGCGCTGCATACCCACAATCTGTTGGTGCGCGCGCAGAACAGGAGCTTCTGCAAGAATCCGCTGGTCAGTGAGATACGCCAGAGCTGCCCGCTGATTTACGATGTATCCGTGCAGCTTTCGGGCATCATCCGCGAAAAGACAGGCATCACGCTCGATGAGGATGAGATTGCCTACATCGCGCTGCATCTGGGCGGTGCGCTGGAAACGCAGAAGGAACTGGCAAACCGTGTGCCCGCCGTGCTGTACTGCCCCAGCTACTACAATATGGACAGCAGCCTTGCGGACCGCATCAGCCGCCGCATGCAGGGTAAAATTCTGCTTACCAATGTATTTACAAAAGAAAGCCTGCTTGACCAGCTTACCGGCAGTGCGCTGGTCATCTCCACCGTGCGGCCCCACAGGGTATTGGATATGCCGCTTGTGCTTATCTCGCCTTTTTTGACGAACTCCGACATTATGGCGCTGAACCGCAAGGTGGAGGAGATCAACACGCAGGCGCGGCGTGAAAACTTCCGCCGCAGCCTGTCGGCTATCCTGACGCCGGAGCTGTTTGAAACAGGCTCCCATTGCACCACGCGGGAGGAAGTAGTCCACCACATGTGCAGCCGCCTGCTGGCGCTGGGCTGCACGACCCCGGCGTTCGAGGCCGCCGTCATGGAACGGGAGAGCATTTCGTCCACGGCGTTCGGGCAGTTTGCGATACCCCACACGCTGAAAATGTGCAGCCCGCGCACCTGTATGGCCGTATATGTCAGCCGCACCCCCATCTGCTGGGGCGACACGGCCGTCAGCCTTGTGATTATGCTGAGCTTCAACCCCAACGACCGCAAGATTTTTTACGATATTTTTGAGCCGCTGTCCATGATTCTGCTGGACAGCAACAATTTGAAGGGTGCGCTTCTGTGCAAGGATTACGCCGCCTTTATTGATTTTTTGGTGGAGCATATGGAATGATTTTGCCGCGCAGCTATCACATGGCACGGCATTGACCAATCGGGAAAGGAAAGACCTTGGGATGATACAGTTTCACACCTTAGTTGCCAGCGATCTGGACGGCACCCTGCTGCCGGAGGGGCAGACCGAACTGTCCTGCGCCGTGTTTGACGAGATACGCCGCCTGCATGACTGCGGGGTGTTGTTCTGTGCTGCCAGCGGCCGCCCCCTTGACGCCTTGCGGGAGTTGTTTGCCCCCGTGGCGGACAAAATTGCCTATATGTCCGAGAATGCCGCCTATGTCTGCTATGGCCGTGAGCTGCTGCATACGATACCCATGCCGCGTGAGCTTTGCGCTGAGCTGGTCGCCTACCTGGGAACGCGCACGGACTGTGTATCCCGCGCCTGCACTACAACGGGCCGCTACTATTTTGTGCCGACCGAGGCCACCCAAGCCAACCTGAACGCGGTGGGCGTTGAGTTCGGGAACTGCCGCATCGTGAAGGACTTCAGCGAGGTAAAAGGAGATGTAACCCAGATTTCCGCCATCTCCGCAGGGGATATGAACAGCCCGGCCAAGGAAATCCTGCCCCTCTGGCGGGATCGCATCGGCGCCGCCATCACGGGCGAACACTGGCTGGATTTTACCGCAGCGGGCAAGGATAAAGGGTTGCACCTGCTGTGCGAACATTTCGGTATTCCGCTGGAAAATACATACGCCTTCGGTGACAGCTACAACGATGCCCCCATGCTCCGTGTGGCGGCGCACCCCTATCTGATGAGCATTGCGCCCGCCGATTTAAAGGCAGAGTTTTCCACACAGATCGATGACGTGGTAGGTGTGCTGAAAACGCTGGGATACTAAATCAGACCGTCAAAAAATTGAATTCTTCCCTTATTGCGTGTGCAGGGGCGACCATCGGCCGCCCGTCAACGTACCGCAGCTTGCCCTTGTTAGTCGCCTGCTGAGGTCAATTCAAGATTCATCAAGTCAAAATCAATAGATTCACCGTCGATTTTGAAAAAATCCGGAAATGTACACAGCTTCCGAAAGCCGTATTTTTCATACAGTCTGATGGCGCGGGCATTGTCGCTGCGCACCTCCAGATTCAACTGCTCGAAGCCGTTCTCTTTGGCAAAGGCAAGAACTGCTTCTGTCAGCACAGACGCCGCGGCATCCTCTGTCCGTGCGCGTTCGATGATAGGGGACAAGCGTTCACTTGTAAATAGTGATAATGATATTAAGCCGAAGCCTATCATTAAACCCGCAGACCTTGCGCATTTGGGGCAGGAGCTTTTTGTTATCTGTGATGATGGCTCTATACGCCTAAAAAAGAACTTCTACTTCAAATAAAAAAGGGCTACCCCACGAAAGGGCAGCCGCTTGTATTATATTATGCCAAATGATACGGTAGTGTTACACGGGTCGGACGATACGGTACTTGCGCGGCCTTATGCGTCTTTCCGGCCTGCTCAAATTGCGCAATCTTCTTCTGGAGTTCCTCGTTGCTCATTTTCTTGATTTCTTCGGGGATAATGCAGCGGTCATCTTCATAATGTTCTTTCATATTGCACCATTTTCTTTTACCTAATCATAAAGGCAATGACAACCGTAACAATCGTGCAACCTGCACCGGAAAGCAAGGCAATAACATTTACTACAGTTTTATCGTTTTCCTTCTCATTACGATGAATAGCCGTCACAAAGCACCAAATGGAATATATCGCCAATATAACAGATATAGCACCCCTGAGTTGAAGTTTATCAGCTACAAGACCAGAAGCTAGTCTCAGGCCAAAATAACACAAAATGGGACAGATAATCGCGTTTTGCAAATCGAGTTGTTTATTTGAAAGTCGTTCTCTATAGCGCTGTGGTTGTTTGCGAACTGGTCTACCACCAAGACTAAAATCGCCACCATATTCTTCTTCCTTGCGCTTAAAGTCCTCTCTGTACCAATCTCTATCTTCTACACTCATGGAACAACGCCCTTTCTTCTCAAGCAGAAAACATTCCATTTCATGTTTATTGTAAGCGCGTTATAGCCCGCTGTCAAGTTCACCGTATACAAAAAGCCCCCAAGCGGGTCAGGCTTGAGGACTTAGGACTATTTGCAGGGCGTTTTTACACCACTATTTGTAAGGCTCCCTACTATAAAATAGAAAAAGTTGGTGTAGTAGTGGTGTAATGGTGTCAGAAATTCGCATTTTTACGCCATTTTATAGCGATTATACGTTAAATTTCAATCCACAGGCTTCATCGTCGGGAGCAAAATTCGGCTCCCTTCATCCTGTTCCATGCCGCTCTGTAAGGGTTCAAAACCCGCACAATACTCGATTCGTGAAATTTCTTTCATTCGTCTCGTGTCCTCTTGTGCCGTCCTTTTCGCTTCAAAAGTTGTAGAAAAGTTGTAGAAAGTTGTAGTGCGCCTGTTATGGCATATCGCTGGCATAGAAATGGCAAAAATTTGCTGCGTTACTCAGGATGCTATATCTAACATGATCTCTACACAAAGAACGGCTTGATTGTTTAACCGCAGACGCATACATTATTATATAATAACCTTCAATTCCATCTAAGTCAACGATTTTATCGAAACATTTTATTACTTTTATTGCCCCACCTTTAATACATAATACATAATAAAGAGGAGACTGTCATGCCAGAATACCAACTTCAAATTAAACAAGTGGTAGATTACCCACGATGCCGAATTTATCGTGAGTTCATCCACAAGCTGATCAACGACCGGAGCATCCGCATAAACGGAGGCTCCGGCCTTTTTCATTTTA